>Ga0129324_10001134_pt1 | contig 17609 bp, 15 predicted proteins | sample CPBDNA_7_FD_96879 | JGI IMG/M metagenome (GOLD analysis project Ga0129324, IMG submission 96879) | Freshwater to marine salinity gradient microbial communities from Chesapeake Bay, USA - CPBay_Spr_15_0.2_DNA | ecosystem: Environmental > Aquatic > Marine > Coastal | place: USA: Chesapeake Bay... | reverse complement strand
CTCATTCGCCACCAACGTTGTGAGCGACGGTCAATGGTGATCAGCATGCACGAAAAGAGCAACAACAACAGCACTCGCGCAAGCGTTGCTTGACCAAACAATGTGGTCATCGTGTCGCCTAAAAGCGACAGGTCGGTGAGGTTATAAATCTTTACACCCGATGCATGTGGCCCATAAGCGAACAATGCCTGAACACTGGCAAATAATGCCACTGCCCACGCACTCCACAAACTCATGTGTGTTCGAATTGATGGGGCCGAGCGTGAGCCAAAGGCAACGAGTGCTGCACCGCCAAGCAACGTCAATACACCAGCAAACATGACAAATCGAATGACGTTAAATAAGTTATTCAAGCCGTGCCGATCAGAAATGCCTGCGTTCATCACCGCAGTAACGTCAGACGAACTGGCACCAATCGAGAACGCAAATGACCCTTGCACGGGGTGAGAGTCGGCTGATGCCACTCGCCACACCACCACGAATGTTCCATTAGGAAGTGTGTTTATTCGTGCCCGAACAATGCGTGGATCACTTTCATCTCGGATCAGCTTTGCTTTGATGATCTCGTTTCCCTCCTGATCAAGAATGGTGACCCGAGAAAACACCACACCAACTTGTTCATCAAATGTGAGGACTATTTCTGTTGGCGATACGGCAAGCCATGAACTTGCTTTTGGTTCACTTGAAATTAATCCAGCATGGGCACTTACCGCGTTTGTCGGCACGAACACCGAGGCGATAACAATGAGCATGACGGCAACCCAACTGGTGCTAAGCCGTGCAATCACAACGAAATCCTAGTTAAATGCTGGCTTAGGTAAGCCCTCCACATCACGTCTACCCAACAACCAAGCAAGACGCTCATGCGGACTGAGTTGCAACGCTTGTTCGGGTAACGGAGTTAATCCCATTGGTTTGCTTGCACGCCACATCATCACTTGCCGATCCAATTCATATCGCACAAATGTGTTATTCCAACTACGAAAAGAAAAATCAAGAAGCAAATCGGCGTGGTGCACTTCAACCTCGCGCCAACGTAAAAACACGATGTCACTCATGGCCAGTGTTGCACCAGCGCTGTTCACGCCACTGCCCTGCCAGCCATCACTATTTGTCGCTGCCCACTGTGCCTCAAGTGCATAGATGCTGCTGCGTACCGCCGAAACCAACTGTGTCGCACTGTCGTGTGCATGTTGTTCTATGCCATCTATACGCGCCTGCGCTCCACCAATATATTGCTCACCGATTTCGCCACGAGATGCACACTGCAACAAGTGCTCATGGCTTTCCGCATTGCGCGCTAGATGCGACAAGATATGCCCACGTGTCCAACCAGGCAATGCCGATGGTTCACGACATTGTTCGTCGGTGAGTGAATCAAGTGATTGCAACAAGAGTTGGTGCGAAGCAGCACAACCCGCAACATGTTCATTGAGCGTGCGACCAAAATCGGACATCGCCCTACAAAGTAGTGGGTTATCTAGCGTGCGCTCGTGCGCTGAGGAATAACCACCACAGTTCCATCATCTTCATGATGCACTCTGGCTGAAACGCCATAGAACTCCGACAAGACAGTGGGCTGCAGCACCTCTTTTGCCGTGCCCTCCGCCACTCGTGCTCCTTGGTGCATCAGCACCAATCTGTCGGCGTACATCCCGGCCAACGTCAGGTCGTGCATCGCCGAAACGATGGTAAGTCCTTGCTCGCGCCGTAACGAATCAACGAGTTCGAGCGCCTGCTGTTGGTGTCCAATATCGAGTGCGCTTGTTGGTTCGTCTAGCAGCAGCACAGGTGCCTCTTGCGCGAGTGCTCGCGCAATCACTAAGCGCTGCACCTCACCACCCGACAACGTGCCCAATGGGCGCCGTGCAAATGTCGCCAAATCGAGTCGATCGAGCACACCACCAACTACATCTCTGTCGTGTTTTGACTCCCATGCAAAGTGTCGAACATATGGGTTACGGCCAAGCAATACATAATCAAACACGCTCATGTCGAGTGGTATCTGTGGGGATTGGGGAACATAGGCAATATGTTGTGCTCGCCACCGCACCGACGTTGCTGGAATCTCTTTCTGATCAATTGCAATCGAGCCCGAATAAGGAACCAATCCAGCAGCAGCACGCAGCACAGACGATTTACCTGCGCCGTTTGGCCCTATGAGGCACAACCATTCGCCCGAGTGCAGCAAGTCATTAAAACTTTGCACCGCTTCTGTGCCGTCATAAGAAACACGAACATCACAAAATCCAAGCGCGGTCATGTTGATGTGTTCCTTGTGCGAAGCAAGTACAAAAAGAATGGTGCACCGAAAAATGCAGTGACGACACCAATGGGGGTCTCGGCAGGATTGGCCAATACCCTGCTTGGAATATCGGCAAACACCAAAAATGCAGCGCCAAGCAACACGCTGAGCGGTAGCACCATGCGATAGCTAGCTCCTGCAAGCAGTCGCACAGCATGCGGAACGATGATGCCAACAAAACCGATGAGGCCACTGACCGCAACTACTGCGGATGTACCCAGCGTTGCAGCAAGCACCACAATTAAGCGAACGCGACGAACGTTGATGCCCAATGCGCTCGCTTCGTCATCTCCCACACGCAGCACGTCGAGCAATCGACGATGCATCAGCAATACACCTGTGCTGAGCAAGACATAAGGAAGTACTAAACGAACATCGCCCCATGTTGCACTTGACAGGCGTCCAAGAATCCATGAATACACCTGGCGCACAACATCGGTGTTGCGTTGCAAAATAAACGCCTGAATCGACGTTGCCAACGAAGTAACAGCGACTCCGGCCAGAATCAGCGTGGTTGTGGACTGCGTTGCTCCAAATGCAGTACCCACCACGTAGGTAATTAATACCGCAACCAGCGCCCCGATAAATGCAGCAAGCGGAAGCGGATCAACAATCCAGTTTTCCGTAGCCCCCCGCTGAAACGCAAACACCAATGTGGCCCCCAGTCCCGCACCAGCGGCCACACCAAGCAAATACGGATCAACGAGAGGGTTCCGAAATACTCCCTGATAACTCGCTCCCGATATTGACAGCATTGATCCAACTATTGCTGCCAACACCACACGTGGTGTCCGAATTAACCACACGATGTTCCAATCTTGCTGCGAAACACCACTATCAATTTGGACGAACGGTAAGCGATTAAGGAACTCGAGCGGAATTCTCCACCACGTCGGACCAGCAGGTCCGATCATCGTGCCCACGATCATTGCAAGGAGCAACAGCACCCCACCGAACACAAACCAGGTGCGGTTACGGTTCACGAATTGGCTGAAACTACCGCATCACGAATTGTTGTGATGAGCTCGAGGACACGTGGTCCCCAACGCGATGCAACATCGTCATCAAGTTCAACAATTTGATTTGCTGATAACGCCTTGAGTCCGCCCCAACCATCACGCGCAGCAACGGTTGTTGCATCTTGTGCACAGCACTTGGTGTCGGCAAGGAAAATGAAGTCTGGGTCAGCAGACACAATCACCTCTGCAGACAGCTGCGGATAATCGTTTCCTGATTCAACATTGTCGGCGATGTTACGCATGCCAAACAGGTTGAAGATCTGACCGATGAAGGTGTTCGACGTTACCGAGTAGTACGTGTTGTCCAGTTCGTAGTAGTACGAAAGTGGCGGATCGCTGAATTGCACAGAAGCGACTGCTTCTTCAATTCCGGCCTGCAGAGTTTGTGAGACCTCGATTGCCTTTTGGCTGTTTCCTGTGAGTACTCCAAGTTGTTCAATCTGTTCGTACACATTTTCAATACTCATGGCAGCACCAGCTACGAATACTGGAATGTTGAGCGTGCTCAACTGTTCAACCAGACTTCCCGGATCGTACGAAATGATCACCAAGTCAGGCGAATAGCCACTGATTGCTTCAATGTTTGGCTCGAAACCAGATAACGGTGTGCCGAGTGCAGCCGCTTCTGCCGGGTAGTTGGAGTATTCATCGACAGCAACGACTTGTGGTCCTGCTCCGATTGCGTACAACATCTCTGTCGCAGTTGGCGACAACGAGATGATGCTGGTTGGTTGAGCGTCAAGAGTGAGATCACCGACGGTTACCGGAAATACATCTGCGGTAACAGCAACGGTGTCACTTGACATTTCACTCGATGACCCACAACTCGCCAAAACGGCAGTAAGGGAAAGAAAAAGACCGGCGAGGCCGGCCTTGGTTAACTTGTTCATATGGTCTCCTTGCTCTTCTTGCGAGAGCGGTTGATGAAGCTACGCATTAGGCGACCGGACTTGCAATTACCCCAATAAACATTGGAGTATCTGCATTACCGTTGCGGGACAGTGCCGGAATCTCACCGGACTTCGCTGAATGTTTTGCCCTCCGGCTATTGCCGAAGTGATGTCACCTTAGCGCATCGACGGCTTGGTGTGAAAATTTCTTACGCAAACAGTGCGGCGAGACGATTCATACCCTCAACAAGGTCGTCATCGCCGAGCGCAAAGCTAAAGCGCGCATATCCAGGAGCACCGAACGCTTCACCTGGCACAAACGCCACCTTGGCAACATCAAGCACCAAGTCGGCAAGCTCCATGCTGTTTGATGCCGTCTTGCCGCCAATGTCGCGACCAAGAAGTCCGCGCACATTGGGGAAACAGTAAAACGCACCTTGCGGCTCCATGCATGTCACGCCGGGGATCGCCGTCAACATCTTGTGCATCAGGCGCCCACGGCGGTCAAAGCTTTCGCGCATCATGGCAACTGCCAAAAGGTCTCCGCTCACTGCTTCGAGCGCTGCAATTTGTGCAACGTTAGAAACGTTTGATGTGGTGTGTGACTGAAAGTTGATTGCCGCCTTCATCACATCTTTTGGACCAATCATCCAGCCAACTCGCCAACCGGTCATTGCATACGTTTTTGCAACGCCGTTTACGATGATGCACGTGTCAGCCAGTTCGGGAACAAGAGTTGGCATGCTCGCAAACGTGTGCTTGCCATACGTGAGGTGTTCGTAAATCTCGTCGGTTACTACCCAAATACCGTGCTGTACCGCCCACTTACCAATAGCAATTGTTTCTTCTGGCGAATACACCGCACCGCTTGGGTTATCTGGCGACACGAAAAGCAACACTTTGGTGCGTGGTGTGCGTACTTTTTCGAGTTGTTCTACCGTTACTTTAAATTCGGTCTCTTCCGTGGTGTCAACCACAACCGAAACACCACCCGCAAGAGCAACTGCCTCTGGATACGTTGTCCAATATGGCGCAGGAATAATGACTTCGTCGCCCGGATCGCATAGCGCAGCAAATGCGACGAACACCGCATACTTTCCACCGACTGTGACTAACACTTGCGAAGCATCACACACAAACCCGCTGTCGCGTTTTGTTTTTACTGCGATTGCTTCCCGCAACTCGGGCAAACCCGCTGCAGGTGTGTAGCGATGGAACTTTGGGTCACGCGCTGCGCGAACCGCGGCTTCAACAATGCGCTCGGGTGTTGGAAAGTCGGGTTCGCCTGCACCAAAACCAATCACGTTTTCACCCTTTGCCTTCAGCGCTTTAGCCTTGGCGTCAACAGCAAGCGTTGCCGATTCGGCAATCGCTGCCATGCGAGCAGAAACACGGTTTTGGGGGTTTTGATGCGATGTCACGCCTGCCATGCTTACACAGTGGAGTTGGTTGAAGCGAAAATCATTGTGGGCACAGCATGAATATCGACGATGTGCTCGATGCCGATTGGGAGGCCGTGGGCACCCTGCGCAACCCTGTTTTAGTCGTTGCCCTGCGCGGTTGGTTTGACGTCTCTGGGGTAGCTACGGGGGCCTTGGAATGGGCAATTCAGGACCGATCGGTCACCATTGTGGCCTCGATTGACCCGGACCCATTTTTTGATTTCACCCAAGAACGACCCGAGACCGTGATTGATGAAGACGGCGAGCAGCACATTCACTGGCCCGAAAATGACTTCCTGATTGCGCGCTTCCCCGAAGGATCACGCGACCTCGTCATGTTGTCGGGTGTCGAACCTCACTTGCATTGGGGCGTGTTTGCCGACTGCATTGTGGAATGTGCAAAACAACTTGGGTGCGAAGTGGTGGTCACTGTTGGCGCCGCTGCTGAAGGTGTGCCACACACACGCTCGCCTCATGTTGTAGGTAGCAGCAGCAATCATTCGCTCGCACGTCGCCTTGGGCTCTCACGACCTCAATATCAAGGGCCCACGGGCGTGGTTGGCGTCATTCAAGAGCGACTCGACCGCGAAGGCATTGCAGGAGTTTCGTTACGCGTTGGCGTGCCCCACTATTTGGCCAACGCTCAACATCCAAAGTCATCTGCTGCGTTGTTGCGACATTTAGAACACGTGCTTGGCATTCCTACCAGCCATGGTGAAATGTATGAAGAGATTCAGCGGTGGGAAGAACTGCACGACGCTGCTGTTGAGGGTGACGACCAAACTGTTGGCTACCTCACGATGCTTGAAGACGAATACGACCGCCGCACCGAAGCAGCACTGCCATCAGCCGATGCCCTCGCCGAGGAATTCGAACAGTTCTTGCGTGAACAACAAGATGGCGACGAATCTGATTAAGTGCAGCTCATTTTGACTAAAAAATATCTTGCATAAGCGTTAACGACTAAGTGGACAAAAGAAAAGGCCCCGGGGATTTTCCCGGGGCCTTTTTCATTCAACTAATTACTTCAGCTTGCGCCGCACTTCTTTGCTAACGCAAAGGCGTTTGTTCGTGCACCGCCAAGTATCGGTGTATAGGCAAGTGCTTCAGCGTTCTTCGGTCCGAAATCATTGAGTACCCATTGGAAGAATTGTGAAACTACTTTGTTCTTTGCATCAGATGCGGTTTGGCAGAGGCCATATGTCACCGCACCCAGAGGGTATGCAGTTTTATTTGAAGTCTGTTTCCAGTTGAACGAAATCAAGCCTCTTGCATCTTGAGTTCCACCCGCAAGATGCGAGTTATAGCCGGCAGACGTTGGAGCTACGAACACTTTGGCCGCATTTCGAATGTTCGCGGCGCGAACTCCCTTGGCTGCACGTGAAGGGTCGGTGAAGTAGGACACTTCTCCGTAACCAATTGATCCGTTCGTGTTTGCAATGTAGTTCGCCTGGTTGTTGCTCTGTGGTTGACCAACGAAGCGTGAGCCGTACTTCGTAACTCCACCCGGAACACAGCTTTGGAAAGCATCATTAATCTTCCACGCTGAGTTAACGGCGCCTGCCATGTATTGGCAGAAGTTGTTGGTTGTGCCCGAAGTATCTGCGCGGTACACCACTTGAATAGGTTTCTTCGGCAACTTTACAGTTACCTGTTTGTAGGTAGCAATGGTTTTACCGCCTACCTTGATGGAATATGTATCTTTAAGATTGACAGTTGAAGTCATGGTGTATTCGCCCTTCGAACCAATGGTCACCGTTTTCACAGCCTTCTTAGATTTGTCGGCAAACCACTCAAGCTTCTTGCCCTTGTTTGCCTTTAGAGCTGCAGGCAACAATGACACGGTGATTTTTGCAGAGGTCCTAGAAGCGTTTTCCCACAGGACAGACGCACCTTTAACATCGGATTTCTTTTTTGTATTACCCCATGGTGGACTTAGTTTTACGTCATTTGCAATCGCTGGATGATTCCAAGTTGCGATGGAGCCGCCGAATATTCCATTGATTGTGTTCGGGCTAAGCGAAAGCGTTGCACCTTTGAGCTCATCCAGTCGGTAACCAATCGCAATCGCACCAGCTAGATAAGGGACATAGGTCCATCCGAATGATGGCAGGTCTTTCGATCCAACTGCCGAGTCTGATCCGGCGAATTTGAAGGTGCCTGCTTTGAAGTTTTTCTTTCCTGTACCCGAACCAGTTGAGGTGTAGGTGAGGTTGTGACCGTATGTTTTATTGAACTCTGCAATTGCAGGTGTCAAAAATGACACAGGGAATGACGCGCCGCCACCCGTGACATCTTCAGCTTTGGCTACCGACGATGTCGATAGCACGCCAGCAGTAGCGATCATTACCGCTACAAAACGCTTCGTACGTTTTTTCATATTTCTCCTTGTTAGGTGATGTAACTATCTACGGGGTGAGAATAGGCCCACATGCTTTCGGCGCTATGGACTCAACGCATACGATTGGTGAAAAGAAAGTGAACAGTGTCTTAACTGTCAGCCGAACTTTCCTTGTACGTAATCAGCAGTCCGCAAATCAGTCGGATTTGTAAAGATTTTTCGTGTGGCATCAGCCTCAACTAAGTAGCCGGGACCGCCATCGGTCAAGAAAAACGCGCAGAAGTCGCTCACACGACTTGCCTGTTGCATGTTGTGAGTAACGATTACTACCGTAATTTTCTCAGCAAGTTCCTTGATCGTTTCTTCGATTCGAAGGGTACTTCCTGGGTCAAGCGCGGAACATGGCTCGTCCATCAACAGCACCTGTGGTTCCACTGCTAGTGAGCGGGCAATGCACAACCGTTGCTGCTGGCCACCAGATAGCGATCCACCAGACGCGCCTAATCGATCTTTTACTTCCTTCCAAAGACCCGCACGCGACAAGCATTGTTCAACGATGTCATCATGATTTTCCCGCTTCAGGTGAGCCAACTTGATTCCGGCCAAGACGTTTTCTCTAATTGTCATTGCGGGAAATGGATTGGGTTTTTGGAAAACCATGCCAACTTTCAACCTGACCAATGCAGGATCCTCAGATGGATCGTAAATATCTGAACCATTTAAAAGAACCTCACCTGCCATAGCTGCTGATGGAATGAACTCGTGCATCCGGTTCAATAAGCGAATAAACGTTGACTTTCCGCAACCAGATGGACCAATCAGGCCAGTAACAGTTCGCTCTGGGAAACGCAGTGATACATCTGCGAGGGCATGATGTGTGCCGAACCAAGCGTGAGCACCTCGGGTTTCCAATCCTCTAAAGTCGGCTGATGCAACATGTTGTTGAGGCATCGTCGTAGAGGAGTCAACGTTCTGTGGTGTCATAATCTCAGTCCTTTTGCTCATGATTTTTTCTTCAACTTTTTGGCTTTTCGCGAATCAGTTTGAGCCTTTTGTGTCGCGGTAGCTCCCAGCCGTCGGGCAAGGACAAAAAACCCAAACACCAGCGCAAGCAGAACTAGTGATCCTGTCCATGCTCTTGACGTTGAGTACTCCGTGCCGTACATAAACATCGAGAAAATGTAGGTAGGCAGAGAGGCAACAGTGCCCCCAACTGGGTTCCACACAAAACCATTTGTGTTTAGGGAAGTAAGCAGTAGCGGTGCAGTCTCACCAATTACCCGAGCAACTCCCAAAATACCGGCTGTGATGAGGCCGGACTTTACGGTTGGAAGCACCACCATGATTGCCGTGCGCCACTGTCGCGCACCCAGCGCATAACCCGCACTTCGCAAATCATCAGGTACAAGTTTCAGCACTTCTTCGGCAGTGCGCGAAACTGTGGGAAGCATCAATACTGCAAGCGCGAGTCCACCGGCAATACCCGAATACTTGCCCATTAGCTGCACGACCGTCGTGAAAATAAAGAGCCCTGCGACAACGGATGGCACGCCCGCCATCGACTGCACGATGAATCTGACGAGAAATGTCATCCGACCGCGCACTTCGGTGAGGTAGATACCACTCAAGATTCCGAGTGGCAGGGTAATAACAGTTGCTATTGCCACCATGATCAGTGATCCAACAATTGCGTGACCTGCGCCGCCAATGTTGAACTCGTCTTCAGGTGTTGACGTGCGCATATCCGAGAAGAAATATCCCGGATATATCGCGGTATAGCCCTTTAATAAGACCGTAAGAAATATTGATAACCAGGGAACAAACGCAAGAACAGCTAGCGAGGTTAACACCACTCTTAAAACCGCATCTCGGCGTTCCTTCGCGCCCAATCGCGCGGTTTGACCAACGACCCATGCAACATTGACAAGCAGGAACGCGAATGCCCATCCATCAATGTTTGCTAACGGAGTCACGAGCGTTACCACGAATGCAACAAAGGCAAAAACGAGTGAGCGAAGCAAGTTCTTGAGACGTGCTGAGCGAGTTATCGCCCATGGGCGAAGAGGCTCTATACCTTGGAATTGATCTGCAGCAGCGTTGGTATTCATGCGCGAGGCGTCGATCTTTGCACGATGCTTGCTGCGACCATGTTGACTATCAGTGTGATGGCGAACAGAACTAAACCTGCGGCTATGAGCGCCGAGATTTCCTTATCGGTTGCTTCTCCAAACTTCAGAGCGATCATTGATGCCACGTTCCCGCCAGCTGAGTCCAGAATTTGAAAGGAGAAATCGAAGACCAAGTTCAACATCAGATAAATCGCGACTGTCTCACCCAAAGCCCGACCAAGACCCAACATTGCTCCGGCAATTACTCCACTCTTTCCATAAGGAATAACAACGGAACGAATCGCGCCCCATTTCGTTCCACCAAGAGCAAAACAGGTATCAATTAAATCTCGCGGTGTGCGCGAATATACCTCTCGCGCAACCGAAGTTGTAATTGGGACAACAAGAGCTGCAAGCACGCACCCTGCCACGAAAGGACTCCTTGAGAAGTTCTCAAATTCGACGGAAAACAAAGGTATAAATCCCAATCGATCGTTGAGAAGCGTCGCCCACCGCACACCAATCGGAGTGAATATTTGAATTCCCCAAAGACCGAAAATTAAAGAAGGAATAGCAGCAGCCAGATCCAGCAACGAGACGAGTACTCGGTAAATCGCTCTCGGCGCATAAAATTCGATATATAGAGCTCCGCCAATAGACAAGGGCACAGCAAAAACCATCGCGATCAGTGCGACAACAAGCGAACCAACGATCATTGGACCGATTGAAAAAACACTGACGTCATCAGCGTCAGCCAAAGCAGTAGTTGCACCGCCTACCGGGTCCTCGCCAGCCGAAAACCACTCTGAGCCAGTGATAAAACTAAGACCAAATTGGCGGAAGGTACCCGAACTTCGAAAAATCAGAAAGCTAGCAATAAGGCCCAACAACAGGAGCGATGTAAGCGCACCTGCAGTGACGATCCTACGAAAAATCCTGTCAGCCCGACTATAAACAACCACCATCTTTCGCGGGGTCGGGACTGACTCTTTGATCACTACGTTATGTTTCCACTGAACCGTAAACTCAGTCTGACCTAATGATGAACGGAAAGTAAATTATTGGGCTCGGGGTCCATCAAATTCGCTGTAATCCGCCAATTCAAGCCCGATTAGAGCGGGCTTTCCTGATGTTGTCACCACCAGCACCTGTTTGGCTCGATACACCGACATAAAGGCACGACTTCCTCTTGGCATTCCCGCCCGCTTACTCACCAACCAGGTACCTGCACACACCACGCCCGGCAGGGAAGTCCCCCACATTCGCAGCTTCAACAGGCGCATCGCCGCCTTGCGGTCAAGCACTTTGACAGAAGTAATCGTTGACCGTCTGACCACCAGCTTGCGCTTAAGCGCCCACACTGCATCGATGCCTGTGAGCGTGATGATGAAGTCGTCGTTCGTGACTTGCGTGGTTACCGCCATAGCGGCTCAAGTCTACTTCGCTGCCGCGAAGCCTGCCTCCAAGTCGGCAAGGATGTCCTCGATTGTTTCAAGACCAACCGACAAACGAACGAGGCCTGGGAACACACCAGTTGATTTCTGCTCTTCCGGCGTAAGTTGGCTGTGCGTTGTTGACGCCGGGTGAATGACCAAGCTGCGCACGTCGCCAATGTTGGCAACGTGGCTGTGCAACTTGAGGCCGGCAACAAACTTCTGACCTGCTTCAACGCCGCCCTTGATGTTGAACGCAAGCACTGAACCGAAGCCCTTACCGTTGCCGTACTTCACTGCACGGTCGTGCCACTTGCTGGTCTTGAGTCCTGCATAGAACACTTCTTCAACCTGTGGGTGCTTGGCCAAGAACTCACCAACTTTTTGTGCGTTTGCCCAGTGGCGCTCCATGCGCAACGACAATGTTTCAAGACCTTGCAAGAAGTTGAACGCATTGTCTGGTGTTGTTGCCATGCCAAGGTCGCGCAACATTTGCACGCGTGCCTTGATGATGTATGAACCTGCACCAAGAGCTGGCCAATATGCAAGGCCGTGGTACGAAGGATCTGGTTCGGTGAAGTTTGGGAACCTGTCGTTCTGACTGAAGTCAAACGAACCACCATCGATGATTGCTCCACCAATTGATGTTCCGTGTCCACCAATGAACTTGGTGAGTGAATGCACGACGATGTCTGCACCCCACTCGAGTGGACGAATGAGATACGGGGTTGGAACAGTGTTGTCAACAATGAGTGGCACGCCAACAGCGTGAGCAACTTTGCTGATGCCTTCAATGTCGAGCACGCTGTTGCGCGGGTTGGCTAACACTTCGCCGTAGAACGCTTTGGTGTTTGGGCGTGCTGCTGCTTTCCACTGATCCAAGTTGTCTGGGTCGTCAACAAAGGTGACTTCGATACCCATCTTTGGCAATGTGTAATGAAACAAGTTGTATGTTCCGCCGTACAAACTTGGCGACGCAACAATGTGCGAACCTGCTTCGGCAAGTGTGAGGATTGCAAGAAGTTCTGCAGACTGACCACTCGATACTGCAAGTGCTCCTGGCAAACCAACTGCAGTGGTGATGCCGCCTTCAAGTGATGACAAACGCGCTTCCAACACACCCTGCGTTGGGTTCATGATGCGCGTGTAGATGTTTCCGATTTCGGCAAGTGCAAACAAGTTCTGTGCATGCTGCGCATCGCGGAACACATAACTGGTGGTGCGATACACAGGAACCGCACGGGCACCCGTTGTTGGATCTGGCTCTTGGCCGGCGTGAATCTGACGCGTTTCAAAACCCAAGTTGTGTGTCATGCCGAGGCACGCTAGAGCCTAATTCCCGACTAAACAACTCGGGAATTGAAATCCTTATACAGATTGGGTTTTGTGGGGATTGGTGGCGATCAGCCGCCGGAAATTTCGCTGACCTTTTTCTTGCCCTTCGTGATCCACGGCATCATCGAGCGCAACTGAGCACCCACCTTTTCGATTGGGTGATTGCGACCTGCATTTTGCAATTCGCTGAATCGCTTGCGGCCGCTGTCGCTCTCGGCAATCCACTCCTCGGCAAACTTGCCATTCTGAATTTCTTCAAGAATCTTCTTCATCTCTGCCTTGGTTGAGGAAGTGATGATGCGTGGTCCGCGTGATACGTCGCCGTATTCGGCAGTGTCGGAAATGGAGTAACGCATTCCTGCGATTCCTTCTTCGTACATCAAGTCGACAATGAGCTTCACTTCGTGCAAGCACTCGAAGTACGCCATCTCTGGCTGGTAGCCCGCTTCAACAAGTGTTTCGAATCCGGCTTGCACGAGTGAGGTAAGACCTCCGCACAACACCACTTGCTCACCGAACAAGTCGGTTTCGGTTTCTTCCGTAAACGTGGTTTCAATAACGCCTGCACGTGCGCCACCAATTGCTTCGGCATAGGACAACGCAACAGCCTTTGCCTTACCCGTTGCATCCTGATGCACAGCAATCAATGCTGGTACTCCACCGCCTTCGGTGTAGGTACGACGCACCAAGTGGCCTGGGCCTTTTGGCGCCATCATGATGACGTCGACATCCTTTGGCGGGTGAATGCGCTCGTAGCGAATGTTGAATCCGTGAGCGAATGCAATTGCTTTGCCATCAACCAAGTTTGGCGCGATGCTCTCTTCGTAAATCTTTTTCTGCTCGGTGTCGGGAGCAAGGATCATGATCACGTCTGCATGCTTTGCGGCGTCAGCGATGTTCATTACCTTCAAGCCAGCAGCCTCTGCCTTGGCTTTCGACGATGAACCATCGCGCAAACCAACGACAACATCAACACCCGAATCCTTCAGGTTGAGTGCATGGGCATGGCCCTGCGAGCCGTAACCGATAATTGCAACCTTCTTCGAACGAATGAGTGCTGGATCAGCATCTTTCTCGTAATAAATGTTTGCTGCCATGATCTTGCCTTTCCCTTATGTCTATGAACGTGTAATAAAAACGATTTACTTTTGGATTGAGCGGTCGAGCTTTGGAAGTGCCACGCGGCCTGTTCGTTGCGATTCGATGATTCCATATTGTCGCAGCAATTCTGAAAAATCGTCCAAACTTTCTGGGCTTCCGTCCATGGACAAGATGATGGCGTCCTGTCCTACCGACAAGATCTTGCCCTCAAAAATATTGGCCAATTCAACAATTTGACCGCGCTGTTCGGGGGTGGCACGAATCGTGGCCACCATCAGTTCGCGCTCTACCGACCTGCGTGGATCGAGTTCGGAAATGCGCACTACTTCAATCAGTTTGAACAACTGCTTCACGATCTGCTCGAGCGGCGCCGACTCGACATCGACCACGATGCTGATGCGGCTGAACTCGGGATCATCGGTTGGTGCTACAGCCAACGAAAAGATGTTGTACCCACGACGAGCAAACAGCGACGCTACTCGTGCAAGAACACCAGGCTTGTTTTGCACAAGCACCGACAACATGTGGTGTGTTGGTGCACTGCCATACGGATTAGCGCTGTTCATCGGAGGAACTCCCTTCGTGAGTTTTGACTCGGATGCAACAAGAGATCGTCATTGCTTTGACCTGCTGCAACCATTGGAAACACTTTTTCGCCGGCATCAACTCGGAAGTCAACAACGACCGGCCTGTCATTAATGGAGTTGGCTTTATCAATTGCCGATGCAACTTCGGATTCGTCGTCTACACGAATGCCAACGCAACCCATCGCTTCCGCCCACTTCACATAGTTGGGCGTATCTTGCGACAAGTACACCTCGCTATAACGCTCTTCGTAGAACATTTCTTGCCACTGGCGAACCATACCGAGGTACGAGTTGTTGAGAATAGCGACCTTGACGGGAATGCGCTCAAGTGATGCGGTGACCAACTCTTGTGCTGTCATTTGGAAACAACCGTCGCCGTCAACTGCCCATACGGTTTTGTCTGGGCGGCCAACTTTTGCGCCAATTGCCGCAGGAATTGAAAAGCCCATGGTGCCCAAACCACCCGAGTTCACCCAGGTGTATGGCTCGTTGAAGTTCCAGTATTGGCTTGACCACATCTGGTGCTGACCAACGCCCGAAACCAAAATGGTCCCCTCGGGTGCAGCATCGCGCAATTGCTCGAGGCAATACTGCGGCTTCAACATGCCTCCGTCGTTGCTTGGTTCATAGGTGAGCGGGAATTGTTCTTGCCAGCCACTTATGCGACTGCGCCATGGTGTGATGTCTGCTTGTTGTTGTGATGCACGCAAATCGTTTAACGCAACAATCAACTCTTCAATCACTAGACGACAATCACCAACGATTGGAACATCGGGTTTGCGAACTTTGCCCTGCTCTGCTGGGTCGATATCAACGTGAATGATCTTTGCGTGTGGCGCAAACGAATTAACGCGACCGGTAACACGGTCGTCGAAACGTGAACCAAGTGCAATGAGTAGGTCGCTCTTTTGCATTGCCGTCACCGCAGTTGCGGTGCCGTGCATGCCGGGCATGCCCAAGCACAACGGGTGGTCATCGGGGAATGCGCCACGAGCCATCAACGTGGTGACGACAGGAATGCCCGTCATTTCTGCAAGTTCACGCAACGCTGTTGCTGCGCGCGCCTTGAGCACACCACCACCGACATACAAAATTGGTTGCTGCGCCTTCATCATCAACTGCGCGGCCTGCTTGATCAATTCTGGATCGCCGTGCGTAACAGGCTTGTATCCAGGCAGCGAGTCGGCAACCTCATCGTCAGTTGGCCAGTGCCACTTCATGGTGTTGGTTAATACGTCTTTTGGAATGTCGATAAGTGTTGGGCCAGGACGACCTGTTGTTGCAATGTGAAACGCCTGACGAATTGCCAACGGCAAATCGTCGCCACTCATGACTAAGTCATTGTGCTTGGTAATGCTGCGCGTGATGCCAACGGTGTCGCACTCTTGAAACGCATCAGTACCGATTGCATTAGTTCCTACCTGGCCAGTTATTGCCACCATCGGAATGGAGTCCATGTACGCGTCGCACAACGGAGTAACCATGTTTGTTGCAGCAGGACCACTGGTAACCATGGCAACACCAGGTCGACCAGTGACATGCGCGTAACCCTCGGCCATGTGGCCAGCGCCTTGTTCGTGGCGCACCAAAATGTGGCGAATCGGCGATTCGATCAACGGGTCGTATGCAGGCAAGATGCAACCGCCGGGAAGACCGAACATCACATCCACGTTCTCCATCTCCAAAGCACGAATCAGCGCCTGCGCACCGGTGATGGTCTCACCAGCCTTGTGGCCTTTCATGTGATCTGTTGATGTCATTACTGTCTCCGTTTTTTGGGGATTAAAAAAGCCCCCCTTGCGGGAGGCTTGGGCACACGCGGCGAAGGCCGGTGTGCCTACATCACAATGACTACGACTTCAACTGTGCGTGATGGGCTCGCCTTTGTCGTAAACACAAGTTTCAGTGTGTCAGAGAAATAGCCATTCGGCAACTGGTAGCAGGCTTTAACCGCCGACCGCCATGCGTACACCTACCCGCCGAGCCATTGACGCCGGGGCCCTTACAGGCATTGGGCTAGCCGTGGCCGACTGGGCCTTTGCCGAGGTTATGAACTGGGTGCTTGGCCTGGCCGAGATGCCCGCAACCCGTTGGCGCAGATAACGACATACCGCCTGCGACCGGCGGACCGTAAGACGAGTGACCAAGCCGAGCGCGTTGCTCTCTTGATACGCCACACACCACACCGTGTCGCCCGCGCGCAATCGAATTGCAAAACGTGCAAGTTGTTTCTTTTGCGCGATTGACAACACTGCGGAGCTATTGGCAAATGTTTTGACCACGATCGGCGCCGATGTTGCGCGCGCGATGGTGGTGGGAACGATTACTGGCGAAGTTGTGCTTGTTGTCGTTGAAGACGTTGTCGTTGGTGCAGCAACTGGAGCAACCGTTGGCGCCACTGCAGTAGTCGTTGAGGTTGTTGTTATCACGACCGTTGTTGTTGTTGTCGTTGTTGTCGTTGTTGTCGTTGTTGTCGTTGTTGTCGTCGTGCCAGTGTTGATCAATGCGCCTGCACTCAGTGCCACCAAATTGTCGCCCATGTGCGACGTGCTCGTGCCAGCGCGCGTTGTGCTTTCCGATCCACGCCGACCGCTGCCACCGTTACCCCAACACTTCACCTCTGCATTGTCGAGCATGGCACACGTGTGTGCACCACCCGCCGACACGGCAAGCACGCTGCGACCCGTACCGAGGTTGACCGTGGCAAGTGCATCACCCATTTCTCCAGAGCCATCACCGAGGTCATTTTGCGAACCGACACCAAGACGACCATCTGCACCATTGCCGAAGCACTTCACCGCAGAGTTCGAAAGCAACACACATGTGTGTTCTCCGCCAGCCGATACGGCTACTGCTCCTAAGCCAACTCCTAGATCTATTGGAAGTAGCGCATCACCCATCTCAAGTGGGTCATCTCCGCGATCATCGGTATCGCCCGTACCTAAACGTCCGTTTCCTGCCGAACCCCAACACTTCACATGTGCATCATCTAACAGCGCACACGTATGTAAATCGCCTGCCGACATCGCTACAACACTGCGACCTGTG
>Ga0129324_10001122_pt1 | contig 17750 bp, 19 predicted proteins | sample CPBDNA_7_FD_96879 | JGI IMG/M metagenome (GOLD analysis project Ga0129324, IMG submission 96879) | Freshwater to marine salinity gradient microbial communities from Chesapeake Bay, USA - CPBay_Spr_15_0.2_DNA | ecosystem: Environmental > Aquatic > Marine > Coastal | place: USA: Chesapeake Bay... | reverse complement strand
GACGGAGGCGAGCTACCCCGTCTGCGCGACGTGCCAGGCGACCCACGAGGTCGTCCAGCATCCGGGAGCGCTCATCACGCTCAAGCTCAAGGTCAGCAACCCCCAGCTCAAGTTCGCCTTCGGTGGTCATCCCGCCATGGCGTGAGAGGAGGTGATCTCATCTGGCCGGACAGGCACCGGTCTCCCAATGACGGGAACACAAATGCCGACCCCTGTGGCCACCGAGGGCTTCGGTGGCACCATATTTTATGAGACTAATAGAGTTCAAATTGGCAGATCAGGTGGAGGGATACGCTAACATTAGCGAAATGCCATTATTTGAAGTCTGGATTGTAGTCGTATCGGTACTCAGTATAGTGATGCTAACTACGATGTACTTTATGTTCAAACTTGCAGATGACTCGTGGGATGCACAAGAAATGATTATGAAGGCATTCACCCGTGTTGGTGCTTTCTGCATTCTGGCATATGTGTGCGGGCACGTTGCTTGGTGGATAGCGAACACCATTATATGGACCTAAATAATGCGTGGGCATGTGCTAAATGCAAGGTGAAACGAATACGCAAGGTGGCGTATAGTCATGTTGATACCCCGGGGGTATATGTCTGCGAGAAGTGCTGGGGGTTGACAAATGAGGGGATAGATGGTAGTAAGGAAATATAAATAAAGCGTGCCGCTTATGGATAATTGTTTGGGCCTATTACTTGTCGTTGGTGTCTGCGTACTGCTGTGGGCAATCCATCCAATAATTGGCGTTTTGGGGATTTTATTTGGGCTCTATATCCTTGGAGGAGGAAACGGTAGGTGGTCTTAATAAAAAACAGCCGACAATAGGCTGTTTTTTATTAGTCTTGCAAGAGTCGTCGTAATGCCTCCCGGATTGTATCTTCTGTTGGTTCTGCTACCTCTAGTACTTTTCCAATAGCTTTCATGACAGCATCTGTTGTACCTGTCGGGATATCCGATATAGATGGAGTACGTAAGATGCCAAGTAGGCTAGTGTCGCCGGCTATATCGAAGTGCCGTGTCAACAAGTTCATAAACTCCTGTAAACGAGTGATAGATACTCCGACTTCTACACCTCGTTCAAGCAGCTCGCGCTCTACTTCTCGAAGTAACATTGCCAACTCCTGCCCGGACTTAGCATTACTGGTCAGGCGACGAGCCAATATTCCTGCGTTTATGCTAAACAAATCCTCATTACCCTTTGATACCTCACCAAATTTTGAACGTAGGCTATCTTTTAAATCAATTAGCTTTGCTACTTCTTCATTAGCGGCCCGATAGTTAGGTGAAATCTCTTCAAGCGCGTCTGCCAAACCTTGACGTATACCTTGGATAGCGCCGTCTGCTGTAGCCGTAGTCTTGATACCAGAACGAGACTTGCCTCCAAGCTCTTCAAACAACTCTTGACGGAATCGATGCGCCTGCAAAGCGTTCCGGTTTACGGCGTCATTGAACTCAGACAAGACTGCCTGTCGTTCCGCGCTACGTCCAGCTCCGCTCAATGCAGTATCACTAAAGTCCAATGAACCGCGTTCATTAAGTTTTACACCACGCAATCCAGATTTCTCCGCCATGCGCTTAATGATTTTTTCTCTTACACCAACCAACTCTTGGTCGCCAAACGGTGCAATCGTCTCTGTCAATCGGTTAAACGACTTTTGCAACTCGTCGTCAAGACTTCGTACTGTACTCAATATAGGCTCTCCAATCACCGCTTCAGGACGAGCAGCACCTTCGGCCTCAAATATTTGTGCTGCTTTCAACAACTCTCGGAAAGATTCACGTTCTTCAGGTACAGCGGACTTGATCAGTTGAACGTCTTTTGGCCGCAACCCTAGCCGAACAGCATCTTTTTCGTCTGGCAACATTTGTTCAAATGCTTCACGGGCTGTTCGTCGAGCTTCTGCATTAATGTTTATACGCTCTGCAATACCGCTTACAGCCCCTCGTAAACGGCCTGTAGTTTCAACGCCCGTTTCAGCCAACTCTTTTGCTCCCTTAGTCAGAAGACGAGCGTTATCTAAAACTAGATCGTCAACAGTGCCTGCAAGTTTCTTTAGTGGTGCGCTACCTTTTAACGCGGCACCGCCTAGTGGTACCTGTGACCCAAGTCTAGCTAAAGTTTTAGCCTGTTCAGCTTGACGAGGAAACTCTTGCTGAAATCCTTCTCCAACTTCTACTGCTTTCCTTAAAGCTGACAGCGCTGTAGCGCCGGCTGGTGTTTGTGCCAATTTATATGCTTTATCCGTCAAAGATCGTTCTTGCTCTTCGGTTAAACCAGTGCGAGCTGCGCCGATGGCGGTTTCTGAAAACAATTCTTCAACTCCAGATACTAACTCGCCAAATGCTTGTAGACCCGCCTCTTGTGGATTGATAAGCCCCTCTGGCCCACGGAATCCTGCAGCCCCTGCTGCAAGCTCTTTGATGCGACCCCCGCGCTCGGAGATCGTCTCTTTCAATGATCCAACCGTGCGGCTGAGAATTTCCTTTGCACGCTGGCGTTGTTTTTCTTTATTTTCTCCACCTGACGCACTAAGGAGCTGAGTAGCAAATCCCGCTTGTTTGTCAGCAGGCGTATCTAGCATCTCTTCTGGTACACGTGTAGGTTGAACCTTTAGTGGTACAAATGGCATAAGCTACTGCACGATTTCATATGTATTAGGATCGAATTCGTTCTCTGGGATAGTACCGATAAGGCCGGAAGAAATATCGCGAACTTTAAGAACTTGGTACAGCCCGAGTGTTTGTTGAAGTGTACTCTTCTTACCCTCCATGTTTTTCTTCAATACGTTTAACTTCGAACGAATCTGCTTCTTCGTATCGTTTTTATCGGGTAGGAACCTACTCAATCGTTTCACCTCTGCGTCTGATACTGTAGCTCCAGAAACGGCTTTCATAAATTCAGCTTTCAGTGCCTCAATCTGGGCGTCAAATTCTATGCGCTTTGCAGGCTTAAGACCATAAGCCGATAGAAGCGCGTCCTGAACAACTCCAGTAACGCCTCGTACGCCAACCCCCTCAACGTCTGCCAAGATATCATCTGCAGCACGGATTGTTCCGGCCATTCCTGCTAAGTTGTCAGCCTGTCCTACAGATAGGTCTGCAGGCTCTCCGTTCACGTCCACAAATGATCCAGGAGGCAATTGTGCACCAACTTCCCCTGTAGCACTTTCATCGAACTCTTCCAACTGAGTGAACGACTGGCTACTGTACTCACTTCGTAACTGCGACTTCTTGAATCCCATGATGATACCCCCGTTGCTTTCCATGTTGTCTGGAGTAAGGGGTATTGTGCGGTCATGAGTAACTGTGAGCGCCTTTTTATTGGATTCTGACAGAACAGCTACCTGTTGACCGGTTGTTGGATCAATTCGGATATCTGTAATAAGTGCAACGTGTCCCCAACGAGAACTCTCATTAGTGAGAACAATGTCCCCAACTTGTGGCAACATCTGGCCTTCACTAAACCCAATATTCTCAACCGCTGCACGTTTGCTGTCGATTGAGTCGCCGATCTCGTTAATAAGCGATTGTCCACGCTCGTCCAGCCCTCCAATGAAGCGCAGGCACCAAAAGTCTTTTGCCTGTAACCCGGCCTGTTTACCACCATTGTTGTAAGAGAAGTTTTGTGGGAAGTCTTGCATGAGCGCCCCCGTATCAATGCCGTTAGCTCCACCGACCTCAGTCGAAAGCACCGGAACAGCCGGACCATCTGCCGGATTATCTGGTACGTACCACTGTTTCCCGTTCACTTCTACACGAGAATAGTCAATATTCGGTGAAAGCACCCCCTCTTGTCGATCAATCTGCACTTCACCTGTCTGTTTATTCACGAACAGACTCACAATATCCCCTGTGCGTTTATCAATCTCAGTCGAACGGAACTCGAATGGATTATCCTTACCGTAGTATCGAATGCCATTGAATTCAACAAATTCGTTTGGGGAAATATTAGGCAAAATGTCGCTAAACAACTGTCCCATTGTTTCGAGAGAGTCCTTAAAAGTCTCATCTTCCTGTGCCTTCTTACGTGTAGCGAATAATGACGCACTCGTCCCCGACTGATACCCGCTCAAGTTATCAAGCGTATCTAGGTATCCGCTAGGAATATCCTCAAGCGATACACCGGCTCCCACCATTGCGTCAATCGTCGTCGATGCCGTATCACGCTGGTACTGCTCGATCTCCTGCATCTTCACGATGTTATCCAACCGTCGGCTCTCTGCTTTCTCCAGATCTTCCTTCTGCGCTCGCAATGCGTCCAACTTCTTACTAAATAACTCAAGATCGGCCGATTCTTTTGCCATGCGTACCTCTTGGATCAACGCTTCACCCTGCTGCCGGATGCTGGTGATCTCTTGCTGGTGCTTGTTGTCGAGGTCTGTAAGGTATTGCGTTCCAGCTGATGTTGTATTCAACGCTCCCATTCGTGCCAACTGAACACGTGCCGCACCTCGTGTCTGGCGTTGTGCGGTTTCAGCCTCACCTACCTGTTGTTCAACCTGACGGCGGATTGCCTCCTCACGTGCTGCTGCCTGTCGGTCTAACAAGTCCTGCTGTTGATCGAATAAGTCACCAACTTGATCGCCTTGTGCCGGAGCTTGTGCCGATGTATCTCGTCCATCGAACCGTGTGCCGCGTCCTCCTGAACGGTTAATAAAGCTCCTAATTTGGCCGATATCAAGCGTTCGTGGGTCTACACCGAATTCTGAACGCAAAGCCCCTGAGAGGCCAGGATATGACCGCTCAAGGTCTTGGATAACCTGAGGATTAGTCTTGAACTGGATGCCTTTGATCTCTGGTGCCCCCATCCGTTTTTCAATCTGATCTACCTCGGCCATTCCATCTTCTACCTGTCGATCAATGGCATCTGTTGTGATCGGACCTGTAGCCGTTTGAATCTGCTCCTCAAGAAGCTGACGACGTTCCGGGCTAGCTTCCAGCACGGCTGGGACATCGGCTCCTTCGCCGAATGCCCCGTCCGCCATAGCTGCACCGCCCTCCTGTTGAGAGCGAAGCACATCGGAAAGCGCTTGTTGTTCTTGAGCCTGTCGTGTTTCAGCCATATTAAGTGGTCTGGAGGTTAGTGGTCTCTAACATTGCTGGATGAAGCATATGCATCACACGATCTGATGCCGTTTGTCCTGTGATGAAAATGTTGAAGCTCGCGGCTCCCGAATTTGGCGGATTCGTTGATAGCGTAGCTACCGTAGATCCATTGATCTTGAACACAGCACTTGTCGTGCCGTTCACTTCGATCTCGTAGAGATTCACATCCGTGAGCGTAATACCGCTAGATACATCTGTCCGCTCTTGGGTAGTGCCGTCTGCAACCGATGCGTAGATAGTACCATCCTCTATCATAAATGCAGCGTGATCTACTGTGAGGGTCGCATTAGCTGGAGCTGCTGCGAGCGCGCCACCTGACACATCATAAAACCCGATAAATGCATCTTGAGATGTAGCGGCTGTAAAGCTAAACGCACCTACAAAGTTTGCGTTGAAGTTGTCCGCAAATGTGAGAGATGTAGCGTCGCTAAGATCATCGGCGATTGCGTCGTTGCCCAATGTAAGTCCAGCATCGTCACCCGTTGTTTGTGACCAGAATTGTGTACTTAATGGCTTACGATTAACTTGACCTGATCCCGCTGTGGATTCTGTCATGCCATCGTTCAAGCAGAACTCGAACGTGTACTTGTTTGCCGCCAAGTTCTGTCGGATATTCTCGTAACGTGACAGGTAATGGAGTCCACTTGCATCTGAGCCATTTGTGAGAGTCTCAAGTTCTGCGCCTGATACATCTGTTGCGTCTACAATCGCTGCAATTTCTGATGCCTGCGCGCTCGTAAGGTTTGTAGCAATAGGTGTCTGCATCTCAAACGCTGTCCCGTTATATACGACATCTACAATCTGACCTGCTTCAATATCTCCTGCCTCTAATGCTTGATCGTTTAGCTTGAGAATTGTTTTTGTACCAAGGCTGTTTACGTCAAGCGTTGAGGCTCCCGTATTAACGTTTGTTGCCAAGAAACAGAACCGCTGACCTGCTGCGTAGGCTGTAATGGCCGGTGTGAGTGCAATTGCATAAGCATCTGCTGCTCCCGTGTCGGCTGCGTAAACGTGCTGCTGATTTTGTGTGTTTGCTGCGATATCGGATGGCGCTGCGAATAGCTCAGCCAGCGTTCCGGAATCTGTACCAGCCTGAGTTTCAGAACTTGTTGCCTTTTCTACCAGTCCCGCTACTGTCTCCGTAGCATCTGCCGCACCGCTAATGGCCTGTCGTGCAAGCTGTCCAAATGATACAAACTCTTCATCTACTGCTGTGTCTGTATCTGTATCAAGTTTTGGACGACCTCCTGATACTGCAAACGTCCAGGGTTGACTAATCGTCTCCTCGTTATTCTTGTTAGCGAACCCATCGTAAAACTGCGGGCTGTTAGAAAAGATAAGCGTTGCACCCGCTGCGTGTGTTTTACGCAGGTTGCTATCTGCCGTGTAGTCCGGCTCAAACTTCAAACCACGCGTTACTCCTGTAAGCGATGTGCCAGAAATGCCTGTAAACGAGATTAGCTCAATCTTAGACCCCGATTTGGGTTCAAGCGTTGCGTACCCAACGGCACTACCGAAGTCTGCCATTGTAAGAGCTGTCCCGTCGTTACCGTTAACGTCGGTTAGATCAATTGTTGTTGCTGTGGCTGAGATGGAAGCCGCTAAGCGTTTCGCTGGAGCTGCCACGTACCCTCTGTTATCCGCCATATGTTATACCCATTGTTTATCAATATTAGTTGCCTGGTGAGCGATCTCGACTAATGGCCCATGCCGCAAGATTTCCCATTCCTGACCTACTCCTGTGCTTTTTACCTCAAATGATGCCTCATAGAACGGTTGTTTTGACGTTCTTAGATAGATCCGGAACTTGAGTAAACCATTTGGCGCATCATTATCTGAGATCGTCAGGCCAAGTGGCTGTGTGCCTAGAGGCTGCGTAGCTAGGACGTTCTCGTCTAGGCTGTTCACGATGTAAGTAGTTTCCGTGCCTGTGAATGTCGTGGCAATTTCCCCATCGCCTCCGAGGTAGTTATATCGCTCTGTGATTGTGAGTGTTGTACCTTGCGAGATGTAGCCTTCTAGGAAGTAGTATTGGAAGTGCTTTTGTGTCTGTGGCGCTCCGTAGTTTTGGTACGGAAAGCGTGCAATACACGTATATTCACCGTCTGTATCGTCTTCTAGCCCTGTTTCTGCCTTATATACGTTGGGTGTGAGCGATGAGATGAAGTGCAGATTGTCGTTATGAATAGCCCAGTCTGCCACGTTCCAACCCACGATAGGCGGCTCCCATGCACGTTTTTCCCAGTTATAAACCAGCACGGTGTCGTTTACCGTAGCTCCCTCCGACTTACAGGCGATATAAACCTTTCGTTTGAAGAAGACTCCTGCCGCATCATTGAACGTATAGCCCTTAATCAGGTTTACGATCGGATCTGATACCTGATTAGGTTCTGCAAAGTCCACCACGGCCGCTCGTGTAACGCTCTTCAACGCTCCATCGGACGAAACGTAGAATAGTGCGCTACCAACGCTAAATACTGCCTTACTTGAAAGCGGTCCCACGTCCGAAGAACGTACAATTGGCTTGATAACAGGTAAATCTAGCTCTGTGGCCGTTCCGGTCTGTGTAAATTGTACTGACTTCCACAATGTAGGCTTTCCAACGTAGATAACGTCCTCCTGAACGCCTAATCCCGTAATTCCGCCTCCACCTTCCGGCGTATCGATGATTCCGCCCTCGTCTGCGGATCGTGGTGCGGAGAATGTAAAGTCTGTCGCATCTGCGATAGCTGAGTAGTAGAGACCCTGCTCGTTATCCTCTACGTTAGCCACGTACATACGTGTCTTTTCCACCAAAAGGATATTCCCCTGTGGGTTTGAGGCGTATTCCGTTACAGCTTGTGCTACGGCTGCGTCGTCTGCTGCCGCTGGCGTACCGGAACAGCCTGTAAACGTCGTAGCCGTCTTGCCGGAGTACGTTACGTCTGTGGTACCGATACGAATTGTCCCTGAGTTAGTAAACGCGGCTGTGCTATCAACTGTAATCGTACCTTCACCACCTGAAAGGGCACCGTTTAACTGTGTGAACGCCCCATTCCATCGGCTGTAGTTATCTGCACCATTACAGAAATACACAAAATCCGACGCATCCGTATTCACGACGTGATCGGCAAAGCCAAAGGTCAATCCGGTTGTATATCCGTCATTTAGGTTCTCCCAAGCCGATGTACCGGTGTGGTAATACTCTAGAACCGTTCCATAAGCTCGTAAAAGGGTCTCTACGCCGCTTCGACGTACAAAACTGTGCAATGACGTACCTGCGGTCGTAGAAGCGCTTACATCGCCAAATTGCTCGAATCCTTTACGGTTGGCAATGCGGTCTCCGTCGTTAATGACAACATTTTGAGAGCCACGAATCAACGCACCAGGTTTAAGCTGCGTCACATCCGGCTTATCAACGAATCCCGGCGTGTAGTCTTGTGTGATCTCCCATTTAGCCGCCATATCTAGTAGTAACGTGTTACTTCACGCTTACGCTCCGACATGTAGCGAGGCTTCACCTTCGATAGAAGCCGATCAAACGACTGTCGCTCAAGCTGTGACAATGAGTTATCTAACGCTTCAAACCCTTCTGCACACGCCCAATGGTAGAGAAGGTCGTCATCCATCGTAGCTAGTAGTGAGTAGTCATCTCCTGACTGAAAATCATCCTGCAACGCACCTGCATTAGACTTTACGAACCTAGATGAGTAATAGTGAATCTCTAAGTTCTGCGGGTTGGCAATGCGGATATTATCTACACGGAAATCTGTGTCGTCGGTCTGTGATGATGTGTACGTTACACGGAATGCGAGGTAGTCGATGGCCGTATCTACAGGCGTTCCTGTTTGTGTAGATCCTTCCCATGCAAAACCTAGCGTATTCCACCCATTACGGAATGACTGACCGTTGTGTTGCGTTGTTACCGTTGCTGCATAGGTGTTAGATGCGTCTGATCCCCACGTCATGGTAAAGCTGCTGATATTCGTGTTATTTGGGATGTACACTTCTGCAAAAACGTAGCCCGTATCTGCGTAGGCTGACAGATCAAGTGCCGTCATGGTGGAGTTCTGAATCTCCGCATAATCGTTACCAGACTGGCTCACGTCCAAATCAAAGTTAAGGGACGCTGATCCCTTCTTTTTGTTTACGGTATCTGCCGTTAGGTTTGTTGCGTCAGAGCTGCCGGAATCTACGGCCCATGTACCGTTAGCGGTGAGGCTGTCGCAATTGTGCAGCACTTTACGTGATCCGGCACTCGCACGCCGTAGTAGCAAGAACCGATCTCCGTAGATCGTATCAATCGCGACCATGTTGTCCTCTTGCTCAAGACGAAGCCAAAACTCGTACGGAGCCTTACGTGTTACACGGATCGGGTTGCCACGGTCTTGAATCGAAATGATGTCGTGAAAATCTGACGGCAATGGGTACTCGTAGATACCAGGAAAAACATTAATATCCTGCCGATTCTTGGCAGGGTACATTCCGTGGTCATTTTGTAGAAAACGGATACAACGATTCAAGCTCTGCTGGATGTCCGTCTCTTCATACGTTCCTCCAGTTTTGTCTCGAATGCGTCGTTGTACTTCGTCAGTAAGTTGATCCTGTGTGCGAGCCATATTCAGCCGAGTGGTGGCTTAATTGTTGAAAGTGCGGCGAACAGTCCGCCGCTGGCACGCAGTCGATACTCATAGACGAGCAGTATTGATCCATTTCGGCGTCTGTTAGGACTTCACCAGTATCTGCGGCTGTAAAGCTACCGCTACTGTCTCGATCCCACAGGCGACCATCCCCTGTAATATATTTCATAATACCTGCTCATGGTTCAGCCCCTCTCCTCTCTAGAGGCCGAACCGGAATAGGCAATGAACGTCCGTTCCCCCAAACTGACGTTTACCCGTACACCCCAGGAAAACTGCTCATTGGATTCGTTACCTTGCTAAAAGCTCGATGATGTGGCGTAGCTCCTGCAAATTAACGTGTGTCCATTATACCATTTTATAGCCCGCGTGTGACGCGCTCCCAGACTTTGAGGATACCTAGAACGATTGCGATGATACCTGTCGTGGAAAAATCCCCCGTCATAACAGCCTCACGCAATAACTCAAGTGATCCAATCAACCCTGTGAGGACACCGAGCCACAGCCCGCGTGACAAGTACCAGTCTTTTCCTAGCTTTTTGTTTAGCTTAGCAAACATATTAACGCTTCTTAGGTTTTGTTAAGTCCATCTTGTACGCACTTGTGTCCACTTTATTGCGTGAACGTGCATAATAATGATTCTTCATATCCGTTGGCGTGTAACCAAGATATGTCAGAGCGTACGTGATGAGCAATTTCTCCTTTTGGATCATCGCTCGGGCTTCACGATTAGCCTGTGCTGCGTCCTCTTGTACATCTAGTGGGAAGTGCAGACCAATCCAATTCTGCTCGAAGTCGTACCAGTTAGCACGTTCACGAGGTGCATTGCGCTCTTCTTTTGGTACTGGTAACTCCGGCACAACATAGCCCAAGTCGTCCGAACGTTCCTTTGGCAAGAATGCATATGCAGAATGAATATCTGATGGCCCCACAGGAATCCACACACGTCCTTTATCTCCCCAACTCTCTCCGTAGCTATTCTCACACACGAGATAATCATGCCCGTTTAACTTTGTGTAACCTACGGCTGCGACGATATGCCCTGGAGCACGTGACGTATAACGCTTATAAGGAATAATCCCTGTCGGGTTATACGCTCGGTTGTACTCACGATGCCATGAGACACCTACGACACACGGACGTTTCTCGGTGTAGAGGAATTCTTTAATCTTCTCAAAACGCTCTTGCTGGCTTCCCATGCGCGGCGCAACGATCATGTAGGCTCCTCCCTTATTCTTCTCTGCCGACGCTCGCATTTCGTCTGTGATCTGTAAACTTGTGAACGCTGCATCAGAGTGTGTCTGTGTGTTTGGAGCTAGATCGTAGTCACAAATACCCTCTTTTTGCATGAGCTTCATACAGTCCGTGGTGTAGGCACCCCAACCTAACTGTGAAGATTTGTAAGCATCGTCATGCTTGATACGCGTGAAGGCATACCGAGGTGATACCTTCAGCCCTGCAATCATCGCCACACAATGCGCCATACCAAAACAGGTACAGGAAGAGGTTGCACCCTGGTTCATTGTCCAGTCGTCTTCTTCAACAAAGAACTCATCTGGTGGATTTACACCACCAAATACTCCTGGATCGTACTTGAGCGAGCGTTCGTCTTGTTCAAACGCATCGTCGTGCACATATCCTGTGTCAAAGGTATCGTCACGTTGAAACCATTGTCTAAGTTTATTTAGCATAGATTGGGTTCTGTAAGTTAGCAGTTCCACTTTTTACGTGACCAGTAGTTCGCTGACAGCTTATTGGTCTTACCCTTGATACCACCGGAACGTGCGCAGTAGCTCTTCTTACGAGCGGGTTGATCCTTTTTAATCGTCATATTCGGATCACCGAAGCGTACAAGCTTGATCTCGTCGCCCTGCTTGGCTAGTACAGCAAACTTCTTCTTGGCTCCAGGCGTTCGCTTTGGTTTATTCACCCCTTTGAATCCGTACCGCTTTTTATAACGAGCAAGGTTTTCTTTTGTCGCTTTAGGCATACGTACTTCGCTTCTTCTTACGTATACCGATACGACGTTTCTTATTAGCTGGAGTACTTGCTTTCTTTTTACGGCCACGGATAATGACCTGTAACTTTGGCTTACCATGCTCCTTAATCAATTGTGCCCTACTGAGCGATTTCTTGGATTTCGGCATAAGTTGCTGCGTCTACAATGGATAAGTTCACAATTCCAAGCTTCTGTAACCCTGCCAATAATAGGACTCCTAATGTTGTTAGGACGAATCCGACTACTCCCTTCACCGCCCAATCTCTATAGGTGTCCATACGGCTCTTACGGTACTTCTGCTCACTGTCATATTGCTTAAAGGATTGTTCAAGAAGAGCAAGGTTTTGCTTGTTCCCATCCGTGAGCGTTTCATTCTTGGCGATACGGCCGTTTGTGATATCAAGTCGGCGGTTAATACCCTCTACACCTTTATTTAGGGCAGATAATTGCCTTACGATATCGAGATGAAACTCGTTTATTTCTTGCTCCTTTGACATATTTACTTAGCAACCGTGTATTTCGTCAATCATGGCGACCATACCTTCCACAAGTTTTGCCCCCAGGTGATCGTTTTTGCGCTCTAACAGCCTCTGCTCCTTAATAAGCCCTTCACGACGCTCTAAGAGCCATTTTGGGCTTACTAGAGTGGTGTCAAGCTCCCATTCGCGCTTCGTATACCAATATTTGAATGGCAAAACGAAGATGCGGATAAATCGAATCCATGTTTTAGTCTTGCGCAACCACATAATAGGTAAATACTTCGTCGTTAGATGCGTTTGAAATGGTCATGGTCAGGTTGCCGAGTGCAGGAAGCTGAATAAGCTCGTTCATTTCGCCGACGCGCTCTGTCTCTTTGAGAATATCAACGCTTCGTACGTCGGTTAACGTAATATCATACGAAGTGTCGGCTGTACCAGGTTTAATCACAATCTGATAGATCATCGAATTACTAAGATAGATCGTCTTAGTAGCAGATCCGGCCGAGGTAGAGATTGCACCGTCTTTTGTGCTGTGCGCGTAAGCGAATTGCATATATCTATTCTAACTGACAATTAGTTCTAATGCATCTAGTCGTTGCGCGATATTGCGTGATAAACGCTTTACATCTTCAGGGGCTAGGTCATTACTCTCCAAAATACGAGCAATAACTGTTTCTGTTTGGTTAATTGTTGTAACAGGAGTGACACTAACTACGCTGTACTCCACATCTACAACCTGATTATTTATACGTTCTCGTCGTATTGGCATATTATATTACTGTTCGTGCGATTTCTCGCCATTTAGTTCCATCGTATCGAACGGTGAGGTTGTCATCAGCGGTAGCACTGAAATCAACAGATCCTGCAAGCAAGAATGGTTTGGTTGTACCGTTCAATGCAGACGTATTGTGTTTCACGGTCACTGCGTCGTCAAAACTGAGCGTAACGATCGATCCAGCTTGCCAGTCGGTGCCGGCAATATAATCAATAGTTGTTGTTCCGGTAACATCAAAGAAGTTACCATCTGTATCAAGCGTCAGAAGACTGCCACTAGCTACGTCTGTTCCTTTAGCTTCTTGGACGCGCCCTGAAGCAATTGTGCTTTGTAAGCTATCAATACGGAGCGCCTCGGCTGGAGTCTCTGAACCATCTGCGGAAGTAAGAAATGTTATACGTCCAGGCATGTCACCCGCGCCCGTATCTGCGTCCACCTCAAATAATATTGTCGCAGCTTTTCCGTAATCAGTGCCATCAAATCCAAGCCCAGTTATGTCTAGCAAGCAGTCATTATCTTGCACCTGGACATCCGACGCACCAGCTCCACGTGCTCGTTTTCCGTATAGTCGAGGCGGACGTTGCGGCGAACCAGTCGATGAACGCCTATAGAGAACAAGACTATTTCGGTCTGTATTCCCTGTCAGCTGCACCGATAGGCGATCTTTATAAGTTGTGCCTGCAATCGTGGTCGTAGCAGTTGACCCTCCAATAGCCACACAGTCTTCACTCGCATCAATGAAAAGCATGTTATCAACGTTTGCGCTGCGGGCTTGCAGATCTCCTGTTGAGTCATTCCGTTGATTGAAGATGGCCGACCCGTCCGTGTTGAACTGAATAATTGGGTTTGTATACACCTGGCCATAGGTATAGGTACCATCAGGATGATAGCGAGCACGCTCCAATGGAATGTTCACGTCCGTCGTTTCAAAAACAAAGGCTAATGGCATCGCATTAGACGATGGCGTTCCTTGAACAATGGAGTTCAGAACACCTCCACGGATATAGTTTGCTCCGTCGTAGGCTTCAAAAAAGTACTCTCCGATCGTATCGCCATCTGCTACAGCGGTTGGGCTGTCCCACGTGCCGCGTGAGCGTAAGTAGGTCATTGTAAAAGCGCGAGATGCTCCATCGCCTGAGTGTGCGCCAATAAATCCTGGCCTATTGTTCGCGTCTTCACGCATGACGAAGAACTTGGCGGTTTGCGTAGTAGGCGTTCCTGACTCCGAACGACTATATTGAATATTCTCTTGATTAATAGAGACACTATCCAACGTAGCGTCAATAAAGAACATGTGCGTAAAGTTTGCGGTAGGGAAGATAACTGTTCCATCATCCCCTAAAAACGCACCACTCTGCTGGATTGATGTAGGCGAAGATGCCGTATCGGTACGAAGGATACGGTTATCATCAGTAAACGAAGACGCTGAGCTGATGTTACCTTTTGAATTTTGAAATCCAGCTTTACCCATGTTATACGGCTATTACTCTGTAAGCGGAGTCTGCTACCCATGTGATACGGACTGAGTTGATACTCAAGTCCTCGAACACGAACGCAGGGTCTGTTGCTTTGATTGTGATCTCATCACCAAAAGCAGCACCATCGTTTGATGCTGCTATGGTGAATGATCCTGGACCGTCGTTGATAACCTGAACGTACTCTGCATTACGGCCGAGAGCTGTGTTGATGTCGACTGTTACTGGGCTATCTCCTGTAACGAAGTTAGTGTCCTCAAAGAACTCTGGCGTGTCTGATAGAGAAACACCTGAGCTGTTTCCGTCCCATGCTACCCAGTCTCCAGTAGCCTCATCGTAGACCATCTGGCCGACAAGTTTTACGTTTTTAGTCTTCATACTATACGTCTGTTCTTGCTACTGAGATATTCGAGCGAGCCACGGAGATGTTTGAGCGCGCTTTGCTTGGCGTGTCTGTTGACCACGTTGCGCTTGTGATTGTCGCATTGTTTCCATTGCCCGATACGTCTGTGAGAGTTGAGCCACTGCCTGCCGTGTAGTCATAGCCCAGTATCAATCCGCTTGTAGGGTACACACCATCGAACTGAGCGTCTGCAATCTCGCTATCTGTGAGGTATGTGTTGTAGTAGCGAAGGCGAGTGATGTTTCCTGGAAGGTTCCAAATGGTAGGGACTACGCCATCGAGTACCCCTGTGACGAACGCTTGGTTGATTGCATTGATTGTTGCCCCAGAACACGTTGCTGTGTATTTTGCCTCATCGATATTCAGAACAACTGATGTCCCTGTCTTTCTTACAGACATGAAGTGCCAGCCGTCTATTGGGTTGATTTTGCTTCCAGTAAACAAGAACTGGTTTGAGCTTGTGTTGAGGTTCAGGCGGTATTCCTGACCTGTTTTGTCCCAGTAGAGCATCCACTGAGTACCAGCAGCACCACGGCAACCGAACACACCGCTGTAAGCGTTTGCACTTGATTTATCATTGAGCTTCACCCAACCAAAACAAGTAAACGTGTCCGTTATCTGCATTGAAGCGGTGTACGGTGTTGATGTGTAGTCACCAGAGCCATCGTACAACAACGAGTACGGCATGTTCTGCACTGACTTGCGACGTTTACTTGGTGTATCTGTTGACCATGTTGCTGTTGTGATGGTTCCGTCCAATCCATTACCACTTGAGTCTGCGACTGTTGAGCCTGAACCTTCTGTGCATCTGTATTCCACAACAGGTGTGTACGGATTCTGCCCAGTAAAATGCAGGTCTGCTACCTCCGACGGTGTAAGGATTTGTGAGAATAGCTTTGCATCCGTCCAGAGTCCTTTGTACAACTCACCAACAGCAACAGTGTTCCCAATCGTTAGTCGATCGAATGTTCCTGTGATTGAAGGGGTTGGCAATGTCATCGTGTCCACGATAGCACCGTCAAAGTAGAGAATCATATCATCACCGTCTTTCGTGAGGGTTAGATCTATCCACTTCCCATCAGTTAGGATTTTGGTGAAGTTCTCGATTCCATTATTGTTATCGAAATAGGTGACGGTTGAAGTTGTGTTATGACTTGAACCGAACACGATTCTGTTGCTGATTGTTCCGTCACTCAACGTCATCAATCCTCTAAACACGCTATCTCGAACGCCCTGTGGATTCACACGAATACACATCGTGAAGTTAGATATGTTGAAACTAGCACTCGTTGCACTAACCACTTGTGTACCACTCGTCCCAATGGATTTGAGGCTGTACGGCATGTTCTGCACTGACTTACGGCGTGCCATAGGGTTATTCTGCTAGTTTCTCAAGCTCTGCTTTTGGAACGATGTCCGTGTCTGTAATAAGGCTTGGGGATGATTGATCCATTGCTCCTGGACGTGTGTCGAGGGCTTTCTGCAATTCTGCGTAGATTTTCTTCGGGTCGTTTCCGTCTACTTCGTATCGCTCCTCTGCACCACCGTCAAAGCTGACGATAAGTGATGTCTTGTGTCCGTTGTATGAGATGCTTCCGTCTTTGATGCGGAGCTTCTTTTCTACTTTTGGCATATGTGTATAGTTAAATTATGAACGTGGTACTCGCAAGAGTCTCCATCCTCCAAAGGTTGCGTCACAGGCGTTACCTGATGACCACTTTGAGAGGAACAGTCCCATGCGTGTTGTTGCTGTATTGAAGCGACTGTTTACAACTGCATCTTCTGTTTGGTCGCTGATGCTTCGTCCTTCCCAGCTAGCTGTCCATGTCATTGGAAGCTCCCAGTCTCCTGGCCATGCTCCTGCACGAACAATCACCTCACCTGACGGAGAGATGAGCATTTCCCACATCTCAAACGCTGATGAGTTCGCCACATAACCGTTTCCACTCTTTGCAATACGAGACTGCAATGATGATCCGTTATGGTAGTGACAACCTCGAACGACGTTTGCGTGTAGCGAGCTGATGTCATTGATCGCAAATGCTCCCACGTTGTGGTAGGTGCTTTCGATCGTCATGTCTGTGACACGCCACTGCAAGCAAACGAAGTCTTTGTCTGCGTCATATCCGCTGATAGCGTCTGCTACAAGGAAGTCGAGGCGTGGTGCTTCTTGGTCTGGTCCCGTGGTGTAACCTGAGCTGTACCACCATCCCCACTCTCCCGTACCTGTACCAAGCCCCATAACAAGTCCTGTGGAGTTGTCTAGCTCGAATTGCAATGCTCGTGTCGTACCGTAACGACCAACAACGTCCACACCGTTGATTGTGTGTGCTTCTGTTGATGTGAAGTCATGGGCTGCGAGTGAAGCTGCGTCTGTACAGTCCCACTCGGTTGTCCATGCCTCAGTTGCTGGCTGCCCTGTTATTAAGATAGCCATACAGTTTATTCGTAGTCAGCAGTGATCCAACAGTCAGCAGAGCCGATAGTCTTTGTTGGGCCAGTCGATGAGTTGCAGATCGTGATACCTGTTGAAAGGACTCGTCCCTGTGGGAAGTCGATTGAAAAGTTCGATGTTGCTGGAACGGTGATGACTTCTACTGGAACTGCGGTGTCTGCTGGAAGGGAAGCTGTATTGTGGATCTGAATGAACTGAGCTGATCCCTTGCTGTTGTACCCTCGAATAGCAAATAGCTTTCCTGCACTTGATTTTGCTACAAGAGATGCAGCGTATGCTGTTGTCTTTGCGACGGAAACATCTCGTGGTGTTGTACCGATCTGGTCGTTTGTTGGGTCGATTGTCTTGACGTTGTATACGAGCAAGGCTCCTGTGTCCTTGTCAAAAGACGCATCCATTCGATCAAGTGCTGCGACTGCGGCTGGTAGG
>Ga0129324_10001114_pt1 | contig 17833 bp, 14 predicted proteins | sample CPBDNA_7_FD_96879 | JGI IMG/M metagenome (GOLD analysis project Ga0129324, IMG submission 96879) | Freshwater to marine salinity gradient microbial communities from Chesapeake Bay, USA - CPBay_Spr_15_0.2_DNA | ecosystem: Environmental > Aquatic > Marine > Coastal | place: USA: Chesapeake Bay... | reverse complement strand
TAGAAAACACGCAGACTTTTTTTGACCAAAAACTCAATTACACCCATCAGATTTCGCAAGGAGAGGCTTTTTTAATAAAAGGGAGATACCTTTATGAAACCAAACCAGAACACTATGTCATTGATCGGTTTTTTTATCAAGAAGCTTTTCCGAACAGTACTGCAAATAAGGTGCTACAGCAAGTGGATAACACCATGAACTATATGGGTTTGGAAGGCCATTATTTGAGAAGAACTGCCAAAGAAAACTTGTTTCAAATACAAGTTGGCAATCAATATAGAGAAGATGCTTTGTTTTCTGGATTGCAGTTTTACCAAGATCAAAATTTAGTTGAGCGCCCCAAGGGTTATCAAAACGAGCAAAAATATACGGTTTATGATGTCTATTTAAAAAGCAACTATCAGCTAAAAATGAATCGGTTTTCTCTAAAAGGGAAATTAGAACTGCATCAATTTGTAAAAACGCTAAACCAACAAAAAAGTGAGCCTTTTGTGCTGAACCCAAAGTTGGGTGTTGCCTTTAAAATGAATCAGAACCATAAATTTGAAGTCTCTTATGCCTATAATAGCAGCAATGCCCAGCTTTCAGAACTATATGATTCATATATCTTAACGGGGTTTCGATCTTTTTTTAGAGGAACCGGAAAACATGAGTTGTTGAATGCCTCAAGCCTAATGTTTAATTACCAATTGGGCAACTGGGGCAATAAATTTTTTGCGAGCAGCTTTATCCTCTATACCAAAATGTACGATTATTTTTCGAGTAGCTCAGAAGTCCATCCCAATTTTGTTAAAACCACCAGAGCCTTAATCAAAGACAAAGATGTATTGACGTTTAGCAGCCAGGTAGATCGGTATTTTAGCAGCATTGCCACAAATATCAAACTCAATTTTGGCTATAGTTATATATTTTATAACAATGCTGTAAATAGTTCTAGTTTTAGAGCCATATCACTTAAAAACTTTAATTATGGCTTTGAGCTTCGCTCTGGCTTTTCGGGGTTTTTTAATTATCATTTTGGAACCTCTTGGAAGTACAGTCAGGTAGCGACCACTTTTAAGGAATCCTTTAGCAATCACAACAGCTTTTTGGATCTTTTTTTTGCGTTCAATGAGAAATTAAATGTAGAAATTCAAACGGAGCATTATTCCTTTGGCCAGCCAAACCAAGAACAAGCCAACTATTTCTTTGCAGATTTTAGCGCTACTTATGCCTTTAAAAAGCAGGGACTCCGTATTTCCTTAATCGGGAAAAACCTTTTTAATACCACAGAATTCAAAGAATTTTCAATTAGTGATGTTGGAAGTTTTACCAATGGTTATCGGCTGTTCCCTAGGTATGTGTTGTTAAAAGTAGGGTATCGGTTTTGAGTAAGTAGAATCTCTATTTTTTTAAATTAAAAAGATTCTATGATTTAAGAAAAATCCGGAATCACTGTATCTCCAAACTGTTCCAAAACCTCATCAAAAACGTTAAAAACAGCTTGAGGATCAAACTCTGTTACCATTTTTAAACGGTACTCTTTAAAATGAGGAATGCCCTTAAAATAATTGGTATAATGTCTGCGAGTTTCCACCACGCCTAAGGTTTCCCCTTTCCAATCAATCGCCATTTGCAAATGTCTGCGTGCAATTTCTACACGCTCTGCAATACTAGGTGAAGCCAAATGTTCACCAGTTTCAAAAAAGTGTTTTACCTCTTTAAAAAACCAAGGCGACCCAATAGAAGCTCTTCCAATCATGGCCCCATCCAAGCCATAAACATCGCGCATTTCTACAGCTCTTTCAGGCGTATTTACATCGCCATTTCCAAACACAGGAATGTGCATGCGTGGGTTGTTTTTTACTTCGGCAATCGGTTTCCAATCAGCATCTCCCTTATACATTTGTGCACGGGTTCTCCCATGGATAGAGATGGCCTTACAGCCCACATCTTGTAATCTTTCGGCAACTTCGATAATCTTAATAGAATCATGATCCCAGCCCAAACGGGTTTTAACTGTAATGGGTAGGTTGGTGTGTTTGACCATGGCTTCGGTTAAAGAAACCATCAAATCAATATCTTTTAAAATACCAGCACCCGCACCTTTAGAAACTACCTTTTTTACAGGGCAGCCAAAATTGATGTCAATAATATCTGGATTGGATTTTTCTACAATTTCTACGGTTCTCAGCATAGAGTCTAAATTGGCCCCAAAGATTTGGATCCCAACAGGACGCTCCTTTTCATAGATGTCTAACTTCATCACACTTTTAGCAGCATCACGGATCAAACCTTCAGAAGAAATAAACTCAGTATACACCACATCAGCACCTTGTTCTTTGCACAACGCTCTGAACGGTGGATCACTAACATCTTCCATTGGTGCTAACAACAATGGAAAATTGGGCAATTCTATATTTCCAATTTTAACCATGGCGCAAAAATACTTATTTTATCTTAAAAAAAAGACCTGTTAGAAATGAATCTAACAGGTCAATATAATTGTTTGAAAAGAGTTTAGAATTCAATAGTTAAGGTAACTTCTTTACCACTTCTTTTTACTACAATTGGTTTTTTATCACCAGCTTTCGTATTCGAAAGTGCTTTCATATAGCCCATCATATCTGTAATTTTTTCGCCATCAAACTGCACTAGAATATCTCCTTTTTTAACCCCTGCTTTGATAGCTGGTTTTCCTTCACTTACTCCATCAATTTTCATTCCCTTACCATCATACATATAATCAGGAATTACACCCATGCTAACTTTATAACGAGGAGTTTCTTCACTTTCATTTTTGGTAGTTCTAAAAGCAAGTTTTCCGTTGTCATTTAAATCACCAATAATATTGTATATATAGGTTCCGATGGTTCTCATACCTTCGTAATTTAACTTGTCCGAATCATCACTTGGCTTGTGGTAATCTTCATGCTGACCAGTAAAGAAATGCAAGACAGGGATGTCTGCTAAATAAAAACTGGTATGGTCACTTGGCCCAACACCTGATTCTTTTTGAATCAATTTAAAATTCTCATTATGCGATTTCAATACCTGCTTAAAAATAGGAGAGGTTCCTGTTCCGTAAACAGCCAAGGTGCTGTCTTTCTTGAGACGACCTACCATGTCCATATTAATCATATAGTTTACCTTTTTAAGATCGATGGTTGGGTTTTTTACAAAATAATTAGAACCTAATAAGCCCATTTCTTCTCCAGAAAAGGCCATAAAAAGATAATTGTTATTGCTGTAATTCCCTTTTAATTTATCAATCAAATGAAGCATTACGGCAACCCCGCTGGCATTGTCATCAGCTCCATTATGAATGGCTGCAATAGAATCTCTGTACAAAGAACCATCACCACCATAACCCAAATGGTCAAAATGCGCGCCGATAATTATAGTGTTTTCGGCTTTATTGTTTATATATCCAATAACATTGGTTCCGGTAATGGTACCATCTGCATTTTCGGTAAACTTAATTTCATCATGTGGATGGGTTTTTGGCTTAAAATTAAAGGCTTGCAAAAAACCATCGGTTCCTTTTCCTTCTAGGCCTAAATCTTTAAAACGTTTTTGAATGTATTCGACTGCCTTTTTTTCACCATCAGTCCCTGTTTGTCTTCCTTCTAGTGCATCATCGGCTAGGAAGCTTGCATCACTTTCGATGCTTATTTTTTGCTTGCTTTCTTGAGTACAAGAAATTACAAGAGATAAAATGAATAAAAATAGAATGTTTCTCATGAGATAATATTATTTTTGTCAAAAATAAAGAATAATTAGCATAATACAGATCAGAATTCAAAAAATGAAAATACAAATTATCCTTATCGCACTGTGTACTCTAAGCATCCTTGCTTGTAAAACAGATAAAAAATCAAAAACAGATGCTGCTTCAGGAGCAACTGAAAAATGGGAAGGCACGCTAATTTACCCAGAAGAGGTGCATTTTAAATCGATGAAGCAAATCACTTTTGGAGGTGATAACGCAGAAGCCTATTGGAGCTTTGACGATAAGCAGATTATTTTTCAATCAAACAATAAAAATTGGGGAGTAGACTGTGATCAGATGTTTTTAATGAACGTAGGTGAAACCTTTGAAAATACCAAGCCGCCAATGCTTAGCACCGGATTTGGAAGAACTACCTGTGCCTATTTTTTACCAGATAACAAGCATTTTGTATATGGGTCTACGCATTTAGGAGGGAAGGAATGCCCGCCTGCGCCATTGCGAAGAGAAGGAAAGTACGTATGGCCAATTTATGACAGCTATGATATTTTTGTGGCAGATTTAGAAGGAAACATCACCAAACAGTTAACCAATGAGCCTGGCTATGATGCCGAGGCGACGGTATCTCCAAAAGGAGATAAAATTGTGTTCACCTCTATGAGAACCGGTGATTTGGAATTGTTTACCATGAACATTGATGGAACCGATGTAAAACAGATTACCTATGAATTGGGTTATGATGGTGGTGCGTTTTTCTCACCAGACGGCAGCAAATTAATTTTCCGTTCTTCGAGACCAAAAACCGAAGCAGAAATTAAAGAATACAAAGACTTACTGAAAGAAGGCTTGGTGCAACCTACAGAAATGGAATTGTATATCTGTAATGCAGATGGCTCAGACTTAAAACAATTAACAGACTTAGGAAACGCCAACTGGAGTCCATTTTTTCTTCCATCAGGTGATAAAATTTTATTCTCATCCAATTTCGAAGCAGAAAAAGGATTTCCATTCAATTTGTATATGATTGATATCGATGGTAAAAACTTAAAGCGTATCACTCATGGTGAAACCTTTGATGCATTTCCTGTTTTTTCGAACGATGGAAAAAAACTGATTTTTTCCTCTAACCGCAATAACGGTGGAGGTCGTGATACCAATTTGTTTATTGCTGAGTGGCAAGACTAGTTTAACAGACTTCTCGATACAAATTTGAGGAACGAATAAATTTGTATCGAGAACTTTTATGCTTCAGAGCTTTGTAACGCTGCTCCTTTGAAACTTTTTAAGTTTCCAATTTTTCAACTCCAAAAAACCTATATTTGCAGAAGATTTTTATAATCCATATTTATAGATGAAGAACATTAGAAACTTTTGCATTATCGCTCATATCGATCACGGTAAAAGTACGTTGGCAGATAGATTGTTAGATTTTACAGGATCTGTAACAGATAGAGAGAAGAAAGACCAGTTGCTAGACAATATGGATTTGGAGCGTGAACGTGGCATTACTATTAAGTCACACGCTATCCAAATGGATTATATTCACAACGGAGTTCCGTATGTGTTAAACCTAATTGATACCCCAGGACACGTAGATTTTTCCTACGAAGTTTCTCGTTCTATTGCAGCTTGTGAAGGCGCATTACTTATAGTAGACGCTGCCCAAAGCATACAAGCCCAAACCATATCAAATTTGTATTTGGCCTTAGAAAATGATTTGGAGATCATTCCTATTTTAAATAAGGTAGATTTACCTAGTGCCAATCCTGATGAAGTAACTGATGATATTGTTGATTTATTGGGTTGTGATCCAGAAGATGTGATCCACGCCAGTGGTAAAACCGGTTTTGGTGTAGACAATATTTTAACGGCAATTATTGATAGAATTCCAGCTCCAAAAGGAGATCCAGATGCACCATTGCAAGCCTTAATTTTTGATTCTGTATACAATTCTTATCGAGGAATCGAAACCTATTTTAGGGTGATGAATGGCGAAATTAAAAAAGGCCAACGCATTAAATTTATGGCTACCAATAATGAGTATTTTGCAGATGAAGTTGGAACCTTAAAACTTTCTCAGGTTGTTAAACAGTCAGTGAAAACAGGAGATGTAGGCTATTTAATTACAGGAATAAAAACGGCAAAAGAGGTAAAGGTAGGAGATACCATTACCGATGCTGCACATCCAACCCACGAGAGAATTGATGGTTTTGAAGATGTAAAACCGATGGTTTTTGCAGGAATCTATCCTGTAGATACAGAAGATTATGAAGAATTGCGATATTCTATGGAAAAATTGCAATTGAATGATGCTTCTTTGGTGTTTCAACCAGAAAGTTCTGCGGCCTTGGGCTTTGGTTTTCGATGTGGATTCTTAGGGATGCTGCATATGGAAATTATTCAAGAGCGTTTAGAGCGTGAGTTTAATATGACTGTAATTACTACAGTACCCAACGTGTCTTATTTTGCCTATACAAAGAAAGATGTAAACACCCCCATCGTTCTAAACAATCCATCAGATTTACCAGATCCTTCTAAACTAGATAGAGTAGAAGAACCTTATATTAAAGCGTCCATTATTACCAAGTCTGATTTTGTTGGGCAAGTAATGGGCTTGTGTATCGAAAAAAGAGGAGAAATCACCAATCAAACCTATTTAACGACCGAACGTGTAGAACTTAGTTTTGACATGCCATTGGCAGAAATCGTTTTTGATTTTTACGATCGATTAAAAACAGTTTCCAAAGGGTATGCGTCTTTTGATTACAGTCCTATTGGAATGCGATCTTCTAAATTGGTTCGTGTTGATATTCTGTTAAACGCACAACCGGTTGATGCGCTTTCTGCCTTATTACATGCAGATAACGCTTATGCCATCGGAAAAAAAATGTGTGAGAAATTAAAAGAACTCATCCCACGCCAACAATTTGATATTCCTATTCAGGCGGCCATTGGCGCAAAAATTATCGCCAGAGAAACCACCAAAGCCTTGCGTAAAGATGTTACGGCTAAATGTTACGGTGGAGATATCTCAAGAAAGCGTAAGCTATTAGAAAAACAAAAGAAAGGAAAGAAAAGAATGCGTCAAGTTGGGAATGTAGAAATTCCACAAGAAGCATTTATGGCTGTATTAAAGCTAAACGATTAATCCTATGTGTCACTTTGTGACATCTTTCCTGAGGAAAGAAAAATAGAGACCTTATAAAAAAACTCCTTGCTGATTTTTCAGAAAGGAGTTTTTATTTGTTATAAAGTGAAAGTTACTTTGCTTAATCCCTATTTCCCAAAACTTGCAATCCCCAATAGAAAAGCATGCCCTAACTCATGAGCTGCCACAGCTGCTGCCGCGGCATTTCTTTCTTGATAAACCGCCTCACTTAAATTAACTGTTTTATCCTTTGGATTATAATGATCTGTTAACATTCCCGAGGTAGAAATTACCTTTACATCGGTAATTCCATGATTGTCCAACATTTTTTGTGCTATTTCTGCACCACTCATCCCATTTCGCAAATGCAATTTAGCGTAGGTTTTAAACTTTTTCTTAAGGGTATTGCTAATTGCCCAACTTATCAAAGAAATGATTCCAATTAAAATGTAAAATCCTATCGTCTATAAAGTATTTAATATTCAATTATTCTTGATAAATTTACAGCATAAAGTATTCCAAATTTACTTTTTAGAATAAACAATGCCAAAATGACAAACGTTCCAAAAATACTATTACTCTATACCGGTGGAACCATTGGTATGATTAAAGATTATAAGACCAATGCCCTAAAGGCCTTTAATTTTGAAAAGCTGTTAGATAGAATTCCAGAATTGCAGCAATTAGATTGCAGTATTGATACCTATTCTTTTGATGAGCCTATTGACTCATCAAATATGAACACAGACTATTATAGAATGATTGCGGATGTTATTGAGCAACACTATAAAGAATTTGATGGTTTTGTGGTTTTAACTGGGTCAGATACCATGTCATATACCTCTTCTGCCTTGAGTTTTATGTTAGAGAACTTAGAAAAACCGATCATATTTACAGGGTCTCAATTACCTATTGGCCATTTAAGAACCGATGCCAAAGAAAATTTAATTACTTCTATAGAAATTGCCTGTGCTAAGGATGATGAAGGATATCCGATGGTTTCTGAAGTCTGTTTGTATTTTGAATATAAATTATATAGAGCCAATAGAACGACCAAAGTAAATGCAGAGCAATTTGAAGCGTTTGCTTCATTAAATTATCCGCCTTTGGCCGAAAGTGGCGTTCATTTACATTTTAATGAAAGCTTATTGCATGTGCCTGAACACAGAAATCAGGATTTAATTGTTCGAAAAAAGCTCAATGAGCATGTGGTTGTTTTAAAATTATTTCCAGGGATTACAGAGCCGGTTGTAAAGAGTATCTTAGAAATTCCAGAGTTGGAAGGCGTTGTTTTGGAAACTTATGGCTCAGGGAATGCGCCCACCTATCCTTGGTTTATTGAGCTCTTAGAGACCGCAATAAAAAATGGCAAACATATTGTCAATATAACACAGTGTGTCAGTGGAAGTGTTATTATGGGACATTATGAAACCAGTGTTGAGTTGAAAAACATTGGTGTTATAAACGGGAAAGATATGACGACAGAATCTGCCATTGCAAAGTTGATGTATTTATTAGGTCAAAAAGCAGAAGTGACCAATTTTAAGACTGTTTTTGAGCGTTCTTTGCGAGGAGAAATTGAAGCCTAAAGGCTTAATTCTACTGCGTAATTGTTAACAAAACGTTAACATTTTTATCCTTTTTACATAAAAACCGTTTAAAATGTATTTTTTGCCATAAAAACCTTGATTTTTTTTTATGGAATCAACAATTTTTTGTTAATTGGCACTCTCAAAACGGTGAAGCGTTTATTTATAGAGTTTGATAGATGTAATTTTTAAATTCTGAATTAGACATTTGCTTTATTGAAATTTAAATTAATATCTTTAACCCGTTAACTATTAAAAATTAATTATAACAAAGATGAAAAAAGTAGTAAATATCCTAACAGTAGCAGGATTCGTGTTTTTTGGAGCTATTCAATCAACCGTTGCACAAGAAGTAGCAGAGAAAACTTTTCACCAACAATTGAAAACTCGTTTCATAGAGGGGGGTCCAGAATTTATGGGGATTGTATTAGTAGCCTTAATTTTAGGATTGGCTATTGCTATCGAAAGAATCATTTATTTAAACATGGCAACCACCAACACCAAGAAATTAATTTCTAAAGTTGATGAGGCCTTAAATTCAGGTGGAGTAGATGCTGCTAAAGAAGTTTGTAGAAATGCAAAAGGACCAGTAGCTTCAATTTTTTACCAAGGTTTAGACAGAATGGACGAAGGTGTAGATGCAGCAGAAAAAGCAGTAGTAGGTTACGGTGGAGTTCAAATGGGGCTTTTAGAGAAAAACATCTCTTGGTTATCATTGTTTATTGCTTTGGCACCGATGTTGGGGTTCATGGGGACAGTTATTGGTATGATTTCTGCTTTTGACTCTATTGAACAATCGAATGACATTTCTCCGGGAGTTGTAGCAGGGGGTATTAAAGTAGCTCTTTTAACTACAGTATTTGGATTGATCGTAGCGATTATTTTACAGATTTTTTATAACTATATCGTTTCTAAGGTAGATAGTATTGTAAACAGCATGGAAGATGCTTCAATCTCTTTGGTAGACTTATTAGTAAAATATAAAAAATAATAAAAATGAGTAAATTAACTAAAATATTAACAGGTGTTGCCGCGGTAATTTCGGTAATCGGTTTTTATTTCTTTATCATGATTGTTAATTATGGTGAGGATGCAATAAAATCGGATCCTGTTGTTCAAGGAAGTACAATTTCACCCTTTGTAACATTTTCAATAATCGTACTGGTTCTTACTATTGCATCAGCTGTAATTTTTTCAGTGGTGAATTTGGTAAAAAACCCAGAAAGTTTAAAAAAGACTTTGCTAAGTTTGGTTATTTTAGGTGTCATCTTCGCAGTATCTTATATGTTTTCTAAAGACACTTCTCTAGTAGATGCTGTTGGAAACAAAGATTGGCAAGCAACTATTAATAGTGGTGATGCAGGTTCAATTAGCAAGTGGGTTGATACAGGAATTAGATACAGTGTTGTCTTAGGTGCTATTGGTTTAGGACTGTTTGTAGTAGACATTGTAAAAGGATTTATAAAATAAAACAATATGGCAAGAAGAGAAAACCCGGAAATTAATGCAGGTTCGATGGCAGATATTGCTTTCTTGCTACTTATCTTCTTCTTAGTAACAACTACGATGGATGTTGATTCAGGTATTTCTAAGAAGTTATCTGAAAAACCACCAAAAGATTATGTTCCTCCAATTATTAAGGAGAAAAATATTTTCGAAGTAAATATTAATGGAAATAATGAGTTGTTGGTAGAAAATGAAGCAATGAAATTGCAAGATTTAAAAGCCGCAGCACTTAAATTTATTGATAACGGAGGAGGAGAAGGGAAAGTTGAGAATGGAGTTTCAACAGGTCCTTGTACCTATTGTAAAGGAGATAAAAGTCCAGATTCATCGGATCATCCAAACAAAGCAATTATTTCGGTTCAAACAAATAGAACAACGAAGTATGAAACTTATGTTCAGGTACAGAACGAATTGTTAAAGGCTTATACAGAGCTTAGAAACAGATTGAGTATGGAACGTTATGGAATGTCTTTTTCAGCGTTAGAAGACGCCTATTCTAATGATAAAGGCAATGATGAATTGAAGAGTAAAGTTGAAGATATCAAAACTGCATATCCTCAAATTATTTCGGATGCAGAACCAACGTCAAATTAATCATCTAAAAATTAACAATTATGTCTAAATTTGGAAAAAAGAAAAAAGGAATGCCAGCTGTAAATACGGCTGCCTTACCAGATATTGTATTTATGTTATTGTTTTTCTTTATGGTGACAACTACGATGAGAGAAACTGAACTAAAGATTCAAACTCCTAAACTTCCAAGTGCAACGGAGATTAAGAAGTTAGAACGTAAAAGTTTGGTAAGCACAATTTATGTTGGTAAAGCAAAAACAGAGAAACAAGGAAAAGGAGATAAGATACAGTTAAACGATAAAATCGCCACTGCAGAAGATGTTCCTGCTTTTATTTTAAATGAAAGAATTCAAGTGTCAGAGGTAGAGATTCCTTTTATGACGGTTTCTATAAAGGCAGATAAAGAATCTAGTGTAGGTACGATATCTGATATTAAATTAAAATTAAGAGATGTAAATGCTTTGAAATTGAGTCTTTCAACACAAAAAGGAAACGACATTAAAAAGTAAAAACTTCTTATTATAAGAATAAAAGGCAATCATAGATTATGATTGCCTTTTTTTATTCAAAAATACTATCTTTATCATTCATACGTATAGTCTCCTATTTTATGAAACAACTTTTAGTTCTGTCTTTGTTTTTTATAACAAGCTTCGCTTTTTCTCAAAAAGATTCGCTGAGAACGGGTGACCGTTATTTAGAAGATCAATTGTATCTAACGGTTAGTTATAATCAATATCATAATCAACCAGAAGTTAGAAGTAGTGGTTTTTCTTATGGAATTGGTTTCGGGTATATTCGAGACATTCCTTTGGTTAAAAGTGGCCATTTGGCTTTGGGTGTGGGTGTAGGCTATTCTTATGATTCGTTTAATCATGGTTTCAAGATTTCTGAGGTTAACAACCAGCCGGTGTTTACTGTAGATGCTATAGAAAGCACCAATCCTTTAAGCTTAAACTGCATCGATGTTCCCTTAGAGTTTCGATGGAGAACCTCAACAGCCAATCGATATAAATTTTGGCGTATTTATGCTGGGGTCAAATTTTCTTACAATATTAAAAATGAATTTTCTTTTGAAACTACCACAGGAACGCAGACCTATGCCAATGTAGATCGGTTTAATAAATTTCAATATGGAATCACCTTATCTACAGGATATTCTTCTTTCAATTTGTATGTGTATTATGGGCTAACACCTTTGTTAAAGGATGCTGCCGTAGGAACCACAACGATCAATTCAAAAATTTTGAGGATGGGATTAATTTTTTATATCCTATAAAAGATAATATAGGCTTATCTGAGAACAAAAGCCCAAAGCAAAACCTAAGTATATTTCTAAAGGAGTGTGTGCTTTTAAGTGCAGTCGAGCACTTGCAAGAATTCCTGTTAAGGCAAATAATATGGCAATAATAGGCAGTGCACTAATACCGTTTATAGTTGTGACAATTAACACAAAAGCAATGGCACTGCTCATAGAGAGTATGTGTATACTTGTTTTTATTTTTAGTTGAAATAAGAAATATACCACGGCTAAGGCTAAATCTGTCCCATAGAAAAGCAGTCCCAATTCTTTAAAATCAGTAATATTGTAGAAGAGCCTCCCAAGTATGCTAAAAATTATCAGCATCATAATCAAGGGAATTTTTCGTTCTTTGATACTATGAACTTGATAACTTTCTATAGTACCTAAGGCTTTTAATATGACTAAGGCCGTTATCGGAATAATATAGGTTGCAAAAAAAACGATGCTAATAAGCACATACTGTCTCTTAAGTACCATTGGGTTTGGATTGAGCAATAAAAAAAGTAGGATCCCAATAGTAGGAATCACAATTGGGTGTAAAAGAACCGATATGAATTTATAAAACTTCATCCTCGTTAAATTTCTTTTCGCAATCGCGCTACCGGAATGTCTAATTGTTCTCTGTATTTAGCAATAGTCCTTCGTGCAATAGGATAGCCTTTTTCTTTAAGTACAGCAGCTAATTTGTCGTCTGTTAATGGTTTTCTTTTGTCTTCCTTTTTAATAACAGTCTCTAAAATAGTTTTAATTTCTCGAGTAGACACATCTTCTCCTTGATCATTTTTCATTGACTCAGAGAAAAATTCTTTGATTAATTTGGTACCATATGGGGTAGCCACATACTTGCTATTAGCCACTCTAGATACGGTAGAGATATCCATATGTATGGTATCTGCAATATCTTTAAGAATCATCGGTTTTAGCTTGCGTTCATCTCCAGTTAAGAAATACTCATATTGATAATGCATAATCGCATTCATGGTAATCATTAAGGTTTGTTGTCTTTGGATAATGGCATCGATAAACCATTTAGCCGCATCCAATTTTTGCTTGATAAAACTTACCGCTTCTTTTTGAGATTTGCTTTTCTTCTTGGCCTCTTGATAGCCTTGAAGCATATTGCTATAGTCTCTAGAGATATGCAATTCTGGTGCATTTCTAGAATTTAAGGTAAGATCTAATTCACCATCAAAGATTCGTATGGAAAAGTCAGGAACAATTTGTTCTGCAATTTTATTATTTCCAGCGTAAGAACTTCCTGGTTTTGGGTTGAGCTTTTCTACCTCTTTGATTACTAATTTTAAATCCTCCTCAGAAATGGAATAGCGCTCCATTAATTTTGAGTAGTGTTTTTTTACGAACAGATCGAATGAGTTCTCTAAGATAGCGATGGTTAAAGACCTAATTTTCTCAAGTGGTTTTGATTTTAGTTGAATCATTAAACACTCTTTTAGGTTTCGAGCACCTACACCATTAGGGTCTAATTTATGAACCACATTGGTCAAAACTTCAGTCACCTTTTTTTCTTCTGTAAAGACATTTTGAGTAAAGGCTAGGTCATCGACCAAATCTACAAGCTCTCTTCGTATATAGCCACTATCATCAATACTGCCTACTAAAAACTCTGCAATGAGTCTTTCTTCATCAGTCATCCGAAAGGTATTTAACTGATTGGTTAAAGATTGATGAAAACTAGTTCCTGCTTCATAAGGCATGTTTCTGTCTTCATCATCAGAGGAGTAGTTGTTGGCTTGAGTTTTATAACTTGGAACCTCATCATCACTTAAATACTCATCGATATTAATATCATCAGCTTCAATTTTTTCATTTCCTATATCATCATCGTATTCATTCTGAAAATCATCATCTGAATTATCAGTATTGTCTTTACCTGTATCCAGCGCTGGATTCTCTTCGATTTCTTGTTTTAATCGCTCCTCAAATGCTTGCGTAGGCAACTGAATTAACTTCATCAACTGAATTTGTTGTGGAGATAATTTCTGTAATAGTTTAAAATTTAAACTTTGCTTTAGCATTGCCTATTTTACCTTGATTTTTAATTAAAACTCTGCATTTTGTGGAGTTCTCGGAAACGGTATAACGTCTCTAATATTTCCCATTCCGGTAGTAAACTGAACCAAACGCTCAAAGCCTAAACCGAAACCAGCATGCACAGCGGTTCCAAATTTACGAGTGTCTAAATACCACCACAATTCTCTTTCATCAATACCCAAGGCCTCCATTTTCTCTTTAAGAACCTCTAAACGTTCTTCTCTTTGAGAACCTCCAACGATTTCTCCAATTCCTGGAAACAAAACATCCATGGCTCTAACGGTTTTACCATCTTCATTTAAACGCATATAAAACGCTTTAATATTTGCTGGGTAATCAAATAATATTACCGGACATTTAAAGTGTTTCTCTACTAAAAAACGCTCGTGCTCAGATTGTAAATCAGCGCCCCATTCGTTAATAGGATATTGAAATTTCTTCTTTTTGTTAGGTTTTGAGTTTCTTAAAATATCGATGGCCTCCGTATAGCTAACTCTTTTAAAATTATTTTCAACAACAAAGTTCAATTTTTCGATCAGCGTCATTTCACTGCGCTCTGCTTCAGGTTTGCTCTTTTCTTCTTGGCTCAGTCTATCATTTAAAAAAGCCAAATCATCCTTGCAGTTTTCTAAAACATAAGACAAGACCGATTTAATAAAATCTTCTGCCAAATCCATGTTTGCATCTAAGTCATTAAAGGCAACCTCTGGTTCTATCATCCAAAACTCTGCCAAATGTCTTGTGGTATTTGAGTTTTCTGCTCTAAAGGTAGGGCCAAAAGTATATACTTTCCCCAAGGCCATGGCATAGGTCTCTGCTTCTAATTGTCCAGAAACGGTTAAGTTGGTCTCTTTTCCAAAAAAATCTTTGGCATAATCAATAGCGCCATCTTCAGTTTTAGGAGCCTTATTCGGCTCAAAAACACTCACCTTAAACATTTCTCCTGCTCCTTCAGCATCAGAACCTGTAATGATTGGTGTATTTACATAGTTAAAACCATTGTTTTGAAAATACTGATGTACGGCAAATGACAGCTTAGATCGAACTCTCATCACCGCACTAAAGGTGTTTGTACGAACACGCAAATGTGCATTTTCTCTCAAAAACTCTAGGCTGTGTTTTTTTGGTTGTATTGGATATTCTTCAGGGTTTGAATCTCCTAAAATCTCTATAGAGCTCACCTGAATTTCTACGGCCTGTCCTTGTCCTTGGCTTTCTACCAACGTCCCTTGCACTGCAATGGCAGCACCTGTATTGATTCTTTTTAAAGTTTCTTCGTTGGTGCTTTCGAAATCAATTACACATTGAATATTATGAATGGTAGATCCGTCATTTAATGCAATAAATCGATTGCTTCTAAATGTTCTAACCCAACCTTTTAACGAAACTTCTTGTAATAAAAGTTCTGCTTTTAATAAGTCTGAAACAGTCCTTGTAATCATCTCTCTAAAATATTTATTTATATTGATTACCATGCCTTATGGTAAATACAAAGATACTTTTTTAAGAGATATCGAGCAATGAAAGAAGCATCAATAATTAGGCAGAAAACCCTGCTGATTTTGCTATCGAGTATAAGGCTTCTTAAGCGATAGATTTACCGCTTCTCTTCCTTAGGAGGAAGTATTTTCATACTAGGTTCCTTAAATACTTTTTTGTTCGAAATTTTCTTTTCGAAAGAAAGCAACAAAGAGGGTAGTAGCAATAAGTTAGAAACCATCGCAAACAATAACGTTACAGAGACCAAACCACCTAAGGCTATGGTACCTCCAAAACTAGAGATGGTAAACACTAAAAAGCCAAAAAACAACACAATGGAGGTGTAAAACATACTCACTCCCGTCTCTCTCAGTGCACTGTATACAGAACGATTGATTTTCCAATTATTCGCTTGCAGTTCTTGCCTGTATTTTGCTAAAAAGTGAATGGTATCATCCACAGAAATGCCAAAGGCAATGCTAAAAACTAAGATGGTTGATGGTTTGATAGGGATGCCTAAAAAGCCCATTAACCCTGCTGTGATTAACAATGGTAAGATGTTGGGTAGGATAGAAATTAAGATCATCTGATACGATCTAAACATCCACGCCATAAAAATTGCAATCAAAAGTATGGCTAAAGACAACGAGATGATTAGATTTTTTATCAGATAATTGGTTCCTTTTAAAAAGACCAAAGCCTTACCAGTTAGGGTTACTTCATAGGTATCTGCTTCAAATTCTTTGTTGATAATGGCTCGCAATCTACTTTGGATATCATCCATTCTATCAGTCCCCACATCTTTCATAAAAGTGGTGATTCTTGCATATTGGCCAGTAGAATCGACAAAATTATTCAGCATTTTAGAGTTGCCATCAGAATTTTGAGTAAAGGCAAAAATATAATTTTGTTCTTGCGAGGTCGGAAGCTGGTAGTATTTAGGGTTTCCTTTATAATAGGCTTGTTTCGAATATTTAACCAGATTTACAACAGAAATCGGTTTTGAAAGCTCAGGAAATTGCTCAATAACCTCATTGATTTTTTCCATTTTCTTAAGGGTTGCCAATTTCATAACCCCATTTTCTTTTTTGGTGTTTACCAAAATCTCTAAGGGCATGATACCGCCAAACTCACTCTCAAAAAACTTGATATCTTTATAAAAATCTTTGCCCTTAGGCATGTCTTCAATTAGACTCCCAGAGACACGGATTTGATAGATACCGATAATTCCAAAAATGATGATGATTACCGTAGTAATATAGATGGCAATTCTGTTATGTCTCACCATTTTTTCCATCCAATTAACCACATTTTCTATCCACTGTTTCTCTAAATGGTTTAAATGTTTCTTCTTAGGAAGTGGCATAAAACTATAAATGATCGGAATAATCAACAAGGCCAAAATAAAGATACAAACGATGTTGATAGAGGCAATAATTCCAAACTCTCTTAGCAATTGACTCTTTACAAAAACGAAGGTGGCAAAACCAGACGCTGTAGTAATATTGGTCATTAAGGTGGCATTTCCTACCTTAGAAATAACTCGTTGCAAACTCTTTGCTTGATTTCCGTGCTTCTTAACTTCTTGCTGGTATTTATTAATTAAGAAAACCGCATTGGGCACTCCAATAACAATGATCAATGGAGGAATTAGGGCGGTTAAAACGGTAATTTCATACTGAAACAATCCAATAAACCCGAAGGCCCAAACCACACCGATCATTACTACCGATAAGGTAATAAAGGTGGCTCTGTACGAACGGAAGAAGAAATAAAAAATAATGGCCGTGATTCCGAGGGCACCTAAAACAAACAATAAAATCTCATCTTGAATGTTTTGAGAATTTAAGGTTCTAATATACGGCATGCCCGAAACCCGAACATTTAAATTATTGTCAGTTTCAAATTTTTGTATGGTAGGGATTAAAACATCAAAAATATAGTCTCTACGTTGTGGGGTATTAACAAGGTCTTTCTTAATATAGATTGCAGACTGAACTGTTCCTGTTTTTTTGTTGTAGAGTAGATTGTCATAAAAAGGCAAATTTTCAAAAAGCTCTTTTCTAATGTCGTCAACTTCTTTTTGAGTTTTAGGAGTCTTGTTTATCAGAGGTTCTAAGACAAACTTTCTATTTTTTCTATCTGCTTCAAGTTTTTGAACATCGGCAATAGAAACCGTGAATTCTATTTCTTCGGCCTGATCTAATTCTTTGGTTAAGGCATTCCAAGCTTGAAACTTTTTTGGTGTAAACAGGCTAGAATCTTTAACTCCAAGCAAGATTAAATTTCCTTCTTCACCAAAAACTTTTAAAAACTCGTTGTACTGAATGTTTGCTTCGTGGTTTTCTGGAAGTAGGTTCGCTTCGGTATAAGAGAAACGCATGTACTGCATTTGGCTTGCTAAAAAGGCTGTGCAAACAGCAATTGCAAGTAAAACAACGTAACGGTTTCTTAAAATTAAACCTGCAACTTTG
>Ga0129324_10001111_pt1 | contig 17841 bp, 19 predicted proteins | sample CPBDNA_7_FD_96879 | JGI IMG/M metagenome (GOLD analysis project Ga0129324, IMG submission 96879) | Freshwater to marine salinity gradient microbial communities from Chesapeake Bay, USA - CPBay_Spr_15_0.2_DNA | ecosystem: Environmental > Aquatic > Marine > Coastal | place: USA: Chesapeake Bay... | reverse complement strand
GGTCAATGCGGTGTGCCCCAACCATGTGACCACGGGTCTCGGGTCGTGGCAAAACGACTACTTCTCCGAGTTGCTTGGTCAGACCTTGGAGGAGTATATGGACGGAATGCTCTCGCGTATTCCTTTGGGCCGTAATGGTTTACCTGCAGATATTGCTGGTACTTGCGCGTTCTTGGCAAGTGATGACGCTGCCTATATATCTGGTGATGCTCTCAACGTGTCCGGCGGCGAAGAAACACACTGAACGTGAATGACTACAATATTTAACCACTTCAATCAAACACCCTGGAGACGAAATGTCGATTAGATCATTGCGCATTCACGAACTCGACGAAACTGTTACACCAATTGATATCGACTTTGTGCGCTGCTACAACCTAGGTTTCACGATGCGCGACACAGCAAAAATGCAGGCGCATTTGGAAGAGTGTTACAAACTCGGCGTCAAGGAACTCATCTGCGATCGTCCACCCTTGGTTATGCCCATCAGTATGTGGGCCACGTTGACTGATGATGTGATCTCGGTGCAACGACCCAAGACAAGCGGCGAGGTCGAAATCGTCACGATCCAAGATGCCGATGGCACCGTGTATGTCACGGTGGGTTCCGATCACACTGATCGCTCACTTGAGGGTCACGATATTCCCTGGGCAAAGCAGGTGACACCTAACGTGTTTTCACCCGATGCGTGGCGGTGGGAAGACGTGAAGGACCATTGGGATCAGATCTCGATGGAGTGTTGGGTTGTCGATTCTGGCGAGCGAGTTAAGTACCAGGAAGCATCTGTGTCGGAGTTTTGGGCGCCGGATGAAATGCTTCAGGGTGTGCGTGAAAGCGTTGTGCCCGTGCCGGGTGCGGTTATTTTGTTCAGCGGGACCGTGGTATCGATTGAGGAGAAGCTGCGATTCGCGCAGGAGTGGACAATTCGGATGACCGATCCCGTACTAGGTCGATCACTCGAGCACACATACCGTGTTGAACTCCTGGCTGTTGAGGTCCTCAATGATGGGTCGGCTACCGGTGACGTAGCGCGAGGTGCGGCCCTTACCGGCTGACAAATTCCTCCACCGCAAGCGCGACACGCAACAGGGTGGCTTCGTCGTGATGGCGGCCGGTGATGTGCATTCCCACCGGCGCGCCATTCACGGTGCCGACCGGCACGGTGATGGCCGGGTGTCCGGTGAGATTGGTCGGGCAGGTATTCGCGAAGTAGGCGAGGCTTTCGCTGATGACACCCGTTGCAGAGTCGGGTAGAAAACCGCTCACGCCGGCAGGTGCCGTCGTCGGATGTACGAGCACGTCGACCGTGTTGAGAGTTTCATCGTAGATTCGTCGAAGTGCCAGTACCTGGGTTGTCGCCGCTTCCAGAGACTCTCCTGCGTGTTTGTCATGAAACAGCGTGCCGGCAATTGCGAGCAGCTTCGTAGGGTCGGATGCAAGTTCTGGATAGCGGCGCAGGGCTCGATCGATACTGACGACGGGCGTGTCCCCCTGCGGTCCAAGATCGGCGCTGGCTAGGCCCCTTGATCCCCATATGTTTGTGGCTGCGGATTCGACGAGGAGTGGTCCATAAATGTGCTGAGCATCAGCGTGCATGGGCAGCGACACGTCGATGACGTCCAGCCCACAAGCTGCTAGGGCCAAAGCTCGTTGATGCACAAGGTCAGCTGCTGCAACTGACCCCGGGAATTCCGCCTCGCCGGCCCGAGTCAGATCGAAGCCTTCTTGCAGGATTCCGACGCGGAGTCCGCGAACGCTTTGATCCAGTGTGGCCAAGGCTGACGTCGGAGCGACTCCACGTGACCGACGGTCGATACCGTCATCACCGGACAGGACGTCAAGGGCTACCGCTACCTCTCGCACAGATCGAGCCATCGGCCCGACATGGTCCATGCTCCAGACAAGTCCTTGCACCCCGGTAAAGGGAATAGAGCCGAATGTTGGCTTGAGACCCACCAGCGCGCACAGTGCGGCCGGGATTCGAATCGATCCGCCCTGATCGGCTCCGAGTGCCAGGTCAACTTCGTGTTGGGCGAGAAGAACCGCGCTTCCCGATGATGATCCGCCCGCTGATCTGCCCGCAAGATGCGGGTTCTCGAGCCTGTGCGGTTTTGATGTACAGGAAGAGCCACCGATACACAGGTCTTCAGTCGTCGACTTTCCGCGGATGATGCCTCCCGCCCCCAGAAGTCGGCGAACAACGGTTGCATCCTGGCGCGCAACGTGACGTGTATCTGGCTGGTTGAGTAACTCAGAACCCATCATCGTTGGCAGACCAGCCACCGCAATCGAATCCTTAATCGCGACCGAGGTCCCCGTGAGAGGACCTGTGTCCTGCTCGTGGATGTCACAGAGCCAGGACCAAGCTTGGCTGTCATTGATATCCGGAGCCACGCCACAATCGCGTACTGAGGTTGGCTGGTCTTCGTGCGCGGATTCGTGAAGTTGTTGCAGTCGGACGTATGAACCTGAAAGTCCGGTGATGGCAGCAGCCAGTTCATCGAGTTGATCAGGCGACAGCAGCCATCCATATTGCCGTGCACAGGCTTTGATTTCGTCGTGTGTTGGAGTGGCACTGCTAGCTGATGGTGTAGTCACGCACGCCGTCCTTTCGTCGATCGTCCCAGATAGCCATGGCAACGCCAGCAATCACGAACGGGGCGTCCAGCACGCTGATCACATCGGGGAAGGCACCCAGAATCACAATAGACAGGACCATAGCGACTATCGGGTTGGTACATGCGCAAGTAGACGCGACCGGAACAGAGGCAAGCATGGTGACCCGATAGGAAAAGGATGAGCAGTGCAATTAGCACTGTGATGATTACGCGATCGAGACGTCCAAGACAAAGTAAAGTGCCACGCCACGCGGTCAGTTATCTCTGACTGGTTCATAGGAATCAGAATTGCGGGAGGTGCTGACAGTCCATGAACACCACGATACAGACGCAGCGCCGTTTCGATTCGTGTTGATTTGATCTCTACAGACGTGGCGAAACCGATCTTTAGCTAAACCTCTGATGCATGCGTACCACCTGTGCGATAGTCAGATGTCTTGTATGGGTCTATTTCCCCGTGGGACGTATCCGAAGGACGATCGAGAAGGCGATGGACTTAGTCGAATATTGTTTTGAAATGCAGTGGTCCGATGGCCTGCCGGTCGTTCCACCTACCCGACATCGGGTGGAGGAGATGTTGGGCTTCCTCTTGGATTCAAAGGACTACGTGGTTGCCACGATGCAACCGTCGGGTGCGCGTGCCACGAGAGAACTAATTGCGGCCAATGCAGTTATGGCTGGATGCACCTCTGCCTATTTCCCCGTGGTTGAAGCAGCAATTGAGGCGATTTCGGACCCAGGCTTCAACTTGGATCGAGTAGCTACGACCGCAAGCAGCCAAGTTCCGATTTTCGTTGTCAACGGCCCGCTAGCAAGTGAGGTGGGCCTCGAGGGTGCTTGGGAAGTTCTCAGCGGATCGAGCAGATCCAGCGCAACGATTGGTAGAGCAGCTATGCTTTGCCTGCGCAATATCGCGAGCCATACGTCGGGCGGCATGCCTCACTCAACTATCGGAAGCCCGATGTCGCGGGGTCTGTGTTTCACCGAAAATATCATTGATAGTCCATGGGGTTCTTGGCACATTTCAGAAGGGTTTGATGCTGAGGAATCGTGGGTGAGTGCTTTTGCGGCAGACCCGCCTGTGGTGCTCACTGAGATGGGGGACACTAGGCCGGAATCAATCGTTGAAACGGTCGCCGAGGGCATCGCTTTGGCTGGTACATATAACGCATTCTTTCGATCAGATCTTTGGCTCATCTTGTCTCCTCAGCACGCTTCAGTTTTCGATGAGGCTGGATGGAACAGGGATGACGTTGTAAGCGCCTTAGTCGAAAGCTCAGCAAGGAATCCTCAGGATTTGGTGGGTAGGGGCTTGTACGGGTACGTGGATCAACTTCGTCCTCCTGTTTGGCTCGAGCAAAGCACGCGAGTAACAATGGTTGATCGTCATGACAGGGTGAAGATCTTTGTTGCAGGCGGCCAGTTCGGCGGCTACACCGCTGTCTTCTTTGGTCAGGGTGAAACGATCACGAAAAGAGTGCAGAGAGTTCAGCCAAATGGATCCTGACGTGGAGCTGGTTAACCCGACTGCCAGGGTATTCAGTTACCGTGACCTTGCTCCCAGGGTTCTGGCACATCATCACTCGCAGATAGCGCTAGTTGATGGAACTTTGAATAAGTCGAGCTTGTGGGGCCAGGGAATGCTCGACGCGGCGGAGAACTCACTATCAAACCGCGCCCCGCTTGCTGCGTTCCGGCGAATTGACCTGAATCCACTTGACAATCCACAACCTGATCTTTGGGTAGCTGCAACGTTAGGTGGAAGCCAAATCATGATAGTGGCCGCTGGCGACTGCATAACCTGTACAACAAGAGGAGTCAGGGATGCTGTGTATGCGAATGATGTTGGGATACTCGCAGTTTGTTTAGTGACAGGGGCGGTAGCAGAGATCGCAACAGCGGTAGCAACTCGTTACGGTCTCCCAGACCTACCCGTGGTTGCTATCAGGACTAGTCTCTTCGGGAAATCACGTGAGGAGGTTTCATCGACTGCCGCGGAAGAAATTGGTTCTCTCGTTGATCAAGTTTTTATCTGAGAGTGCTCGAAAACGCCTCGAACGATGATCTCTGGGAGAACGTTTGGCCGTTGGCTTGCGACAAAGCCGATTTGCATCAAGCTCGAAGGGCGTTCTCAGCCCGACTTACCTGACCCCTGCTGGTTATCCAGTTGCTTTGCGAGTCCACGATCGCTCGGATGGGCGAGGAGGACAATATGAAGCGTAGGCATGACACCCCAGAACAGATTGTTCGCAAGTTGCGGGAAGCTGACCACCTGCTCGGTGAGGGGACGCCTTTGGTGGAGGTGTGTCAGCACCTGCAGGTCACGGAGGCCACGTGTTATCGGTGGCGTCACTAGTAGGGGGCACTACAACACCTACCGGCCCCACTCCTCCGTCGGCTACTGAACACCGAACGAGTTCACGCCAAGTTGGAACAACAACAACCCCGAACTCTCGAAGTCGTTGCTTCACTCCGCTAGGGGCAGGTCAGCCCTAAGCGAGATATCAAAAACCCGTTGACAGTGACTCGGCGCTCCGGTACTTTCGAAAAAATGTATTACGTATAACGGCAGTGCTTTTTGGTCGACAGACAACAAGAATCCAAGTGTCACGAACTCCAATACGTGACATTGGTCGATGGGAAGGTTTTCGCGAGTGAAGCGTAAAACTGGCGGTAAGTTTCGAGTAGGCGTTTCTTTGGTTTCTCTCAGCTTTCTCGTGGCGGCCTGTTCAGGCGGGTCGTCATCCGAGGAAACAACCGGAGCAGTTTCACCCACCACGGCACCCACCACGGCTCCGGAAGGTCAAACATTTGTATACGCAGCGGCAGCTGTTCCTGAGTCGTTAGACGTGTGGGGCACGTATCAAGGTGACTCAAGTCGGACACAGATGTATGAGTGGGGATCGAAATTGGTCTACTACGACGCAACTGGATTGGCTGGCAACGGATGCGAGCAATTGGCCACTACCGAAAATATTAGGGGAGGTCTTGCTGAGTCATGGGCCGTTGCGGAGGATGGGACTCTAACGTTCACCCTCCGAGAAGGAGTCACCAGCGGTGCCGGGAACGTGATGACGGCTGACGACGTGATTAAGAGTTGGAACCGAGCTGTGGAGAAGTCAGGCGTCGTCCGATTCTTGGCGAATTCCGTCGGTAAGTTTAAGGAGGAGGAAACCTTCGTCAAGGTAGATGACCAGACTGTTCAAGTTAACGTCATCCGTCCAACCGCGCTTGATGTCTCCCTCTTCTCCTACCCCATGTTCGCCGTTCTTGACTGGACCGAGATTGAAGCCCAAGCAGGCGGTGACGTAGATGCTTGGTTGACAACGAATACCGCAAACTTCGGTCCGTGGGTTCTCGAGAGTTTCGTACCGGGAGAAGAGACCGTCTACGAGGAGAATCCTAATTATTGGGATCAAGATCGTCGCGGAAACTTCGATCGAATGGTAATCCGGAATGTGTCGGAATCGTCAATTCGATCACAGTTGATTTCGACAGGCGAAGTTAACTACGCTGACCGCCTCTCGTTCCAGGAATACAGCGAGTTGCAGAGTGCTGAGAACGTCGAAGTCTACAACTGCGTGTCAGCTAACCGAGATATGCTCATGTTGAACTCGAGTTTCGAAGCGTTTGATGATCCTGAAGTACGTAGGGCCATTTCCCTGGGAATCAATCGCGAGGCTCTCGTCGAAGGTATCTATCTGGGCTTCGCCAGTCCATCGACGACCGGAATGGGTGATGTGTATCTAGAGAACTCTGACGGTCTCCTCACATTGGACTACGATCCAGAATTGGCACGCCAGATCTTGGCGGACAAAGGCCTGTCAGATCTGTCATTCACGATCACGGCTAGTCCAACCCGACCTGGTGCTCATGCCGAGTCCATTGCAATCCAGATACAGGCGTTTATGAGCGATATCGGTGTCACTACTGACGTTAATATTGTGCCCGGTAGCACGGAATTTTCGGATCTATTCTTTGCCGGTGAATACGAATCGATTGTGTATTTGGAGCCGCCGGCGCTAGCTGATCCACTGTATTCTGCGGGTCTTTACAATAATTCCGAGAGTTTCCAAAACACTCATAAATACAACAGCGCTCGATATGACGAGTTACTGTCAGAGCTTGAAGAGACTTCACCAGGGCCTGAGCGACAAGATCTGATTAGAGAGATTTCGGATTTAATCGTGACAGATATGCCGGTTGTATATCTGGTAGAGCGATCGAACGTTGTCGCACTTGGTAGTGATGTGTCTGGGTTCGCAAACACACCACACGGATCGGTCTTGGTTTTTCAACTGAGCAAATCCTGATCTTCGGAATTTCGAGTTTCGGAGGTCCAAGTAGATAGGTCGGCTGGCGAGTCACTTCGCACTATCAACAGGAAGTGAACAGATAGTGCGAAGTGACTTCGTCAGGTAGCCAAGCAACTTTCCCTCACCGTGTCTAGGCCACCCTGGGGGGACAGCGTCTTAGGATGTCTTTGCCGCAAATCAAATTGATGGCATATCAAACATGGACTCGACGGCCGAAGATGCCCGTTCGTGTAACTCTAGGTGCATTCGTACGCGAAGTTTTGGTGCAGAGCTCAAGGTAGGGCGTTGAAAGTTCACTTCATCCAGTGTCATGTTGCCTTCGGATTGACGATCATCCATTGGTGAGGCTATTGAGGAGGGTGCGCATTATGTCGAAGTCGCGTTTTCGGGAATCGACTCGGTTATCGTCGTGAAAGGTCCTGGAATCAGTGGCTTTCTGGACGCTAATGGTTTGCGGTTCCACAGTTTAGAGTGGCCTGGTACGGAACCGCTGCTGGTGCTTCTCCACCCAAATCGGGCAAATGCTCATGTGTGGGATTTCATGGTGGCAAAATCCAAACTGCAAAATCGTATTGTCGCGGTAGACCTTCGTGGCCATGGAAAATCTGAATGGCCGAATAGCGGCTACCAACTCACGGACTACACCAACGACGTAATTGCAATTATCGAGCGACTCAGCTCAAGCCCGGTAATACTTGTCGGCGGCGCCACGGGTGGAAATATTGGATTACTTGTTGCAACTGCTCGACCGGACTTGGTCTGCGGTCTAGCAGTAATTGATCCTGGATTGTCCCTGGATCCTGCCATTAACGCCCGCGTGCAGAGAGAACTTGAACACGAACACTCCTTTTCGAGCAGAGAAGAAGCACTAGCATCGATGCCGTTTAGTTCGTTGTGGAGTACCGCCCAAAAAGAGTCTTATGCTGGGCATGCTTTTCGCGAAAGTGATAGCGGAAGCTGGGAAGGAACGTATTCGAAAGCCGCTGCAGGCGAGACCGAACATGCACTAGTGCCTGCGATATGGAATGAAATTCGCGTTGAATGTCCAACCCTCGCAGTTCGAGGCGACCGATCTGCAGTTTTCGGCCGAGACAAGCTTTTCCGGTTGGGTTCAATACTAAGCGAAAGCGTCCTCGCCGAGATACCAATGGCCGACCATCGGGTTATGCAGGACAACCCGGAAACGCTCGCTTCCATGCTAGACGGTTTTGTGAACATGGTCGGGGACAGTTGAAGTATGGGAAGTGGTCAGTTCAACAGCGCTAGCGGATTCGATCGTTACACTGTCGATGTTGGGAAAGGAGCGCAATGAGTTTGTTCAAGTTGGTTGGCAAGCGCCTCCTTCTCATTCCGGTTTCTTTGTTCATTTTGGTCTCTCTGTCCTTTCTCCTATTGGAACTAATGCCAGGTAATCCAGCAATCACGATTGCGGGGGATTTCGCATCGGACGAGGAAATTGCGAAAATCGAGGCATCACTTGGTCTCAATGATCCGCTCGGTGCGCGCTATCTCTCCTACGTAGGAAGTGTGGTACGTGGCGACTTGGGGCGGTCCTTCTTCTCGAACGAGCCGGTATTGGCTGAATTGAGTGAGCGTCTACCCGCAACGATGGAGTTAGTGATCCTGGCGCTCATAGTCGCGGGAATTGTCGGTCTATTTTTGGGCGTGCTTGGTGCCTACTATCGGGGTCGAAAGGTAGATCAGATTACTCGCGGAACCGTAACTCTGTTTCAGTCGATTCCGGACTTTCTCATGGCTCTATTGCTCATTTTTTTCCTGTTCTATCTTTGGAGTGTCGCCCCAGCTCCTGTCGGGCGACTGGGATTCTCGGATGTCGCGGTCGACACGACAACAGGTTTCTTGCTCATAGATACGTTGATTGCCGGTGATGTAAACGCCTTTTTCGTGGCGGGCCAGCACTTATTCCTGCCTGTATTGGCTTTGGGAATTGTTTATGCAGCCTATTTTGGAAAGACAGCGCGGTCTACCATGGCGATAGCACTGGATTCGACGCAGGTGGAGTTCGCGAGGGCATGCGGCTTACCGGAGCGGAAAGTGGTCTATTACGCTTTTCTCCAAGCTCGTACTCCCATTCTGACCTATGGAGCGATTCTCTTCGGGGCTCTGATTGGTGGGGCTGCCATCATCGAAACGATTTTCTCTTGGCCAGGTGTAGGAAACTGGGCGTTGAGCGCCATTCTCTCTCTGGATATTCCGGTCATTCAAGGATTCATTTTGGCAGCCGGCTTCGTCACTATCACCCTCTTCTTGTTGCTGGACGTGCTTATCGTTCTACTTGACCCTCGAGTACGGTTCTAAGGAGTATTCATGGGTGAGTTACGACATAGATCTGGGGAAACGCTGAAGGCATCTTTCCGTGTGCTGCGGGACCAACCGGGGATCGGTATTGGTTTAAGTGTTGTTGTGCTCATGCTTTTGGCTGGATTCTTCTTACCGTTGCCATACAGTCCGACGCGCCCCGACCCGCTGAATGTGCTCCAGCCGCCCTCCTCTTTGCATTGGTTCGGAACGGACTCCAATGGTTTTGACGTATTCTCGCGAACCATTGCGTCAGCTGCTCGAGACCTCCCGCTAGCACTAATTGGTACGCTCTTAAGTGCTCTGGTCGGTGTGCCGCTTGGTCTGCTGGCGAGTACCAAGGGACCTTGGTCTGAACGTATTATGCGCGGGCTTGATGTCTTCCAGTCGTTTCCGCTTGTAGTCCTCGCGATTGCCATTGTGACGTTGATGGGTAATCGACTTGAGAATGTGATCATAGCTATCCTCATCGTTAACGTACCGCGCTTCATGCGTCTAGTTCGCAGCGAAGCACTCAGCCTTCGCGAAAGCCGATTCATAGAGGCCGCGAGAGCTGTCGGAGCTACACCCTTGCGAGTTATGAGGAAGCACATGTTTCCAAACGTTATCGGTGTCGTTTTATCGCAAACATCCCTTGCAGCTGCGCAAGCCATCGGAATTATTGCTGCATTGAGTTTTCTAGGTGTCGGCGTCTCCCCCCCTAATCCAAGTTGGGGATTGATGATCCAGACGGGAGTGCGTTCGATTACGTCTGGTGACTGGTGGGTCATCGTATTCCCCGGTATGGCCGTGTTAATTGCTGTTGCGGCCTTTAATTTAGTCGCAGACGGACTCCAGATGAGACAGGAGAATGAGCGCTGATGAGTACGCCTAGGTTGTTGGATGTGCGAGGCGTTGTCGCCAGTTACGACAGTGCACGTGGAATCGTAAAGGCAGTTAATGCGGTGTCGTTCAGCGCTGACCGTAGAGAGATGGTAGGTATTGTTGGCGAAAGTGGTTGTGGAAAGTCTGCCACGATACGGGCTTTATTGGGCCTGATTAGACCTCCGGGAAAAGTTGTTGCAGGCGAGGTCCTCCTCGATGGACAAGATTTACTTAAGATGACGAAAAAGGAAATCAGACAGGTTCGCGGAGACAAAATTGGTTTCGTCGCTCAGAATCCCTTTGCAGCCTTGAATCCGATCTACAAGATTCACAGGCAGTTTCACAACGTCATCAAGGCGCATGAAGGAAGAAGTTCCCGTCGGTCGACACGCAAACGCGCGGTAGAGATGCTGGAAGCCGTAGGTATTCCAGGCCCGGAGCGAATCTTGAATGGGTATGCTCACGAACTTAGCGGTGGGATGGCCCAGCGTGTGGTTATCGCTCTGGCACTGATCTTGGACCCCGAACTCATCGTGGCGGATGAACCGACAACAGCGTTGGACGTAACGATCCAACGCCAGATCTTGGACTTGTTGCGACGCAAAACCGTTGACGAGGGACGTTCTTTGCTCCTTGTCACCCACGACTTAGGTGTTGTCGCGCAATATTGCGACCGGGTTGTGGTGATGTACGCCGGAAAGGTTGTTGAGACGGGTGCTGTCAGTGAAGTCTTTGCTCGTCCAGCTCATCCGTACACACGGGGCCTCTTGCAGTCAGTTCCACGGCGGGGGACCAAAGTACAGACCCTTGAGGGTCGAGTTCCTAGTTTAATTGACTACCCACCTGGATGCGCATTTGCAGATCGATGCGTTTTTGTAATTGACCGTTGTCGCAAAGAGGTTCCGGAATTGCGACCCGCGTTTGCAGATGGTGGAAGCGTCAGAGAGGTCAGATGCCACGTTAATGAGCAGGAGGTCTGCGCTGATGCCACTGTTAACAGTTGAGGGTTTGACTAAGTCCTTCCCAAGGACCGGACGAGGCACTGTTCATGCAGTGAATGATGTGTCTTTGGAGATTGACCGTGGCGAAACATTGGCGTTAATTGGTGAGAGCGGATCAGGTAAGTCCACCATTGGCAGGCTCATCCTGCGCTTAATCGAGCCTGACGCTGGCACCATTAAAATTGACGGCACGGACCTGCTGACCTTGAGCAATTCAGAACTCCGCGCCATGCGTGCAAAGATGCAGGTCGTATTCCAAGAACCCTACGAATCACTGAATCCAAAGATGCGTGTTGGTGACATTGTTGCAGAGCCACTTGAGATTCATGAGCCTTCACTGTCGCGAGCCGATCTGCGCGACAGGGTGCGTGCAACACTTGAAGAAGTGGGACTCAATGCTGATCAGGCTGAGCGCCTACCACGAGGACTCTCCGGTGGGCAGCAACAGCGAGTGGGCATTGCCCGCGCACTAATCACGCGACCAGCCCTAGTAGTTTTGGATGAGCCCACGTCTTCACTTGACCTTTCTGTGCAAGCGCAAATCTTGGAAATTCTTCATGATCTGCAGGAGACTCATGGACTTTCCTATTTGTATATTTCGCATGATTTGTCCACGGTTTCTTATTTGGCTCATCGAGTTGCAGTGTTGTACTTGGGTCAGATTCGAGAGCAGGGGCCCCTTGAGGCAGTTGTCCAAAATCCCCAAGACCCTTACACACAGGCGCTTCTGGCCGCATTTCTTGACTCGGATGTTTCTGTTTCGCCGTCGCGACTACGAATGCTCTCAGGCGAAATTCCCGATCCCACTCAGTTGCCCGAAGGGTGTTTTCTTTACGGTCGTTGTCCCCTTCGTATGGACAAGTGTCGCTCCGATCCAAGCGTGCTTCGCGTCCTGGGCTCGAAGCACTATGGACGTTGCATTCGCGCACCATTAAATGACGACGACTGGAACATTGTGGCCGACTCGAATCGGACCGTCGGGGATCGTCCTGGCTAAACTTGTTCTGTAAAAGGTCGAAAGGGTGAACTCGGCGCGTTTCGACCTGTCCGTGGAATTCGTACCCACTTAGGAAGGTGCGTTTCGATCGTAGGAACGTTGGCTTGGCTGGTTCTTTCTGGACTCGCATCTGTGCGCAAGATCGTAGTCAGTCTGTGTCCGATGCTCAAGCAATCCAGGATTCCCACCGGGGTTCGAGAAATCGATGATTCTGGGAAGCACGATTCGGGCGTGTCCGTCAATGTTCAAAGCGATTTCGAACTTGGTGCTGTTTCCGACATGATCGGCCCCCGTCCGCTCGCCACGCTGGCGACTGGGACTCCCATTGAGACTTGATCGAAAAAGCGCGATGCTGCCAGAAGAAAATACTGCGCGTTAACAAGAGCATAAGACTCTGGCCTGCCCATCACCGCTTGTTTTCGGATGCTGTGCGCGAAGTTAGGCCACACCAGACTTCCGTTAGCGTGCCGTCTTCGTGGGCCAATACCCATGGATCAAGACCATCCAGAACTTTTTCGAGGGACAGTTCGACGTTTACTCGTTTAATTTGACGATCGAAGGACGAGTGGAAATGATCCAATACGTCGTCCGTTTCAAATTCATACAGTGCTTGAACATGCCAGCTGAGCGAAGACGAGGGGTCGCTAACGAGAACTCGACCATTCAGGTAGCCATCAAACGTTTCAATGACCTTCGCGACGTTACGGATGTAGTAGTCGAGAAATTGGTCACGCTGATCAAGCGCAACGCGCCAGTTGTCAATAAGACAAAAGGCTCCAGCGGTAGCGGTTAGTAGGTCACTAGACCCTGCATTACTTGTTTTCACTGCGCGACTGCCTCTCGGGATTGGTTGATACGCCGTGGTGACTGCGTGGGAACGAGGAATTCACTATTTGGATTTGAACCAACCTTTCCCTACGCCAGCTGAGTCAAGTCCGATGTGTGGGGTACCCAGCCCTCTTTCTTCATCCTTGCCGTACGTCGATGGTTGGAAGCGAAATTTGAATGAACCGTCTGCCCAAAACATCTGTGTGCAATTCCTTAACGACATCAGGGTGAAGATGGGGTTTGCCACGTTCGACCCTCACAATCTGGTCACCCACGAACGCGCGAGCAAAACCCATATATAGCATATCGGCTCTGTCGTACTCGTGAGCATGTTTCGAGCAACGCCCACCACCCGTCCCAAAGAACCTTCGGACCAGCGATTCGTCCACTGAATAGGGACCTTCTTCCGTAACGAGGTGGGCTGTTAGGTCTCCGCAGTCGAGTTGACTTCCAGGCCTCTGGGTCGCTGTTAGGCCACACGGATATACAAATTTCTTCCGAGGGATCGAAGCACGATCGCGCTTGAAAGTGAATGTATCAGAACGTCAAACGTTCATCGGTGTGTTCGCAAAGGCGGTATCCTGGCCGGAAGTTTTTGTTGCCGAAATGAATGGAGGAGTTCATGCCAGATGTCGTGGGATACCGATGCAAGATGGGCGTCATAATCCCTTCGACGAACACCGTTGTTGAACATGATTACTCTGTCATGCGCCCTCCTGGAGTCACTTTTCACTTTGGCCGCATGTATGTCGATCAGCCTAATGCTGCTGACAACGAAGCATTCGAGGATTTGATTGCACAGATTCGAGCAACCACGGAGACTGCTGTTCGCGATGTTATGACGTGCAAGCCTGATCATCTAGTAATGGGAATGTCTGCTGAAACCTTCTGGGGTGGTAGGCAAGGAAATGAAGCTTTTGTCGCCAGAGTTCGAAAGCTTTCAGATGGCCTCAATGTCACGACAGGAGCAGCGGCCTGTGGAGAGGGAGCACGCACTTTGGGGATCTCAAAGATTGCGGTGATCACTCCGTACCAACCGGTGGCGGACGAGCAGGCACGCAAGTACTTTTCCGATATTGGACTAGATGTGGTGCGGGTGCTGGGGTTGAAGTGTTCGTCTGCAACAGCTATCGCTGAGGTTGACGAGGCGCGGGTCCGTCACACACTTCAGGAGATTGATGGTCCAGACATCGAGGCAATTGTGCAGGTCGGTACCAACTTGTCGATGCTGCGATTAGCAGATGAGGCTGAGCGTTGGTTGAACAAGCCAGTCATGGCAATTAACGCGGTCACGGTGTGGCATGCTCTCCGCTCCTGCGGATTTACAGACCAGATGAATGGGTTTGGAACGTTGCTGAGGGAGTACTGATGATGAAAAACGCAATCCATCGAGACGACTGCGAAGAGATTCGAATCACCCAAGTTGAAGGCCACCCACTTAGTAGGCATGCCTTGATTCGAGTCTTGGGCGAGGGTCAAAACATGCTTATGGTTGAGGTCACCATGCCTGCTGGGCAGAGTTCGCCTCAACACGTCCACGACCACGAGAGCGTGGGGTACGTTGTGCGAGGACGAGTGAGCATGACCGTTGGTGAAGTTACGAGTCAATTGGGCCCTGGCGATGGGTTTTTGCATCCAATTGGCGTTTATCATTCGCTCAGAGCAATGGACGAAGAAGCAGTCTGGTTGGAGATTAAGTCACCACCCACTCGTACCTGGAGATAGTCCAGTCATTCGCTGCTTGGCCATCACAGATGTGACATGACAGCATCTGCAAGGACCAAGTCTCTGGGTAGCGCATAATCAATTTGGAGCAAAATCTAGGTCGGATCTCGCCACAGCGAGGCATCAACCGCAGGACTACCGGTAGATGAAGGTGAAACTGAGTTATCTATCAGTTAAGGCAAATGTTGAACAGTGACTGACGAACGAAGTACTAAGCCCACCCCGAGCAGAAGCGGAAGTGCTGCAATCATCTGGCTTGTTTCAATTCTTTCACCCAACAGCAAGAAGCCAGCTAGAGCCCCGAATACAGGCATCAGGAAAGCAGTGAGACTTGCGTGAACTGGCGAGCCGAGCCGAACGGCTGTTATCTGCAATAGGAAACTAAGCGTCTTAGCAAACACTCCCGCATACATTATTGCAAGCGCCACCGTCCAACTCCAAGCCACGTAAAGGCCGTTCGAAAGTCCACCAATTGCGAATAGCACTGGCGCGCCAATGATGAACGTCCAAGCCAGAAGTGTTGACCGCGGAGCTGTGTTTGCGGCTGCCTTCATGAGAATAAGTCCTAAGGCCCAACCAAACGCTCCAAGCAGGAGGGAAAAGATACCAAGAAGTTGAGCGTCTCCACCGATTTGTCGTTCGACTAGTGCAACTCCCGCAACGCCCAAAAAACCGATCACAACACCTGCATAGCCGTGCCAGGATCGTCGCTGGCGAAAAACGATCGTCTCCAGGACAAGCGCGATAATGGGTGTCGTGCTTATCATCAGCGCAGCAATGCCAGCACTGACCCGCTGGACGCCGAAGGCTATGCCCAGCGTTGATACCACCGTGAGTGACACCGCCATAGCGCCAGCGGCAGGCCACCATCTGCGAGCAAGGCGAATGGGTTCTTTTGCCGCTCTTGCATAAACAAGCATTCCGACTATGGCAGGAATCATTGAAAAGGCCTGAGCTGTTACGGGGTCGGAGGCCAGGATAGCGACCTTGAGCGCGACTAAATTTAGGCCTAGGATTGCTGCAATAGCGACCACGATAAGGCCGACAAGGAATCTAGCGGGCACCCTGCGCGCACTCGGAAACGCCGGCGGATTGCCTTCGGGGATCCGCGTTACCATTGGACTAACGATCCAAATGGAATTGCGCAAGGCCATCTGCCGCATTATTTCCGCACCCGAATGAGTCCCACGGCAGGAAACGAGTGTGTGAGACGCAGAAAATCGCAGGCACAAAACGTGATGCGCTCAAATTGAAACTCCCACGGCTATGGGATCTCATCGCGCATGTCTTCAGTGACAGGCAATTCTTCTCTCTTTCCCCCAATTCCACCAATATCCCCTCGAGACTCCGATCTGATGCCAGCACCTTAGGGATTTTTTGTCTGGGCAGACGGAACGCTTGACATGGCACAAGATGCCTGAACGAAGCCGGAAGCTACCAACATACGGCCCATGCCAGTCAAAACACCGATGATGGTGAAGAGTTCCACAAGTTCACTGTCGGAAAAGTGAGCAGTCAGTTCGTCATGAAGTTCTGTATCAATAGTCGTCACCGGCTGACTTGATGCTACAAGATCGGCGAATTTCATCGCTGCTTGTTCGGTGGCGCTGAGGAAATTAAGGTCTTGGCCCGGGTCCAGGAGCATTTGAATCTCATCGGGTGATACTCCATGTTTAACAGCTGAAGCGCTGTCACCTATTTGACAAAAATTACATCCTGAGTGAAGGGTGAGACGAAGCCTGACTAGTTCCTTGATTCGGACTGGCAGAATACCGCTGAAGAAGACATCTCCATAGAAATGTGTCCAGTAAAATTCAACGATGTGATTTGCATTGGCAGCAAATTGAAAGAAACTCGGATCACCGCCGAGCGCTTCAACACTCTCGACCTTTTGGCGGAAAGCGGGAGGAAGATTCTCTATGGGAATTTTCGAGAATGTCATTCGCGGGCCTCACTTTGGTCACGTGGCTAGATCGCCTTGTTCCTGGGGGACGACATTTGCTAGTAGGGGATTTCTTGATACTCGTGCCGAGGCCACAGCTATCAATAATGCCACCTGATGAAACTCTGGCTTGAGGATCAAGATTCACACTTGTTTCGCTACTACTTCAGTTGATTGTCTCTTTGCGGGTCCATGAATCCCATGCAGTGAAGCCACGCTCTCGTGTTTCGGTCCCTTCTCGCGCAACGAGCGCCTCTCCTCGCTTCATTTGATACCAAACCACCGCGGCGTATTCCATGGCAGGCGTGCCTGCCGGAAGGTTTGTCAACGAAATGGCTTCAAGTATTTCCCGCTCTGATGCCCCGTACTTGGTTGCTAGCTGGGAACTCCATTCAATGCCCTCGCGATCACCGCGAACTGCAGTCGTAATCGCGACGAGGACCAGGTAGCGAGTTTTCAGGTCAAGGGCCAGCGGGCGTTCATTAAATATCGTGTACTGAATGTAATCCTCGAAGATGGTTCTGATGTGCGGGTCTACACTTCCTAGCAAACGATTTACTGGCAGATCAAAAACGTCCCATTTTCCATCGTTACGATCGCCACTATCAGATGCAGATGTTGGCATGTCGATCCCTTTCTGTCGCACCTGAAACTGTGGGTATTAGCCTCGGCTTCGACTGCAGCGGACAACTCGGTCACTTTTTGGTCGTGAACAATTTTTCTGCGGCATGTGAATCCCTTTTTGTGTAGAGAAAATAGACGACCGTAAGCTTTGTTAAGCCCTGCCGGCATGTGAATTAAGAGCGTAGTCGTCGAAAGAGGCCACAGATTTCGATGATGATGTAACTTGGCGTGATTCGGGTCTTTGTGAAGACCAGAAACATTGTCCTTCCCAGTGCGGATCGAACGCACTTAGGTCAGGTTCACTTCACGAAGAAGCATAGCTGATGCAAAGCCATTTGGTCGGATATTTCGGTTGTGAAATGTGGTTGATCTGTTGCGCTTCTGGCGATGAGCAATGTTCAAGGATTATGGGTTCTTGTGAGTTCGTAATTCACCGGGAGAGACGATGTCCGCTGCTGAGTTGACGCGACTTTATCGATTTATCGCGTGCCTAGATTCACGATTCGGCGTGCTGAGCGGATGATGGCCTCATCGACCATGCGGCCATCGGCATCCACGAAGGCACCCCGCCCAGCCGCCGCTGCTTCATCGGCCTGGCTGATGAGCT
>Ga0129324_10001108_pt1 | contig 17861 bp, 20 predicted proteins | sample CPBDNA_7_FD_96879 | JGI IMG/M metagenome (GOLD analysis project Ga0129324, IMG submission 96879) | Freshwater to marine salinity gradient microbial communities from Chesapeake Bay, USA - CPBay_Spr_15_0.2_DNA | ecosystem: Environmental > Aquatic > Marine > Coastal | place: USA: Chesapeake Bay... | reverse complement strand
TTCGCCATCAACTGTTGCAAGACCTAACGCTGGACGTGCAACTTTGTCGCTCGCTCCGGCAGGCTGTAACCCTCTATCCATAGCATCGAGATTTTCTTTAATGACGCGTAATGGAAGGTATTGATCGCGCTGTGCAAGAAGAACATAGCGAAGGCGTTCGAGGTCAACGCTTGTGAACTTGCGATAGCCCGATGGTGTTCGTTGTGGCTCGATTAGACCTTCAGATTCCAAAAATCGAATCTTAGAAATTGTTATATCAGGAAAATCACCGCGTAGCTTTGATAAAACCTCACCAATACTTAAATAGGCACGGGCTGGAACACTCATTACTTCTCCCCTATCGATTTTTTCTGTCCGGTGATGAAGACCAGATGGAATTTTCCAACCTGTACTTGATCACCGCTCTGTAGCTTATGTTTTTCAATATTCTGAGAATTTATATATGTGCCATTCAAACTATTTGAGTCCGCTATTTCAAAGACTGATTCGCTCGGAAGAAAAGATATAGCTGCATGTTTGCGTGAAACAGTGACATCGTCGAGAAAAACCTCACTATCGTTTGATCGGCCAATCGTGCATCCTTGTCTGGTGATCAGATAGCGGGAACCTTTCGCAGGACCTTTATGAATCAGGAGCATCGCCTTGTCGGCTGGTCCGTTCAGAATCTGATCGACCGTCTCTTTCTCCGATTCGGAGACCGAGTCCAAAAGCTCTGAGAGAAGCGATGAGGCGCTATCCGCCACCGGCTCATTTCCTCCGAGGCGTAGGGTGGTGGTGAGCTCGGATTTACTTGGAGAATCCACAGTGCACCTAACCTCCCCTTGCGACAAACTCGTTTAACATCAACTAGAGGCTGACACTAGATTGCCCCGTTCGATAAATCAAGTGGGAGTTATACGGGCAGAGGGTGGAGATTTACGCGGTAATGTGACGATACTGCTCTGCAGTCAGCAGCGCGGTCGGGATTTGCGAGACCTCAATGTCGGCCAGCCATCCTGCGCCGTAAGGATCACTATTGAGCAACTCTGGCGATTGATTTAGGCCGTCATTCACAGCAACAACTCTTCCAGAGACAGGCGAAAAGATTTCAGATACGCTCTTTGTTGATTCAACTTCACCACAAACCTTATCGGCGGTAACCGACTCACCGATCTTTGGTAGCTGGACATAGACGATGTCTCCCAGCGCCGCTTGTGCAAAATCGGTAATCCCCATTCGAATTACAGTGGGAGAGGAAGCTGAGACCCATTCATGCTCTTTTGTATATTTGAGCGAATCCGGAATCAATGACATGACGTTCTCCCTTGAGTTTTTCCCATCTCTGACAAGTCTCACACTCTAATAGTTTTCAGGGCAGTCAGGAAGTATGAAACTCCCGTGGCTAGGTAGAGAGCCACACCCCAGAGCGCAAAGGCCCATCCAAAGATGAAAGCCGCCGCGCCGATCCACGAAGTATTGAGTGCGAGTAGCAGAAATGGGAAGGCGTAGAGAAGGTTGAAGGTTGCCGCTTTTCCTAAGAAAGTCACCGTTAGAGGTGGCTTCTTCTTGATTGCCAAGAGCGCTGTAACAATAGCCAATACCGCATCGCGCGAAACCAAAATGATGACTAACCAGAGTGGAACCGCTTCGCGAATTACTAAGACAATCAGCGTTGAGATGATGTATAGGCGATCAATCGTTGGATCCATAATCTCGCCCAACTTTGATTCTTGTCCAAGGGCTCGAGCGAGTTTTCCATCAAAGTAATCAGTTGCCCCACCGATTGCTAAGACAACAATGGCCCAGACATCAGATTCTGGGACAAGAGCAAGGTAGATAAAAAGTGGAATGCCTAACGCTCGGAGTGCTGTGAGACCATTAGGCCAGGTCAGAATCGAAGGTTTCTCGGCGCTCATCAGATTACCCTTGCTCTTTATCTCGCTCTTTTACGCGAATAGCGACTTGAACTGGAGTACCAGGGAAACCGAACTCTTCACGTAGGCGACGTTCAATAAATCGTCGGTAGGAAGCTTCGATCCAGCCACTTGAGAAGACCACAAACTTTGGCGGTGCAATACCAGCCTGGGTCGCATAGTAAATCTTTGGCTGCTTTCCACCTCGTACTGGTGGGGGCGTTGCGCCAATGAGAGCCCCCAAGAAAGAGTTGAGCTTCGATGTAGGGACTCGACGCTCCCATGAATCTAGAGCAGTTCGAATTGCGGGGGCAAGACGATCGCGATGCCACCCAGTCTTAGCTGCGACGTTGACGCGTTGTGCCCACTCCACTTGATCTAAATGTCGATCAATTTCACGATCGAGTTGATCACGGCGATCCTCATCTACCAGATCCCACTTATTCATGACGAGTACTAACGCTTTCCCTGCTTCCTCAACCATTGTGATGACACGCAAATCTTGTTCTGAGATTGGTTGTGAGGCATCAAGAACAACGACGGCGCACTCACATCTTTCTAACGCTGCTTGCGTGCGCAGCGTTGCGTAATAATCGGTACCACTTGCCTGATTGGCACGCTTTTTCAATCCTGCCGTATCAACGAATCGCCAGATTGATCCACCAAAATCAATCAGTGAATCAACTGGGTCGCGTGTTGTTCCAGCGACGTCATCAACAATCGATAGTGATTCTCCCGCTAGCGCATTAAGCAGACTTGATTTTCCGACGTTGGGACGTCCGATCAAAGCTATACGGCGGTAACCATCTTGAGCTTGCGCTCCACCGACTTCTGGCAATTCGCGCACTATTAAATCTAGGAGATCACCGCTCCCCCGACCGTGCAGCGCTGAGACAAAGCAGGGTTGTCCAAGACCAAGATTCCACAAGGCGTGAGCATCTGATTCGTCTGAATCTCCATCAACTTTATTTGCAACAAGAATTGTTGGCTTCTTTGCTTTTCGCAGCTCTTGTACAAGAATGTCATCTTCGTCGAGCGCTCCCACATGTGCATCGACAACAAAGGCGAGAACATCTGCCTCTTCCATTGCACGTTCTGCACCGGCAGAAACTTGAACTGAAATACCATCTGGTTTCGATTCCCAACCACCAGTATCCATGATGATAAATCTGCGACCATTCCATTCGCATTCATAGGAGACACGATCACGAGTAACACCAGGAGTATCTTCAACGATAGCTTCACGGCGACCGAGGAAGCGATTGATCAACGTTGACTTACCTACATTGGGACGCCCGAGTATTGCAACAATTGGTAGCCCCAAGAGATTTCTCTCTTTCAATAGCTCCCATATACGCTCGATGGTTTCCTCAAGATTGAGCATTGTTGAATCAACGATCACCGCATCACTTGCTGTACTTAATGGAGAAACAGCTCGTGTGGAATCAATGTGATCGCGTTCGCTTAAGGATTGCCCTATCGCCTCTGCTCCATGTTGCGCACCAAGCTCGGTATCACGTCGCAACGCACGCGCTTGTAGATCTGCCGTTAAAAATACTTTCATCGCTGCATGTGGCGCGACTACGGTTCCGATGTCGCGACCTTCAACAACTATTCCGCGGTCTGCCTTATCAATAATCTTTCGTTGCAGTGTTAGTAACTCGGCGCGAATCTGTGGGATGGCGCTGATTGCACTTACCGCTGCAGTAACTTTTTCAGATCGAATCTCTTCTGTAAGATCCGTATCACCACAAAAAATTTGTGGCTTGGTTGGATCAGATACAAATCGAATCGGGGAAGTTTTCAATCCCTGAATAATTGCGTGAGGCTCAGCGCTATCAAGTGCGAGCGATAACCATGTGACAGCACGATAAAGTGCGCCGGTATCTAAATAATTCCAGCCAGCTCTTCGTGCGATTTCACGGGATGTACTTGATTTTCCCGCTCCGCTAGGACCATCTATTGCTATGACGATCATCTATCGGCTCTCTTCATCAAATTTTAGGAAAACACTCAACGTGCAATTAATTCGTGCATCGCTATTCTACCGAGAAGGATGAACCTTCCATCCCTGTTCTTGTAGATGCGACATCACCTTTTGACCATCCTGAGGTGCAAAAGAGAGTGTGATCAAGCCAGTTTCTTGTCCTGGAGTATGTTCTATCTGGAGATCCTCAATGTTGACCTGAATCTGAGCGCACGATTCAATAATTGCAGCGAGTTGTCCTGGCTTGTCATCGATAACTACTGCTACGAGGAAATATTCACGAGACTGTCCACCATGCTTTCCGGGAATGCGTGCTCGTCCTCGTCTTCCTGATGCAATCACTTCTTGCGCAACGGCGTTCTCATCCAACCCTGCAATGAAGGCGGAAAGATCGTTTTGTAGACTTATCAGCAAAGGACGCAACGCTTCTGCATTGCCGCTGAGGATCTGGCCCCAAAGCTCTGGATTTGAATCGGCTAATCGCGTCGTATCTCGTAGGCCGCTTCCCGCCAGTTCGAGGTCTTCCTCATGAGCCCTATTGAGCGAGCCCGCTAATAGCGATGAAAGAATTTGAGGAAGATGGCTCACCTGAGCCACGGCTCGATCATGGTCGGCGGCGCTGCGGATCATCAGCGCTCCCCCACAGATCGCGATGACCTCCTTCACGTGCGCAAGTAAAGATGGATCAACTCCCTCTGAGGTCAAGACCCACGGCCGGCCAATAAAGAGATCGCCACGCGCCGACTCCGGACCACTGACTTCGCGCCCCGCCATCGGATGCGTCGGTGCGAAGAAAGCCGCATCAAGGGAGGTTTTCGATATATCAAGTAGAGGTTTAGTTTTAATGCTGCTGACATCCATAACCCTCAAGCCAGGGTTTCGAGATAATTCCTCGGCTACCACGTGAGCAATAACCTCTGGCGGGGTAGCAACGATGCAGAGTTGCTCCAAGGAGAGATTTTCATCGTCGAGGTCATCAAGAAGGTCGCGTGCAAGAGCTTCGGCTCGAGCCTCCGAGTCTCTGATCGAAACCTTTACCCCGGCACCTTTGAGAGCAAGTCCTATCGATGTTCCTATTAATCCAGCGCCGACAATACGTATGTGTGTGAGTTTTTCCGCCATTTTATTGGGCGATATCTCGTCTAAGAGCGGTCGCACCGTGGAGGTAGATATGCGAAATCTCCTCGATTTCACGCTCAGTATTGCAGTGAACCATCACTCTCAAGACGCGAGGTAGGGCCCCTGGAACATCAATTTCTACCGCGCAGATAAGCGGCACTGATTGAAAACCAACCTCACGCGCATAGGCTGCGGGAAAGGCGGCGTTGAGATCCGGGGTCACAGTGAGAATCACCGAGATCACATCACGCGGTGTGAGCCCATTGGCCTCCAAAAGAGCTAAAAGTAACTCTTTTGTGGCATCGGCCATCGCCGGGACTGTATTGGCCTTTAACTGAGTGGCTCCCCGAATTGCGCGAACATGGCTCATGGGAAAAGGATAACCCCTAACCCCACAATGGCGCTCTTCTCTTTATGCATGTTTATCGATAAATAAATATCAAGACAAACAAGCTTTTCTCCCCGATAAATTCCAGCTCTCACGATACGACCGCCGCATCTCTGAATCTAAAATATCGATAAAGAAGTTATTCCGAGGCATATCGAGCGCAAAATGGAAAGTAATTATCGATAAAACTGTATTTACTTGACTGGTAAATAAAGTATCGATAAATTGCTTTAACGGTATATAGTTACGATATCTATAAATTAATTAATGTCTAAAGCGTTTCGTAGATTTACCAATTCACCGTCATTAAGATCTCGCCATCGTCCGGGTGGGGTATCCCCCAAACTGATGGGACCAAAGTTGGTTCGGATCAGCCGTAGGAGGCGAAGGTCCACAGCCTCCATGAGTCGACGAATAATGTGATAGCGACCCTCATGAATGCTGACTTCGATCCACTGCGGCGACAGGTGCTTGAAGGAGAGCACTCTCCCCATCCCATCCTCGAGCTCGATCCCCTTCAGCAAGATCTTGTCGACACCTGGTGGGAGTTGTCCTTCGAACTCGATCAGGTAGCTCTTGACCAAACCGTAGGAGGGGTGTGTCGCGCGGAAGGTCAGATCTCCATCATTTGTGAGCAAGATCAGCCCCTCTGAGTCCTTATCCAGTCGACCTACATGGAAGAGACGCTCCTTGCGGAAGTCAATAAAGTCGGCGAGTGAAGGCCTGCCTTCTGGGTCATACATTGTAGACAAAACACCCTTTGGTTTATGAAGTACCAAATAAGACTTAGTCAAAGTTGCCGTTATTGTCTCACCATCAACCATTACTTTAACCTTTGACGTATCAAATTTCGCTCCGAGCTCTCGAATGATCTCTCCGTCGACGCTCACCCGGCCATCTTGGATCAGTTCATCGGCTCCGCGACGCGAGGTCACTCCAGCGTCGGCAATAATTTTGTTCAGGCGTGTAAGGCTCATATGAAGGCTATCCGTTCTCGACAGTCTTAAGGGGCGCCCTCAACTGGGCGCAGGCCTACTTTACTTGTGACAGGGGTGGTAAGGCAAAACCAGCTGAGCGAGCTAGTCCGCGATTAGTCGGTGAGGCTCTCCAGGATCTCATCGAGGCCATCGAGATCAGGAAGGTGCGGAGCCAAGGGCGAGAGATCATCAAGGGATTTAAGGCCCAAGCGCTCCAGGAAGTAACTGGTCGTCTTGTACAAGATCGCCCCAGTCTCATTTTCGACGCCGTACTCCTCCACTAGGCCACGATTGACCAGGGTCTTCATCACCGCCTCAACATTGACCCCTCGAATCGCTGAAACTCGAGCCCTGGACACAGGCTGGCGATAGGCGATCACCGCCAAAGTCTCCAGAGCTGCCTGGGTGAGGCGGTTCTGCTGGCCATCGAGAACGAACTTCTCCACGGTTGGAGCGCAATCTGGGTGGCTGTAGAAGCGCCATCCCCCGTTGATCGCCTTGAGGGTAAAGCCTCGATCCTCGTACGAATGGGTGAGGCGGTTGAGAGCCTCGACAACGACATCGACTGGAACCTCCAAAACAGTGGCCAAGGTGAGCTCACTGACTGGCTCATCGACCACCATGAGGATCGCCTCTATTGATCTATCAACTTCTACATTAGACATTTTTATCCTCATCTGTCTCATCTACAAGCACTACCGGGATATCAAATTCGTCGGTGATCTCAATTTCGCCACTTTCGGCCCCTGTCCAGCTGATTTGTAGCTCGCCCAAGGCGATCACTTGATTAAATCTCAGATTGCCTTGACGGTAGAGATCAAGGAGAGCGAGGAAGCGAGCCACCACGACCAGGGTTGATTCAGCTCCCAGGCAGAGGCTTCGAAAGCTCATGCTCTTAGCCTGGCGCAAGGCCTCAACCACAAGGCGAGATTGCTCGGTCACGCTCACCAATGGGTTATGGAGGTGCTCGATCGCTACGATCGGAGGAGTTTTCGGCGTCAGCACACGCTCAGCGATGGCAGCAAAGCGCTCAGCCCCAACGCCGATCAATACCTCGGGCAAAAGGGCGGCTAAGGCGGGATCAAGGGCTACAACTCGTGGGAAGGACTTGTCGGCCAAGTCGATCATCTCCTGGAAGGAGGCGGCGATCTCCTTAAAGGCTCGATACTGGAGCAATCGGGCGAAGAGGATGTCGCGCGCTTCCAGCAGTGCAAGGTCTTCTTCATCCTCGATCTCACCGCTTGGCAGCAATCGCGCCGCCTTGAGATCCAAAAGTGTCGCTGCGACTACGAGGAACTCGGTCGCCTGATCCAGGCGCCAGCCCTCACCCGAAAGCTCAAGTGAGCGTATATAGGAGATAAATTCATCGGTGACCAGGCTCAGCGAAACCTCTGTGATATCAAGCTTATGTCGAGAAATTAGCTGAAGGAGCAGGTCAAAGGGTCCATCAAAGTTTGAAAGGTGGACGTTGAAGCCACTTTCAGGGGCAACCTGTTCAGCACTTTCTAAGGAGATATCCACGGGTGCACGATACTTCTTTTTATCGGGCCTTACTTGCCGTCACACGCCCTCCGCGCGTAGAGTCTGCCTCAAGCAGAAAGAGGTTTCTCGATTGAGCGCTATATCGACAAAAGATGATGATGTGGTCACCACCGCCAGCCTCACCGGCGCAAAGGTCGCACAGTTTCCAGTGCCCGCACCGATCACTGAGCACGGCAACGCACGAATAATCTCTATCTTCAACCAAAAAGGTGGCGTTGGAAAGACAACAACCACAATCAACCTTGGCGCTGCCCTGGCAGAACTTGGCCGTCGTGTACTACTCGTTGATTTCGATCCGCAAGGCGGACTATCTCTCGGACTTGGCGTAAATGCACATGCACTTCCATTAGAAAATACTGTCTATCACGCACTCATGGATCCTGCAGCAGATATTCAACAGATCGTTCTTAAGTCATCTGTCGCTGGCCTTGATTTTCTCCCGGCCAGCCGCGACCTTGGTGCTGCCGAATCTAAACTTCCATCGGAGATTGGTGGACAACAATTTCTGAAGCGTGCACTAGCAACTCTCAAGGATGAATATGACGTCATCCTCATAGATTGCCAGCCAACCATGGGTCAGCTCACCGTCAACGCACTCGTTGCGTCCCACGAAGTAATCGTTCCATTGCAGTGTGAATACTTTGCTCTTCATGGATTTATCGAATTGAGCGGCAATATCGAGAAGGTGAAAAACTTCCTTAACCCCGAACTCAGATTGATTGGAATCCTTGCAACTATGTACGATCGCAAGACTCTTCATAACCGTGAGGTTCTTAGCGCAATTCTCGAAAAGTATCCCAATGATGTCTTCGATACCATCATTGCAAAGACCATCCGTTTCTCTGAAACAACTGTGGTCGGAGAGCCAATCACAAGTTACGCATCATCTTCAGGCGGCGCGGCGTCATATCGACGCCTTGCCCGCGAATTAATTGCACGAGGAGGAGCACGATGACCCGCAGAGCCAGTTTGCCCGGAGCAGATGAGCTTTTTAAACAGAATAGTCCTGCGCTCAGTGCAGTACGTGAAGTTCCAGTAGAGCCAACACCTGCTGTTACTACTCCCTCCGCGACACCAAAGGCGAAGAAGGGTGTGCGATCAATCCCCCGCCGCCGAGTTGTAAGCGTTGATAAATCACCTTCAGGACGTGAACGTCACGATGAAAAAATTACGGTTTATCTATCACCGGATGAGCTCTTCGATTTAGATCAGGCACGTCTTTCACTCAGAGGAGATCTCGGTCTTGCCGTTGACCGCGGCCGTATTGTTCGCGAATCTATCGCAGTAATAATTGCTGATCTCGAGCAAAAGGGTGATCAAAGTATTCTTGCGCGACGTCTTCGCGGAGTCTAATACTTATTGCGCTCTCGGATGAGCGCTGGCATAGCTCTGACGTAATCGATCTATAGTGACAAGAGTGTAAATCTGAGTCGTCGTCACCGAAGAGTGGCCCAGTAGCTCCTGCACTACGCGAATGTCAGCTCCGCCATCGAGTAGGTGTGTCGCATATGAATGTCGAAGCGCGTGGGGGCTCACCTTATTTTCAAGTCCGCACGCCTTCGCTGCTTCACTGACAATCGACCAAGCGCTCTGCCTTGAGATTCGTCCACCGCGTGAATTCAAAAAGAGAGCCCCATCGTCACGGTGCGCGCGAGCAGCTAAGGCCGGACGCAACCGCACAAGATAATTATCGAGGGCCTGTAGTGCAAAGCTTCCGATAGGAACGATTCTCTCCTTGGAGCCCTTACCGCGAAGCTTGATTGTTTGAATAGTCTCATCGTCACTGGTGATCTTCGCAAGATCGCTGAGATTTACTCCGATGATTTCAGATACTCGGCCGCCAGTTGAGTAGAGCAGTTCAACAAGGGCAATATCACGCAACGAATGTGCACTACTTAAAGATCCCGAGCTACTGATCAGCTGTGTGATCTCATCGATCGATAACGCCTTGGGTAACTTCCTAGCGATACGGTGAGAAGTAATCTCCCCCGTTGGAAGGTTAAGAGAGAACTCTCTAGCAAGATAGATGAGGAAAGATTTCACTGTCGAATTAGTGCGATTGATACTAGATACTGCCAGAGAGCGAACGCGTAGCGATACCTCAAAGTCAATCAACGTTTGAGCAGTTATACTCTCCAGACCAATGTTTTTCTCTTCTAGATAGGCGAGAAAGTAGGAAAGATCTCGCGTGTAGGAAGAAATCGTATTTTCAGAAAGCCCGCGTTCGACGCGCAAATGATCTATAAATGACGAACGTGCGTCTCTACCCTTGTGATTCAATTGCGGCCTGGATTAATCCGATAAATAGCGGGTGTGGCCTCGTTGGGCGAGATCTCAACTCAGGATGTGCTTGCGTGCCCACATAATATGGATGCACTGCCTTCGGCAACTCAACAAACTCCACGAGATCTAACTCAACGTTAAGCCCGGAAAAAACGAGACCAGCCTCTGTTATCGCCTTGCGATATTCATTGTTCACTTCATAACGATGTCGGTGGCGCTCAGAGATAGAGGTTGAGTTGTACACCTGCGACACTATCGATCCAGGTAAGAGTTCTGCTTGATAGAGGCCAAGGCGCATAGTTCCGCCCATATCAGCATCTCCTGCGATTACATCCTCTTGACCAGCCATTGTTGCGATCACGTGTGATCCATTATCTGGATCAAATTCGGCAGAATTGGCATCTTTAATTCCAGCTAGGCTACGTGACGCTTCGATCACCATACATTGCAAACCTAGACAAAGTCCTAGCGTTGGAATCTTCTTTTCGCGGGCGTATGTGAGAGCTCCCAGTTTTCCCTCAATACCGCGAATACCGAATCCACCAGGAACACAGATGGCATCAACTCCCGAAAGGGCAGCTTCTGCTCCTGCTGGAGTTGCACACTGATCGCTGGGAACCCAAACCAATTCAATCTTCGCATTATTGGCAAAGCCACCTGCCCGCAGAGCTTCACAAACGGAGAGGTATGCATCTGGAAGATCAATATATTTTCCAACGAGAGCAACTTTAACGTGATGCTTTGGCTGATGAACTTTACCCAGGAGATCATCCCATTCTCCCCATACGACGTCATGACCTCCTAAGCTAAGGCGATCTACAACATACTTATCTAAACCTTCGCTAAATAAAACTTTCGGGATATCGTAGATACTCGGTGCATCCACCGCTGCGACAACTGCCTCAACATCCACGTCACACATCAATGAAATCTTCTTCTTAATTGAATCCGGAATAGGTCGGTCAGATCTGAGAACTACAGCATCAGGTGCAATACCAATACTACGAAGGGCAGCAACGCTGTGTTGAGTTGGTTTTGTCTTTAACTCCCCAGAAGGTCCAATGTAGGGAACAAGGGAGATATGAAGATAGAAAACGTTGTCGCGACCCACTTCTTGACGTAATTGACGCGCCGCCTCAAGAAAAGGTTGTGACTCAATATCTCCAACAGTCCCGCCAATTTCGGTGATGACAACATCAATATCCGGTGCCGCCATTGCGCGAATTCGCTCTTTAATCTCATTGGTAATGTGAGGAATCACTTGAACAGTTTCACCTAAGTACTCGCCGCGTCTTTCACGAGCGATGACACGTGAATAGACCTGTCCTGTGGTGACATTTGCCGAACCATGAAGATTGCGATCGAGAAAACGTTCGTAATGGCCGATATCTAAATCTGTCTCAGAACCGTCATCGGTAACAAAGACTTCACCGTGCTGAAAAGGGTTCATCGTCCCTGGATCAACGTTGAGATAGGGATCAAGTTTCTGCATTGTTACCCGGATGCCGCGTGAAACCAAGAGCCTTCCAAGGCTAGATGCTGTGAGTCCTTTGCCTAAACTTGAGGCGACTCCCCCAGTAACGAAAATATGCTTAGTTACATGCACTTGGCCCATGGAAGACAAACCTATCAGTAAATTGCTACTGATTACGTAAGGCTAGGAGCTCACTCGCGTGTTCTTGAGCGCTGAGCGATTCATCAAGACCTGCCAGCATGCGCGCGATCTCACCCACGCGGCCTTGATCAGTGAGTTCAGTGACGCCGGAGGCGACAATCTGACCATCACTATCTTTAGCAACTACAAAATGGCGATCGGCCCACGCGGCTACCTGCGGCAAATGTGTCACCACTATGACCTGTGCATGTTGTGAAAGTGCATGCAATCTGCGACCCACTTCGATTGCTGCCTTTCCACCAACCCCTGCATCGACCTCATCAAAAATGTATGTACCGACGGGTGCTGAGGCAGCAATAACAACTTCTAGGGCGAGCATGATGCGGGACATTTCACCGCCAGATGCACCTTTACCCAGACCAACTTTGGGAGCATCACGATGGCCTTGTATCGACATCGTCACTTCATCACAACCAGTGGTTGTGAAATCACTCTCCTTGAGCGCTCCGGTGTAATCAACTGTAAGTACATCTGCATGAAAAATTGTATGAGGCATTGATAGTGCGGAAATTTCCTTTGTCACGAGTGCACTCAAATTTTTTGCTGCCTTTACTCTCTCGCTACTGACTTCTTGTGCCGCAACGAGAAGCTGTGCCTTAATGTCAAAGAGTTCTTTCTCGATCGCCGAGATCCGTTCCTGACCACCAGAAAGATCGGCAATAGTCTCCTTGGCATTCTTTACACGGATAGCAATCAGCGCCATCTCTTCATCAACAGATCCTGCGCCTCCCCATTTCTTCACAAAACTAGCGATAGTGGCCTTACGTTCATTGAGGAAATCAAGGCGCTTCGGATCTGCTTCTAGGCTAGCGAGATAAGAAGCAAGTGAGCCATGCGCATCATCAATGAGGAAGAAGCTCTCAGCGATCGATGATGAAATTTCATCGAGAGCAGGGTCCTTCTCCTTGGCGTTCTCTAGGAACTTTCGTACCGTTCCTAGGACGGTAAGTGCGCCGGAGTCTTCATCACCAAGTGCTTGTAAAGCGCCAGCTGCTGCAACACCTAAATCTTCAACGCTGGCCAGTTTTCGAATCTCATCCTCAATCGCTGCGTACTCATCTCGAACTGGCTTAAGTGATGACCATTGCTGAGTGAGCGCTTCGAGAGAGGCTATCTGGCTATCGCGTTCTGATGCGTGGCTTAGCAGTGACTTTAACTTTGCCTTCAACTCGTTGTATTGCTGAAAAATCTCTAAGTAGATAGTTAACTTTTGATGCAACGGTACGCCAGCAAATAAATCTAAAAGCTCCCGTTGCCTGGCGCTCTTTACGATATGCGAATTGGCAGATTGTCCGTGTATTGCAATCAGTGGCTCTGTAATCTCACTCAGCGCTGAAGCAGTAACCGTCGTTCCAGATGCGGTCGCCTTGCTCTTTCCATCGTTATTGACAGTTCGAGAGAGAATAATTGATCCATCCTCAATAAACCCGCCACGATCTTCTATCGTCGCTCTCAAAGATTCGGGAATCGAAAAAGTTGCAGATGCGACGAGTCGCTCACTCCCATGGCGAACGAGAGCGCTATCTGATTTTGAACCAAGTAATAGAGAGAGAGCGGTAAGAATCATTGTCTTCCCTGCGCCAGTCTCACCGGTGAGCACATTGAGCCCTTTGCTGAGTTCAAGTGAGCTTGAATCAATGATCCCTAAGTTTCGAATCGATATCTCTTCTAGATAGGAGCGTTCACTCACCACGCCATCCTTCGACTGGTAACTTAAATTTTGCCACGAGACGATCTGTAAAGAGTGTCTGCTTCACATGTGCGAGCAATACATCCGTTGCGCCACCAGTGATATGCACTCGGTCGCCTTCGGCAAGATCAAACTCTCGCAGCGCATCAGCAGAGAGAGTTGCTTTTACAGATTCTATTTCAACGACAATTTCAGATTGTGGCGAAATCACCATAGGGCGAGCAAAGAGGGCGTGGGCACTTATAGGTAGAAGCACTACCGCATCAAGATTTGGCCACAAAATAGGGCCGCCAGCCGAAAATGCATATGCCGTTGATCCTGTCGGTGTGGCTGCAATGAGACCATCACAACCCCAACGCGAGAGGGGGCGATGATCTACTTGAACAAGTAACTCGACCATGGTGCTCTCAGTTCGCGCGATCGTGACTTCATTGAGAGCCCAACCCGAAGTGATCTCGCTACCTTTCCTATCCACTGAATAACTAAGAAGCATTCGAGGATCAATGGTGTAGCTCTTATCAATAATACTTGCAGCAACAGTGTCGAAAGAGAGCTTTTCAACCTCTGCCATAAACCCTACGTGACCAAGATTAACGCCGAGTAATGGAATTCCACGAGCACTTGAGATCTCAGCTCCGCGCAAGATAGTTCCATCTCCACCCAAAACAATTACTATTTCGGCTTCAGGAAGTTCTTCCACCGCTACCTTCTGAAGTCCGTTGATAGTTACATCAGATGCGGTAGAGCATAAGAAATCTGCTTTTTTAAGCAATGAGGTCAATATGGTTGCCGCTTTCACCGCTTCATCGCGAGTAGAATTGATAACAAGTATCGCGCTGCGAGAATTCATTATGCGGGTCCCTTCTCAATTGCGATGTCGAGTTCAACTTCACTAATTGCCGCAGCGCCTCGTCTTAACCATAGGAAGTATTCAACATTACCCGCCGGCCCCGGTAATGGGCTCGCTGCTATTCCCATTGTGCCAAGTCCGACATCGTATGCCGATTGTGCAACATCTAAGACTGCGCTACGCCTGAGCGCTGGATCGCGAACAACACCGCCTGCGCCAAGGCGCTCTCTGCCCACTTCGAATTGAGGTTTGACCATAAGAAGAAAATCCGCGGATGGTTTTGAGACAGCAGCGAGAGCGGGAAGTACAAGTGAGAGGGAGATAAATGAGAGATCTGCAACAACGATATCAACGTCATCACCGACCATTTCACCGGTGAGATGGCGGATATTAGTGCGATCTAAAATCACAACCTTTTCGTTACTGCGTAGCTCCCACGCTAACTGACCGTAGCCAACATCAACGGCTATCACTTTTCGAGCGCCTCTTCGCAAAAGCACATCGGTAAAGCCGCCTGTCGACGCACCTGCATCAAGACAGACTTTTCCTTCGATAGCCACTTCGGTGAAAACATCTAACGCTCCGGCTAATTTATGTCCTCCCCGGGAAACAAAGTCATCACGCTTACCCGAAAGAACTATCGATGTCTGCGTATCTACTTGGGTTGCCGGCTTTGTTGCAGGAATTCCATTGACCAACACTGATCGAGATTCAATAAGATCTGCCGCTTGTTCGCGAGAGCGCGCTAGTTCACGACGAACAAGCTCTGCATCAAGTCGGGTCTTCATTGCTTATTCTCTCTCTTTACTTCTGCTGTGGCCTTGATCTGAACTTAGAGACCATCGATAGTCGAAAGTTCTTCTTGCAATTTGCCGTGGAGCGCCTCAAACCTTACTGAGTGCTCGTTCAGATCACTCGAATCGATATCTGCAAGCTCTGCTTTAACCTCTTCGACTAGGGTGAGGTCGCCACCATCAATCTCTCTGCCCTCTTCTTGAAAATCACTCATTTCTTAGCCACCTTCTTCTTTGCCGGTGCAGACTTCTTTGCCGGTGCAGACTTCTTTGCCGGTGCAGACTTCTTTGCCGGTGCAGACTTCTTTGCCGGTGCAGACTTCTTTGCCGGTGCTACTGCGTCAACGCGAGCAACGAGGCGATTAAATTCTTCTCGCTTAACAAAACCCATCTTGAGAACTGTCGCCTCTACCTCATCATGAATCTTCGCCTTCAAAGAATCAGCGCTCTCTCGCGCCCAGGTGTTTATAGCAGCGGCAACCTCTTGTGGACTTTTCTCACCATCAGAGAGCTTGGTGAGATACGTCTTGAGGGATGTAAATAAATCCGTTGTCATGAAATACCCTTCCAGGTAAGTACTGAGAGGAAGTAGCGAAGTCCACTACCTACTCCCCTAGAGTATCTACAATCGTGAGATCTCGGCGGCCTCAACTTGCCAGCGACTTGCAACTCCCGCGGGCCCCGACCAAAAACGACGATGGATCGCTCCAGTGATCTCCACCCACTCGCCCTCCTTGAGGGTCAATGCGCTACGGCGCATCTTCGAACTCCACGCCGCAACATCGAGTGTATCTACACCACCGCGTTCGGCCCGGGAAACAATAAGTCGGAACTCAACCACTTTATCTCCGCTCGGGAGCTCTTTCTCGATCGCTGGGGCTGAAACTCTCCCGCGTAATAAAAGATCATTGAGTGAATAATCAAGTTCGGTATCGTCAATCTTCTTAGCAACTTTAGTTGATGACATGGTCGGCCCTCTTTCCTACGAGGCGAGAAATCTTCTCACTCTGCGTTGAGGGTGTGATCATGGTTATTGCCACCGACAAAAATCAATGTTCGGAATTCAGGTGTGGATGAAGATGGAGGTTACTTTTGAGCTCGTTGATCAGCATCTGTAACTTCATCACTATCAATCTCTGCACATTGGCCAAACCATTGCCGCGCTTCATCATCTCGACCAGCACCAGCCAAAGCATCGGCGTAGGCATAATGCAGCCGGACAGACCACGGCTCATTCTTTACCTTGAGCTCCTTACAGGTAAGGGTAATTACGGCTGCATCCATCTCACCGAGATCACGTCGTGCACCTGATGCGACGATTCTCATCTCAATCTCTTCCGCCTTGGCAAGACGCGAGACTTCAGGAGATCCTGCTAAAGCTAAAGCCTTGAGGGGTTTTCCAAGGCCTCTCTCACAATCAGCGAGAACAGGCCACATTGATACATCACCAGAAATTCTATGTGCTGCCCGCAATTCTTTGAGAGCGATTTCATAATGACCGGCGCGATATGCGGCATAGCCTGCACTTTCACGAACAACTGCTAAGCGCCCAGCGTGATGCGCTGCGGCAACACCATGCTTATGTGCAAGCTCTGGATCAACATCCATATAGAGATTGATGCATGCTAAATGTCGTGCAACAACTTTCGCGTTCTCAGCAGAGAGGCTAAGTAACTCCGCACGTACACTTTTCTCTAACTCTTCACCAGTAATATCCTCAGGAATATCTGGTTCAAAAATTCGTGGACGCACGCGTGATTGATCGCGTTCTACTGGGGCTGGTCTAAAACCACGTGGATCACCGGCATCGCGACCGGCACGAACATCGCGCGTTGCTCCAGGTCGATCAGTGCGACCGCCACGACCAGGGCGTGAATCAGAAGATGGGCGACCGGATGAAGATGGGCGACCGGAACCACGAGGCTTTCTCTCTTCGCTCATCACTCCTCCTTCATCTTCTCAACTACAAACAAATATATCGGTGGTGAAAATAAAAAAGGGGCGCTTGCAATAAGCGCCCCTTTTTATAAAAGAAGTCCGGCAACGTTCTACTCTCCCACAAGGTCACCCTTGCAGTACCATCGACGCTGAGAGGCTTAACTTCCGGGTTCGGAATGGGACCGGGTGTTTCCCTCTCGCTATGGTCGCCGAAACGCTATTGAGTTATGTCAATAAACCATTTACGAAAGATGAAGATATGACTCTTCTATCTTGTTTCGTGGTTCTCGACCGTATCTCGAGAACCACACAGTGGACGCGTAGCAACTTTGTAGTTAAATCCTCGACCTATTAGTAGTGGTCAGCTCCAAGCCTTGCGGCTCTTCCACTTCCACCCTATCAACCCAGTCGTCTACTGGGGGTCTTACCTGGTAAACCAGTGAGAAACCTAATCTTGAAGCGAGCTTCCCGCTTAGATGCTTTCAGCGGTTATCCCTTCCGAACGTAGCTAATCGGCGGTGCTCCTGGCGGAACAACCGACACACCAGAGGTTCGTCCGACCCGGTCCTCTCGTACTAGGGTCAGCCCTTCTCAAGTTTCTTACGCGCACAGAAGATAGGGACCGAACTGTCTCACGACGTTCTGAACCCAGCTCGCGTGCCTCTTTAATGGGCGAACAGCCCAACCCTTGGGACCTACTCCAGCCCCAGGATGAGACGAGCCGAC
>Ga0129324_10001107_pt1 | contig 17879 bp, 15 predicted proteins | sample CPBDNA_7_FD_96879 | JGI IMG/M metagenome (GOLD analysis project Ga0129324, IMG submission 96879) | Freshwater to marine salinity gradient microbial communities from Chesapeake Bay, USA - CPBay_Spr_15_0.2_DNA | ecosystem: Environmental > Aquatic > Marine > Coastal | place: USA: Chesapeake Bay... | reverse complement strand
ATCCAAACCGATGCAGCTATTAACCCTGGTAACTCAGGAGGTGCGCTACTAGATTCTCGAGGTCGAATCATTGGTGTTAACTCAGCAATCGCAACCCTTTCATCAGGGGGAGTCAGCGGCAGCATTGGATTGGGCTTTTCGATTCCGATCAATGAGGCCAAGCGGGTTATCGATGAGTTGATTGCAACAGGCACATCAACTCGACCAGTGCTGGGAGTCTTCTTTGACACCACATACACAGGAACTGGGGCAAAAATCGGCCGCTTAAGTCCAAATGAAGGTGCGGAGAAGGCGGGAATTCCTGCAGGCTCTGTCATCACAGCTATTGATGGAGTAAAGATTGCCGATCAAGTGGGTGCAATTGTGAAGATTCGTTCATACGCACCTGGTGCCACCGTCACCGTGACAGTGGAGCTACCGACCGGTGGATCAAAGAGTTTCAAGGTCACCTTGGGAAGTGCACCTTCAAATTAACCGCACCAACTAATTAATGTAACGTGGCTGAAATAGTGTCAGGGTATTGTTCCTACATGGCACTATTTCAGCTCAACGTAGCGATTCCAGATCGTCCAGGCTCGCTTGGATTATTAGCCTCCGCAATTGGCGCTGCGGGTGGAGATATTCGTGCGCTCGCAGTTGTGAAATCTGAGGATGGTCGTGGCTACGACGAGATTACCGTTGCGGTGCCAGGAAGTGATCCAACCGATCTACTCAATGTTTTAGGTGCGATTGGTGGAGTAGAAGTTATCTCAATCAATCCCTTGTAATTAGCGACGCGAAATAATTTCTGCACCTTGACTTGGCAGCGATGTAAAAAAGCGGGGAGCTTTAAAGCCCCGATTTGAAAAGGCTTTTTCAACCGCCTTAATTGTTTCAGTGGTCTTAGATGCTTGAATCAATGCGATCGCACTTCCACCAAAACCACCACCCACCATACGAGAACCCAAGGCACCAGCAGATAGCGCCGCATCAACTGCGGTATCTAACTCAGGACAAGAAACCGCATAATCATCACGCAATGATGCATGGGATTGATTGAGTAATTGACCAACCCTTACAAAATCTGAGTTGCTTAATACATCTACACAATCAAGAACCCGCTTCATCTCGGTGACGGCATGGCGGGCACGCAAATACTCTGTATCGGTAAGTAATGAACGAGAGGCCTCAAGCTGCTCCATGCTTAACTCTCTTAAAGATGCAATTGCAAGTTTTGCGACTACAGATTCACATGATGCCCGACGCTCGGCGTACCCGCCATCGGTTAAAGCATGGTGAGCCTGTGTATCGATAATCAAAAGCTCTAATCCGCTAGCTGCAACATCAAAAGGAATGTTCTTTGTGCTTAAATCCCGACAATCTAAGAGCAGCGCTGATCCCTGTGTTGCCATTAATGAGACTGATTGATCCATGATTCCGCATGGGACTCCCACATATTGATTCTCAGCTTTTTGAGTAAGACGTGCTAACTCTTCGAGAGTAAAACCCAGACCAAAGAGATGGTTCATTGCCGTTGCTACCGAGCACTCAAGGGCTGCAGATGATGATAGGCCTGCACCAAGAGGAACATGGCCATCAATTAATAGATCTACCCCTGTTTTAACACCCATGGACCACACAACACCAAGTGCGTATCGCTCCCATTCCCCTTTTAAACCAGGTTTTACTCTGTTGATATCTACTGTGACAACCTTGTTTCTACGCTGCATAGATGCGATTCGGATTGTTGAATCATCACGCTTTCTAGCTGCAACTAGGGTTCGATCTTTAATTGCAAAGGGAAGGACAAATCCATCGCTGTAATCAATGTGCTCACCGATCAGATTTACTCGACCAGGAGCGGCGGCAACTAGATCTGGCTCTTTTCCAAAGATTTCTAAAAATTTTTTCTCAATCACACTCATAATTACGCCATTGAATAAAGGGTGTCGGCAACCATTGTGTCCATATTGCGGGTTGGAGACCAACCAAGCATCCTCTTGGCCTTTGAAATATCTGCAATCAAAACCGCTGGATCTCCTGCACGTCGAGCAGAGTCAACAAAGGCGATCGGATGCCCAATCGCATCACTTGCTGCCCTTACTACCTGGCGGACTGAATACCCTGATCCACTTCCTAAGTTATAGATCTCATGACCCGATGCACCTAATGAGTTAAGCGCTCTAATGTGAGCATCGATGAGATCCACAACATGTACATAGTCACGAATACAGGTTCCATCCTCTGTTGGCCAATCACTTCCAAAGATCTTCACCGGGCTTTCTGGCGTACTGCGCAGAACATTGGGAATCAAGTGGGTCTCGGGGTTGTGGCGCTCTGCTAACCAACCCCGATCTGCCTTGAGTGCACCAGCAACATTGAAGTAGCGCAGAGATGCCGCTGAAATCTTGTGCCTAGATGCTTCATCGGTAATCATGTGGTCAATCGCCAACTTAGTTGCACCATATGGGTTTGTTGGGTTGGTTTCTGAGCTTTCAAGGATAGGAACAACCTTTGGTTCTCCATAGGTTGCAGCAGATGATGAAAAAACAATCTTTGTAATGGATTGTTTGCGCATCTGGTCGAGCAAAATGCGACTCCCATCCACATTGACCGAGTGATACAGATCAGGCTTTTCAACTGATTCACCCACTAAGGATTTGCCGGCAAAGTGCATGACCGCATCACAGCCGGTAAGTGCATCGGCAACCTCGGAAGGGTTAAGCAGAGAGCCCTGAATAAAACGGACACCTGCTGGCGCGGTATCAGCATGTCCTGTGCTGCAATCATCCAGGATTGAGATTTCAAAGCCCTGTTGCAACAAGATTTCAACAGCTGTTGAGCCGATATATCCAGTGCCACCAGTTACCAAAACACGCATTACAGAACCACTTCGCGAAGTTGAGCAGCTGATTGCTCTGGGCGCATATCCATAATAAATGCACCCATTGCCGACTCAGAGCCGGCCAAATACTTTAACTTGCCAGGTGCTCGTCGAACACTTGTGATCTGCCAATGTAAGCGAAGTAGATCTCGTCCTACACGAACCGGAGCTTGATGCCAGGCAGCGATGTACGCCATTTCAATCCCAAATACACCATCTAATCGACGTGTTACTTCAAGTGCGATTTCAGGGAAGGCAGCGCGATCCAAATCGGTAAGTTCAGTTAAATCTGCAACAGGGTTAAGCGGAGTTACATGAATTTCAAATGGGTAGCGAGCTGCATATGGAACATATGCAATCCAGCGATCATTTCGAGCAACGATTCTTTCCTCATCCAAAAGCTCGCGTGCAACGATCTCATCAAAGAGGACCTTGCCTGTTTCCATTTTGTATTGAGTTGCAGCGGTCAGCATCTTCTCTACACGGGGAGGAAGGTATGAGTATGCATAGATCTGACCATGGGGATGAGACAAGGTCACACCGATCTCTTCACCGCGATTTTCAAAGGGTGCGATGTGCTGGATGAAACTCTCCTTGGATAACTCTGCCGTTCTATCAATCCAGGCTTCTAACAAAACTCGAATACGTTGGGCGGTTAAATCTTTAAATGCGTTTCCGTGTTCGGCGGTAAAACAAATAACCTCACATTTTCCTGCAGCAGTTCCTAAATCTGTATCTGGACCAAGAATATCTGGCAAGGCCCAATCTCCAACGGGAGGGCGCAAAGATGGAGAACGGTTATCAAAGACAACTACCTCAAAATCAGACTCTGGTATCTCAGTTAAAAGCTCACCTGTTGTAGGACAGAGCGGACACAACTCTTTCGGTGGAAGAAAAATTCTTCCCTGACGATGGGCCGCCATCGCTATCCACTCATTGACCAATGGATCTAAGCGAAGCTCACCAATTCCAGGTTGATCCTCTTGTGGACGGGCATCGAGAGCATTTCGCGCTTGGCCAGCCGTATCGTAGTAACGAATAACTCGCCCATCAGCCATGAGGCGATCATTTCTGATGACGCCGGCGGTAAGTTTTTTACTCTCGCTCATAGTGTCGTTACTCTACCTATGTGAGCAAGCAATCGGCACTATTGAGCGCCCCTTCATCATCTTTGTTGCTGGAAGTTGTAGATGGAGCCCTCATCATTCAACATTGGGGAGCGCCCCTGCATGGTGAGATTGCATCGGTTCAAACAGCAATCCGTCCATCAATTGCAAATAGCTCATGGGATTTTCCTCAATTCCCAGGGATTATGCGTGAAAGTTCCCGTGGATTTTTAGGTCGTCCAACCTTGTCTGGGCATCGAGAAGGAAAGGCATGGTCAACAAAGTTTGAGGTCACAGATTTTCATCACAGTGCAAATCAGGCAACCATCACCTTGCGTGATTTGAATGCTGAGTTAGAGGTTGTGCTGAATTTTGTCCTAGATCAATTTGGAGTTTTAACACAAAAAGCTGTGGTTAAAAACCTCGGAGCTACCGGTTACATTCTGAATGAGTTTATTCATTGGCTTCCACTCCCAAAAGAGGCGACACAAACCTTAGATTTTGCAGGTCGTTGGTCAAATGAGCGAAACCCGCAGAGAAAAGATATTGCAACAGGCACCTGGGTACGAGAATCTCGTGAAGGTCGAAGTGGTCACAACTTTTCAATCGCAGATATTGCATTAACCTCTCAAACATCATTCCAAGCTGGCAATGCCTGGGCAACAAGCATCGCTTGGAGCGGAAACTCACATTACTTAGTTGAAAAACTCTTTGATGGTTCAATTTCAATTGGCGCTGGTGAGCTATTACTTCCTGGTGAAGTAACCCTTGCTGCGGGAGAAAGTTATGATGCTCCCGCTTTGCTATCTGTTTTCTCAGCTGAAGGTCTCGATGGCGTTAGCGCTGCTTATCACTCATATCTTCGTGCCCGACCAATGCACCCAAAGCGCCCACGTCCGCTAACCCTTAATATGTGGGAGGCGCTGTACTTCGATCACAATGAAGAAAAGATTAAGGCTCTTATTGATGTTGCTGCCGAAATAGGCATTGAGCGTGTAGTTCTAGATGATGGCTGGTTCCACTCACGCCGAGATGATCGTGCAGGTCTTGGTGACTGGGTCATCGATCCTGCAGTGTGGCCTAATGGTTTATCTCCCATCATTGAGTACATCAATGACAAGGGAATTGAGTTTGGTCTCTGGTTTGAAGGCGAGATGGTTAACCCAGACTCAGATCTCTACCGCGCACACCCAGAATGGATATTGCATGAAGGTGACCGTGTTCCACCTCTGTGGAGACATCAATTAGTTTTGGATTTAGCTCACGAGGGCGCTTTTAATCATGTGCTTGAGCAAACTTCAGCGATTCTTTCTGCTCACAACATCGCCTACATCAAGTGGGATCACAACCGTGTACTTGTCGATGCTGGCCATCTAGGTCAAGCGGGTGTGCATCGCCAAACTCAGGCGATTTATAGTTTATTTGCAGAGCTTAAGAAGCGTCATACTGAATTGGAAATTGAATCCTGCGCATCAGGCGGAGCGCGCATTGATCTTGGCGTCATTGATTTAGTTGATCGCTTCTGGACTAGTGACAATAACGATGCACTTGAGCGTCAAACAATTCAACGCTGGACCGCCCAAGTGATTGCTCCAGAACTACTAGGAACCCACATTGGGCCAACCCATGGACACCAAACCGGTCGAACACTTGAACTATCGATGCGGGCAACTACCGCGCTATTTGGTCACGCTGGAATCGAATGGAATATCACCGAAGCAACTGCGCAAGAGCGCAAATTTCTTGCCACTTGGGCGCAGTACTACAAGGATAATCGCGCGCATCTACATTCAGGCAAAGTGATCCGAGTTGATTATCCAGAAGTACATGCATATCTGCATGGAGTAACTGCTCAAGATAAATCGAGAGCGATCTTTGCCTATGTTCAGTTAACGCCAACTGTCTCAATTCATCCATCACCACTGAAGTTTCCGGGGTTGGATCAATCAGCAAGCTACACAGTTAAAGCTGTATTCCCAGCGGGCAAGCCACGCTTCATGTTAATTACTCCACCTGACTGGATGAGCGGAATAACGCTGTCAGGATCTACACTTGCATCAATTGGTGTGACTGCGCCAATACTTGCACCTGCAAATGCATTCTTGATTGAGATTACTAAAGTTTAATCAATCCAGTTCAGCGTGCGTTCGACAGCTTTCTTCCAGCCTGCATAGCCAACTGTGCGCTCTTGCTCTGTACTGGTAGCGCTCCAACGTCGAGATTGTTGCCACTGTTTTCTCACCTCATCAGTTGATGACCAGAAACCAACTGCAAGTCCAGCGGCGTAGGCGGCACCGAGAGCGGTTGTTTCACCGATTAGTGGACGGGTGATATCAATTCCCATGACATCTGCCTGCATCTGCATACATAATGAGTTGGCCGTAATTCCACCATCAACGCGCATCTCCTTCATGGGCACACCACTGTCTGCAACCATCGCATCCATAACATCTCGGGTTTGATAACAGATCGCTTCTAGCGCTGCTCGCGCAAGGTGCGCCTTGGTCGCCGCACGAGTTAATCCAACAATTACTCCACGGGCATCACTTCGCCAATAAGGAGCAAATAAACCTGAAAACGCTGGAACAAAGTAGATCCCAGCTGTATCTGTAACTGAAGATGCCAGGCTTTCTGTTTCTGCCGCGTTTGAAATAATCCCAAGCTGATCGCGCAGCCATTGAATCGCAGAGCCAGTTACCGCAACAGAGCCTTCTAACGCATAGTGCGCAGGTTGATCTCCAAGTTTGAAACAAACCGTAGTTAATAAACCATTTTTTGATCGAACAATCTCAGTTCCGGTATTAAGTAGTGCGAAGTTTCCTGTGCCATACGTTGTCTTTGATTCTCCGCGCTCAAAGCAAACCTGACCAACCATCGCAGCCTGTTGGTCTCCTAAAATTCCGGCGATAGGAATAGATGTTCCAAAAGGTCCATGAGGATCGGTCATCCCATAAATTTCAGAGGAGGATTTAATCTCTGGAAGTGCTGTGCGCGGAACCCCAAATATTGACAGTAGCTCTTGATCCCAATCTAGAGTTTCCAGGTTCATCAAAAGTGTACGACTGGCATTGGTGACATCTGTTGCATGGACTCCGCCACGAACTCCACCTGAAAGGTTCCAGAGCAACCATGAATCGATAGTTCCAAATCGAGCGTTCTGCCCGCTTGCTGCCGGAACATTTCTCAGGAACCAGTTCATCTTGCTTCCAGCAAAGTATGGAGCGATCGTCAAACCGGTTGTGTGGCGAATAGAACTTTGTTGATCAAGGGTGAGAGTTGATAGAAAAACTGTTGTGCGTGTGTCTTGCCAAACGATGGCGTTACTAAGAGGCTGACCGGTAGTTACATCCCAGACAACTGTGGTTTCACGTTGATTGGTTAAGCCGATCGCCGCTAGATCTGAGCCCAAGATATTGGCTTGTTTGAGCGCTCCAGCGATTACCTCTTGGGCTCGCTCCCAAATTTCAGCGGCATCATGTTCAACCCAGCCGGCCTGAGGCAGAATTTGGCGATGTTCTAATTGATGTTGTCCTACAACTTGGCCTGAGTGATCAAAGATCATGAATCGAGTACTACTGGTTCCTTGATCCAAGCTGCCGATGAAAGCCACGATGCGCAAAACCTCTCACTGTAAGTTAGTCTTAGCCTACTCAGTCGTTATGGAGATTCAACGCATATGTTCCTGTCGCAGCTTGGCCCAGACCAGCGTGACTCTGCCATCTCTCAATTAGCCATCGAAGAGTTCGACATTTTGGTCATTGGTGGAGGCGTTACCGGCGTAGGAGCTGCCCTTGATGCGGCATCTCGCGGCCTTAAAGTTGCTCTCATTGATTCTCAAGATATTGCCGCTGGAACTTCAAGTCGCTCTAGCAAGTTAATTCATGGTGGCCTTCGCTACCTTGAACAGTATGACTTCAAACTTGTCCGCGAAGCTCTGCATGAGCGCGAACTTATGGTTTCGACCTTATGTCCACATCTTGTGAAGCCTGTGGGGTTCTTGTTTCCATTAACTGAAAAGTTTAAAGAGCGCACATATGTAGGTGCAGGCCTTGCTCTGTACGACGCACTACGTGGATTTCAACGTGCGTTGCCATGGCATAAACACTTAAGTCAGCGACAAATTAATGAGATCGCACCTTCGTTGCGTCATGACATTGTCACAGGTGCGATTAAGTACTTTGATGCTCAGGTCGATGATGCTAGACACACAATGTCGGTGGCTCGCACCGCTGCACGTCATGGCGCAATTATCGCGACTCGGGTAGCTGCTGAATCTTTGATCCGCGAGGGTAAACGGGTTGTTGGTGTTAGTGCACGCGACCTTGAAACAAACAAGAAGATCGCAATTAAAGCAAAGGCCACAATTATGTGTGCTGGCATCTGGAGCGATGAGTTGCATAAAAAGTTTGAATTAACGGCTGGGTATGGCGTAACTATGAGCAAGGGTGTTCATATTGTTTTGCCAGGTTCTGCGATCAAATCAGATGCAGGCATCATTTTAAAGACAGCTGTCTCCGTTCTCTTCTTGATTCCGTGGGGAGACAAATGGATCGTGGGTACAACCGATACTCCTTATGAAGGTGATCGCGCAGAACCATATGCCTCTCGCGAAGATGTGCAGTACATCTTGGATCAAGCCAATCGTGTTTTGGAGCCAAAGTTAAAGGCTGAAGAGATCATTGGTGTGTATGCAGGTTTGCGCCCGTTGGTTGCCAATATAAAGAGTGCAACCACCACAAAACTTTCTCGCGAGCACACTGTTGATCGTCCTGCACCGGGCTTTGTATCAATCGCCGGTGGTAAGTACACAACCTATCGAGTCATGGGCAAGGATGCTGTTGATCGTGCTGCCATTGAACTTCGTCGAATCACACAAGATTCTGTTACTGAAAAGTTGCCATTGGTTGGAGCAGATGGATACTTTGCATTAGAGCAGCAAAAAGAGCGCCTTGCTCAAGAGTCTGGTTTAGATGTTCAGACCATCACACATCTGCTTAATCGATATGGCTCCTTGATCAGCGAAATTTTTGAACTTATCTCAGAGCAACCAAAGCTTTCTCACAAGTTGGATGCACAACTTCCCTATATTAAAGCTGAGATTGTTTATGCAGCAACACATGAAGGTGCGCGTACCGTTGATGATGTTATTTCACGCCGCACTCGATTGGCCTTTGAGGCAGAAGATCATGGTGTCTATCTTGCAGATGAGGTGGGAGCGCTGATCGCACCTGTTTTGGGCTGGAGCGCAAAGGAGCGCAAAGATTCGGTTGCAGCATATGAAGCACTTGTCGATCGCGAGTTAGCAGCCCTTGATGAGCTTTTAGAGGCTAATTCTTAATCTGTCCTTTGCAACCATCCGTACTTGGCTTCTTTGTAGCTGTAACCGATGGAGTTGGCTTAGGTGATGGTGTAGGACCTTGAGCAACTGTAAAAGTTACAGGAGACACCGACTCTTCATGTGTTCCAGATACATCTTGGAACTTAATCTTTCCTAAGAAAGTTCCAGCTGGTACATCTCGCAAAGCCAGTGTCCATACACCGCTAGTTTCACGGACCAAGGTTTGTCGAGGCTTAATTTCTGGAGTCGTACTCTTGTCGAAGACGAACTTTACATTTCCAGTGACTGCGGGTGAATTATCCGGACGAGCAACATTGACCTTAAATGTCACAGCTTTGTTTGTCGTCGTTGAGGATTGATTGATTACGCTCAAAACCGTTGGCTCACGTTGAGGCATTAAATCAACAAGAGATGGCGTCCAGGTGCCTTTAGTGAGATCTAAAAATGTTGAAGGTGTTCCGCGGAAAACATTGAGATCTAAGCGGTAGCCCGGAACTCCATACTTAGGAGCAATTCCGCAGGAGGAGTACTGCCAGACAGTCCACTGAGAGTCACAGTTAGCGCCGGTCCATGAATGCACATAGCATCCAATATTTTTTAAGCCAGGCTGGTTGATCGGATTAGCTGGATCAATTCCGTACTGTGCAAGCCACAATGGGTATTGCGCAAGTTCAGGTGTGCGGGTCATTGAACTTTCAAGAAAGCTTGCATACGAGTAAAGAAAGGGGGTCCGACCAGTTTTTTCCTTCAGTGATGCAAGAAATGTTGTTGCCCATAAAGTGACAGCGCTGCGGGTTGCATACTTTTGGCAGGCCCCAGATGATGAGTAGCGAACACATTTATTCTCTAAATCTAAAGCGTATGGAAGGTCACGTTCTGAGTACCCACCCATGGAAGCCAGTCTCCACACAACTTTTTGTGCCTGCGCTAAGGCATCACGTTGGATCTCTTCATCGGTTGACACATCAGGCAAAACCGCATAATGGTAAAAACCTGTGTAAATTCCAGCAGCCTGTGCTGCGTGATGATCCATCGCAGCGTACTTGACCGCTAACAGATCGGCTGCTTCTCGGGTATCTGATGCTTTGATAAAAACAAAACGCATCCCAGCTTCATACATCTTTACAAAGTCGATCTGCTTGTCATAGGGATGTTGCCATCGACTGACATCTGCTCCATGAATACGCCCACCTGGACCCAGTAAATCTATAAACTGCGCAGAATCTGCATCTGAAATTTCAGGTTGTTGTTTTACAACGATTGATCGAATAGGCGAGTAAAGAGCTTTGCCATTAATAACCGAAACTGCTCGATATCGGACCTTTGCATCCAGTGCGGTTGCAAGAGCTGTAACCTTCCAAGTACCCACCTTTGTTACCTTGGTAGAAAATCGGGTTGAACTCCACTTTCCTGCAGTGTCTACCTCAATCTTTACAGGTGTTCCAGATCGATTTGGCTTAAGAGTTCCGTACAAGGTGAGCAAAGTTTCAGAGGCGCTAGGGGTTTGGCGAACCGACATGGAAAGGATTGATGGTGCCGCTACAGATTGTGGCGCTCCCGCAACCCCCAGGGCCAGGGCAACGGACAGTAGAAACACTCTAATTTTCATTGTTCACGGATTTCTACTTTTTCACCTAAAACCTCTTCGATCGATGAGATCAAAGCTGCTTTCAGGTTGGGTCGGGTTTCTGAGTACTCGTGGGAGGTCGCAAACTTACGGCTATCGGAAAAATCCAGAGTTAATTCACCATCGGTGAAGGAGATTAAACGGGCATCAAAGTATGCGATCCAGGCGATACGGTTATGAGATTCCAGAGTATCGAGAACATCATTCCAGCGGCTGCGAATCTGTTCTATCTCCATAGGGCCGAACTTTACCTTTCAACCCCCAAGGATGCTTTCTCTTAGTGAGTAGGCGCGCCAATCCACTTTAAATACTCTCTTACCAATTGAACTCTCATGTTTTTTCTGGGATCTGGCTGAATGTTCAATGTAATTGCAACCCGCGAGAGGATCTGCTCGATCGCCTTTTCACTAACAAATCGTGTTCTTCCAATTTCAGCGTTTGTTAAACCAGCTGCAACATGTCGAAGAGTTTCAATTTGAGTATTTGATAGGTCAGACATCAAAGCCTTTGACTCTTTCTGACACAAGGTTACTGCGCCATTGACCCAGGCCACCTGCATATCCTCATTAAATGAGCGAGATGCAGATATCGCTTCACATAGTACAGAGAGATTATTCAGCGAGTTTTTCAAGACGAGCAATGCACCAACTGGTAGTTCCAAGAGATCTTCACCGATTAATCTCATGTCGGCACATGGAACAAGAATGACAACTCCAACCCAAGGTGACTCTTGTCGAATTAACTGTGCAATCTCTATCGAACTTTCATTACTCTTATGCATATCCAAGAGCACAACATTAGGTTGCAAACTTCTAAATAAATTAATGGCGGTACTTTTCTTATCTGCCTCGCCAATAACAGGTACGCCATGGAGCTTTAAGGCAGCTCCAACACTAGATAGTTCAAAGGGATCATCAATGATCACCAAAACACGATCACTCATAGATTAAAAGTTACGCTCAGCAATCTTTAAAGTGAAGTATCTTCCGACTACATGGAGTGCTAGCACTAAATAGGGTTTCCCCTAGATCTCTACCGCTTCAGTAACCATGCCATCGTTGCGGGAATAGCGGTAATGATCGCCTCGGCGTTGATTGGAGCACCGCCAGATGCGCGCTCAGCGGCTTGATTGTGAATGTAGGCGGCGGATGCAGCGACATAGGCAAGGTGGTTGTAATCATTTAAAATCTCGATCGCATTGGTTGCAACAAGTGCCCCCAAAATTCCCGCTAAAACATCCCCGCTACCTGCAGTTGCAAGCCATGGTGTTGCCACCGGAAGTTGAATGAGTACCTCATCATTTGCAACATATGTTGTTGAACCTTTAAGCAGAACCGTCACACCTAATGTTTGAGCAGCAAATTGAACCCACTTTTTGGAATCGCCTTCAATAGCTTCGGCGGTTACATGCACACCCCGAGAAGAAAGCAGGGTTGCCAGCTCACCGCTATGAGGTGTGATCACCGTTGGTTGCTCTAAGGAGCCTGCTAATGAGAGCGCGCCTGCATCCAAAATTGTTGGAACCGATTGCAAACGGATTAGTTTGAACCAGCGGTGGCGTAGCCAGGTAGTGAAATCTGAGTACTTCTTTGCATCTATCCCACTTCCAACTAGCCATGCGGCAACCTTTCCAGGTTGGACAACAGCAGATGGAGTTGTATGTAAAACTAGGTGTGCAAGACCTGAGGAGCTATGAAATCGCACCATTCCAACACCAGTGGCAGATGCTGCAGTTGTAGTTAAAACAGCAGCTCCTGGAAACTGTGCAGAGCCAGTGATGATACCTAGCACTCCTCGACTGTATTTGTGGTCTAAATCTGAAGGGGTGATGATGCAGCGAGATGCATCTCTAGCGCTCCACTTTTTCAAGGTTCTGGTCATACTCAAAGCCTATCTCTCTTAATTTGCAGGTAAACACGGTGCAAACCATACTTAGGGCAGTTGAACGTACTCTTAGGGGGAAATTATGGATGAAAAGTGCCCAGTAGCTCATGGTGCGAACACTCATGGAGCTGAGACAAATACATATGTGTACCCAAATGCACTCAACCTTGACATTTTGCACCAACATGATCGTAAGACAAATCCACTTGGTGAAGATTTTGATTATCGCAAAGAGGTTAAGACACTCGATGTCGCCTCTTTGAAAAAAGATTTACATCAATTTATGACACAGACACAAGAGTGGTGGCCAGCTGATTGGGGTCATTACGGCGGATTAATGATTCGTATGGCTTGGCACTCTGCAGGTACTTATCGCGTGGCCGATGGACGAGGCGGCGCAGGCACCGGAAGTTTTAGATTTGCACCTCTTAACTCATGGCCAGATAACGGCAACCTCGATAAGGCACGTCGTTTGCTCTGGCCGATTAAGCAAAAGTATGGAAACAAGCTGAGCTGGGCTGACTTATTTATCTTGGCTGGAACAATCGCTTACGAAAGCATGGGGCTCAAGACATTTGGCTTTGCATTCGGACGTGAAGATGTCTGGCATCCAGAAAAGGATATTTACTGGGGTCCAGAGGCAGAATTAATGATGGCAAGTGATGAGCGTTATGCAGACACCACAGATGCAACATCACTTGAAAACCCATTGGCTGCTGTGCAGATGGGATTGATCTACGTCAACCCAGAAGGTATCAACGGAGTTTCAAACCCATTGCTAACCGCGGCGCATGTTCGCGAAACCTTTGCACGTATGGCGATGAATGATGAAGAGACCGTTGCATTAACAGCAGGTGGTCACACAGTTGGTAAGGCACACGGAAATGGAGATGTAGCCTTGCTCGGAGCTGCACCTGAGGCTGCAGATATCTTTGAACAAGGCTTGGGTTGGAACAACCACACCAAGCGCGGTGTTGGTCGCAACACAGTTACAAGTGGAATTGAAGGTGCGTGGACCTCTGAACCAACTAAGTGGGATGCCGGATACTTTGAGATGTTGTTTAAGCATGAATGGGCACTTGTTAAGTCACCAGCTGGTGCGCACCAATGGGAGCCAACAAACATTCAAGAGGCAGATAAGCCGGTAGATGTTGAAGATCCAGCAATTCGCTACAACCCAATGATGACCGATGCCGATATGGCGATGATCATCGATCCGATCTACCTAGAAATTTCTAAGAAGTTCCATGAGGAGCCAGCACTGCTAGATGATGCATTTGCGCGTGCGTGGTTCAAGTTAACCCACCGTGACATGGGGCCAAAGGTTCGATACATCGGACCAGATGTTCCACAAGAAGATTTGATTTGGCAGGATCCAATTCCTGCAGGTACATCTTCTTACGATGTTGCAGCGGTAAAGGCAAAGATTGAAGGCACCGGCCTATCTGTTTCAGAGCTAGTAACAACAGCCTGGGATAGCGCTCGTACTTTCCGTGGGTCAGATCTACGTGGTGGCGCAAATGGGTCACGTATTCGCCTAGAACCTGCTCGTAATTGGGAGGGCAATGAACCTGCACGTTTGAATAAGGTTCTGGCTGCACTTGAGCCAATCGCAAAGGAATCTGGCGCAAGCATCGCAGATGTGATTGTTTTGGCTGGAAATATTGGTGTTGAAAAGGCTGCAGCTGCTGCCGGAGTGAAGATCTCAGTTCCATTTGCTCCAGGTCGTGGCGATGCAACACAAGCGCAGACCGATGTGAATAGCTACAAGGTGCTAGAACCAATTCATGATGGTTTCCGTAACTGGGTTCAAAAAAGTTATGCAGTTACACCAGAAGAGTTACTTCTAGATCGTGCCCAGTTGATGGGCTTAACCGCACCAGAAATGACAGTGCTGATGGGCGGAATGCGTGTACTTGGAACAAACCATGCAGGAACTTCACACGGTGTATTTACTAAAAATGTTGGTGCACTTTCGACTGACTTTTTCGTAAACCTAACTGACATGAAGTACGTATGGGAGCCAGTAGGGGAGAACCTCTACAACATCCGCGATCGTAAGACCGGTGCTGTTGATTGGACCGCTACACGTGTAGATCTGGTCTTTGGATCCAACTCGATTCTTCGCTCATACGCTGAGGTCTATGCACAAAACGATAACAAGGAAAAGTTTGTTAAGGACTTTGTTGCCGCATGGACCAAGGTGATGAACGCAGATCGCTTTGATCTAGAGTAGCGATGTTAGGACTGCTGGTTTATTGACCAGAGAGTCCAAATGTGAGTGCGTACTGAGCGCGGTTGCTTCAAAATCGTTGTGATTTGAAAAGCAATGTCCTCAGAGCGCAAGAAGCTGGCTAAAACTGGAGTACCTGCTGTGCGACCCGCGCCTATTGCAAACTCAGTCTCAGTTCCTGCTGGGCACACTAGAGCAACACGTACACCTTTTTCACGAAGTTCACGATCTAGCCCACCAGCCAAACCAACTTGAGCATGCTTTGTTCCGGCATAAATAGATTCATCACCGCCACCGCGAAAACCGGCAACGGAAGAGACAATCACGATGTCGCCAGCTTTTTTCTCAATCATCGTTGGTAGGCAGGCCCGGATAATGTGCACCGTACCCTCGTAATTGGTACGCATCATTCGATTTACTTCTTCATCGCTGTAATCCAAAATCGAACCATACATACCGATACCTGCATTCGGTACGACTGCATCGATCGTTCCAAACTTATCCAATGCGGCTTTGGCAACTGCACGAGAGATTTTTGGCTCTGAGCAATCACCAGCTATGTATGTCGCATTTGCTTCACCAAGAGAAGCAACCATCTCTTTTAGACGAGTTTCATTTCGAGCATTAAGGACTACCTTTGCCCCTTGTTCAACCAATTCCTTTGCAGTAGCCGCCCCCATTCCCGCGGTTGCGCCGGTAATAACTATTACTTGGTCCTTGAGATCACGCAGTTGATATGTCATGTCAGAAGTATCGAGTAAAGATGGCTGTTGAGCAATGTCTGCTATAGCATCACATCATGGTTATGCAGCGAAAACTTGGCCCTTACTCTGTTTCAGCCATCGGAATGGGCTGTATGCCGCTCTCATTCCCCCACGATCGATCTCCAGATTTAATCAATCAGCCTGACCTTGCCATTGGTGTCATTCACGCTGCACTCGATGCCGGCATCACCCTGCTTGATACTGCAGATATTTATGCACCTAGCTGGAACTCCATGGGACACAACGAAGTGCTTGTTGGAAAAGCATTTGCTACTTGGGATGGTACCGCTGAGCAAAAAAGTAAGGTTGTAATTACAACCAAGGCTGGGATTACGCGAGAAAAAAATGGAACTATGTTTGGAGTTTCAGGTCGCAACGCCTCTAAACATTATCTCTTCCGTGCTGTCGAAGCTTCGGCTGCAAAACTTGGGCTTGCGAAGATTCCATTATGGCAACATCACCGCACAGATCCAGCAATCTCATATGAAGAACAGTTTGACAATGTGATGACACTGAAAGAGCATGGTTATGTCCAAGAAATAGGCTTAAGTAATGTAAATGCTCAGATGTTACGTCATGCAATCAAAGCTGGAGGCACACCGCAACAAGGTGGAATTATCTCTGTACAAAATGAGTTCAGTCCGAATTATCGCCATTGGCCTGAGGTAATTGATATTTGCAATGAATATGGGATTGCTTTTCTACCTTGGTCACCACTTGGAGGTGGAAAAAACTTTAAAAAGTTAGCTTCTGGAGAGATCGGCAGATTCAAAGAAGTCGCTGATCAAAAAGGCGTATCTCCATACGCACTAACAATTGCATGGCATTTAGCTCAATTTCCTACATCTATTCCAATCCCTGGTGCATCTAAGGCCTCATCGATCTTAGATTCACTTAAAGGTGTTGATATTGAGCTCACTGAAGAAGAAATTTTGCAGTTGAATGCAAGTTGCCCAGCAGACACGCCAATCAACGAGGAACTTCTCGACATTGCCTCACTCAAAGCCTGAAAATACTGGTGGGGAACAAGCAAACAAATAGTGATATTGGGTAATTCTTTACTGGTTTAAAGTCGGAGTTGCACCAACTACTCTGATTACACCCTTGCTATTTGCCCGGACCAGTACTCCTTCTCCTGAATCAACACCTGTATTGGTTAGAGCGGCGATATTGACATAGTGGCCTACCAAAATTAGTAATCCTCTGTTGTTTCGATGATCAACAATTTGTTTGCGAACCTTGACTGTCTGTGGGTGGTTGGGTAAATCTGATTCTTGAAATAGCGAATCAAGGTTTCTATTGAGCCGCACCTTTCCCAGGTTGAGCAAGGTCGCGGTCTCTTTAGCCCTGCACCATCTGCTTGATTCAACCCGTGCAATCTTGATCTGCCTGCGTGCAAGCCATGCACCAACATCTTGTGCATCTTGACGACCAACCTCTGACAAATTGCGCTGGGTTGAGCAATCATTAACTTTGAAGTTCTCAGGATCACCAACACCAGGTGCCAGGCTATGACGTAACAACAAGACATACCCTTTTGGAGCGGTACCTTGAAGCTTGTCCCAGATGGCTAACTCATTAGCAAAGGATGCTTGGGCTGAAAGTGTAAAAATGAGAGAGAAGATCAAGGATGCAATCAATCTCCTCATGACATCAACCTCTCTGCACATCTGATCAAAAGTAAGTGGGGCGGGTCGGGCTCGAACCGACGACGACGGAATTATGAGTTCGGAAGCGATTACTGGGAGTAGACAGGACTACACCAGTTTACTCGGGCACTTCCAATCATTTTAAGTTCTGGCACCCTTCCATAGTGGCCTCTGTGAGGGGATGAAGTGCACGGAAAGAGAGAAGAATACTTCATCACTGGTTACGGCTTCTTGCCTATCAAGATGTCTACTCTGTGCTTTTGTGATTTTCCCTGAGCCAGAATTACCTTGGGAGCCGATTTTTTTGGCAGCACCTTCACGACGTAACTGGCCCGCTTAAAACCTTTGACTATTGCTCGGCAGGTGATTGATGCCTGAGATTTTGCTAAGTTCTTTCCTTTAGCTGTCGGATACT
>Ga0129324_10001105_pt1 | contig 17898 bp, 18 predicted proteins | sample CPBDNA_7_FD_96879 | JGI IMG/M metagenome (GOLD analysis project Ga0129324, IMG submission 96879) | Freshwater to marine salinity gradient microbial communities from Chesapeake Bay, USA - CPBay_Spr_15_0.2_DNA | ecosystem: Environmental > Aquatic > Marine > Coastal | place: USA: Chesapeake Bay... | reverse complement strand
GCAGCTGCAGCAGGTGCACTGGCCGCAGTTACACCAACTGAGCCTGTCGCCGCCGCCGAGTAGTGACTTTTGTTATCGCGGGGCTGGGAAATCCTGGCCCCGCATATTCATCCACCAGGCACAACATTGGTGCAATGGTGGTTGCCGAACTCGCATCAAAATTGTCAGTCAAACTGTCCCGGCACAAGAAGGCATTCGCTGCCGCCGGGCAAAGTCACATCGGGCTCCCTGGATCTCAACTGGGTCAACAGAGTGTCATATTGGCAATTCCACTGTGTTTTATGAACGAGAGTGGCGGTCCAATCAAGTCAATCCTGGATTTTTACGATGTCCCATCAGAAAACTTGATCGTGGTCCACGACGAACTTGATATTGACTTTGCCGCCATCCGCCTGAAGTTTGGTGGTGGTGACAACGGGCACAATGGACTCAAGAGCATCAAGAAATCAATTGGCACGGGTGAATATTTCCGGGCCAGAATGGGAATAGGTCGACCCCTTGGCCGCCAGGATCCTGCAGACTTTGTGCTTTCTCCATTTAGTTCAGGTGAGCGCAAGGAATTGCCGGAATTCATCGGGCGCAGTTGTGACGCCATTGAAACACTAATCACAAATGGTCTCGACACAGCACAGAGTAAATTCAATAGTTAACACCAACGAAAGTGGTCAGATGCCAGAAATAAATGATGCAGAACTCTCACGCGAGGTCGCACAACAGGCTGGTCAGCTTTTACTGAAACTGCGAGCGGATTTTTTCCTCGCTCACCCAATTGAATCAATCGACCGAACTCTCAGTGATCAACTCCGAGACCAAGCCGACCGGGCCGCCCACCTGTTCATTATGGAGAGACTCTCAACTGCCCGACCACTTGACGCAATTCTCAGTGAAGAAGGAAAAGACAACTCGGTTCGACTAGAAGCGGCTCGCGTCTGGATTGTTGACCCACTGGACGGCACTTGGGAATACGGGCAAAACAGAAAAGACTTTGCGGTCCATATTGCTCTGTGGGATACCCAAGATCAAAAACTCAGCGCGGGAACCGTAGACCTCCCCGAGCAGGGAATGACAAGAAGTGTCCTTGATGAAGTTGAAGTGGTTGCCGCGGCAGATTCGGTCATTCGCGTAGTCGCATCTCGATCACGGCCACCGGCTAGTTTGGGTGCGATAGTTGCACGACTGGGTGAATTACTCACTGAAGCTGGGATCTCACATAGTGGCGTAGAAATTGTGGACGTCGGATCCGTTGGCGCAAAAGTAAACGAGATTCTGTGTGGTCGCGCCGACATTTACTTGCACAACACCGGCTTCTACGAATGGGATGTTGCGGCGCCATACATTGTGGCCGAGCATTACGGTCTTATTGCATCTCACATGAACGGGGATCCAATTTATTTTAATCACATGCCTCCTTATGTCACCGACCTCGTGGTGTCCAGGGCTGATCTGTATCCGCATGTTCTGCGGGCCATTAAGGAAACCCAGGGAGCGTGAGTAAGACACAACCACTTGCTGGCCTGCTTGAATTAACCAAAGCCGACCCGGCATTTTTGGCCATTGCTGAGAGTTCCCAAGTAGCAAAAACGGTTGATCTTGTCGGCCCGAGTGTGATTTACCCGCTGGTGATTGCCAAGATCGCTAGCGAGCAGGGGACGGGTATTACGTTAGTGCTGACAACAACGGGTCGGGCAGCCGACGAATTAGCTGCTGACCTCAGCGCCTATTTGCCCACTGAAGGAATCGCGGTATTCCCAAGTTGGGAGACGCTGCCTCATGAACGGCTATCACCATCTGCTGACACGGTCGGTAAGCGCATGGCTGTGTTGAGGCGACTCGCTCACCCGATTATTGGAAGTGTGCACGCAGCTCCCATTAAGGTCTTGATCACCTCGGTTCGTGCCGCATTGCAACCAATAGTCGCCGACCTCGGGGATCAGGATCCTGTTGAGTTGAAAGTCGGGGACAAGGCTTCCCTCACCGAAACCGTTAAGGGACTGGTCGCGCTTGGGTATGAACGGGTGGACCTAGTTGACCGTCGTGGTCAAATTGCCGTGCGAGGAGGAATCCTCGATGTTTTCCCACCAACCCAAGAGCACCCAATTCGGATTGAGTTCTGGGGAGATGACGTTGAAGAACTTCGATACTTCGCGGTTGTTGATCAGCGTTCACTGGATGTTGCCGAGCATGGACTGTGGGCACCACCCGTCCGCGAACTCCTGTTGACCGAAGAGGTCAAGGCGAAAGCCCAACTGCTTGGAGCCGCCCACGTTGAAGTGGCGGCAATGTGCGAGCAGATTGCAAACGGAATAGCTGTTGAGGGGATGGAGTCCCTATCCGCGGCGCTCGCCGGTGAGATGAAACCGCTACATGAACTCTTACCAGCGGAGTCATCGTTAATTTTGATGGAACCGGAACGAATTAATTCGAGGGCACTTGATGTTGTTAAAACGGCAGAAGAGTTTTTAACGGCTGGCTGGCATAGTGCGGCGGTCGGTGGGGCGACACCCATTGATTTTGCTGGATCAATGTTCACAATCATGTCCGAGGTTGTAGATCAAGTGCGTGCACGAAATGGTTGCGTGTGGAATCTCACTCAACTTCCCCGTGACCTTGATGAGCGCGTGATCAACTGTGAAGCGAGTGCATTCAGCGGTTACCACGGTGACTCTGAGATTGCTGGAAAAGATATTGCTCAAGCACTGGAGGCGGGTTCCACGGTCGTAATCACTGCTCTGGGGCATGGGTCAATTGATCGAATCGCTGAAGAATTTGGCAGCCAAGGAATCAGTGTGGTCAAGGCTGATTCAGTGTCGATCCCGGCAGTGCCCAAGGTTGCTCAACTCATCACCGCATCCGTGGATAAGGGCTTTCATCTGGCGAATTCTCGACTTTGGGTACTGAGCGAATCAGACTTGATGGGCGCAAAGTCGCTGTCCAAGGATCTGAAAAAAATGCCGGTTCGCCGCCGTGGCGCTGTTGACCCCTTGACCCTGAATTCGGGTGACTACATTGTTCATGAACATCATGGAGTGGGACGTTATGTTGAAATGATCACCCGAACAATTGGTGGAGCAGAGCGCGAGTATTTGATAATCGAGTATGCGCCAAGTAAGCGCGGTCAACCAGCAGATCGACTCTTTGTGCCAATGGACCAGCTTGATTTGATTACCCGTTACATAGGTGGGGAAGCTCCCAGTGTTCACCGACTTGGTGGTGCAGACTGGCAAAAAACAAAAGGTCGTGCCCGCAAGGCTGTTAAGCAAATCGCAGGTGAACTCATTCGGCTCTATGCGGCACGACAATCATCCAAGGGCTACGCATTCGGAGCTGATACTCCGTGGCAGGCCGAATTGGAAGATGCTTTTGCCTACATTGAAACACCCGATCAGCTCAGCACGATAGACGAAGTGAAGCGAGACATGGAGCGACAAATACCCATGGACCGTTTGGTGTGTGGTGACGTTGGGTTTGGCAAGACCGAGATAGCTGTCCGTGCAGCCTTTAAGGCGGTACAAGATGGAAAGCAGGTAGCTTTATTGGTCCCCACAACACTTTTAGTCCAACAACACTTCACAACTTTCTCCGAGCGCTATAGCGCTTTCCCCGTCACGGTTGCCGCGTTATCCAGGTTTACACCGGCGTCGCAGGTTAAGGAGACGCTTGCTGGGTTGGCCCAGGGGAGTGTCGACATTGTGATCGGTACCCATCGGCTACTAACCCCTTCGGTGAAATTTAAAGACTTGGGTTTGGTAATCGTCGACGAAGAACAGCGTTTTGGTGTTGAACACAAAGAGCATCTAAAAGCATTGAGAACCAATGTCGACGTGTTGGCCATGAGTGCAACTCCCATTCCTCGGACCTTGGAAATGGCGGTAACGGGTATTCGGGAGATGTCGGTCATCCAAACACCGCCCGAAGAGCGGCACCCCGTCCTCACTTTCGTTGGTCCCTACGACGAGAAGCAAATTTCCGCTGCAATTCATCGTGAACTTTTACGTGAGGGTCAAGTCTTTTTCATTCACAATCGAGTTGAGTCAATTGATCGAGTTGCAGCAAGAATTCGAACTTTGATACCGGAAGCACGCATTGCTGTAGCACACGGCCAAATGAGTGAAGGCGCACTGGAATCTGTAATTGTCGCATTCTGGGAGAAAGAAATCGACGTTCTTGTGTGCACAACAATCGTTGAGTCGGGGATTGATATCCCTAATGCGAACACCTTGATTGTGGACCGTGCTGACAAGTTTGGCCTGTCGCAAATGCATCAACTACGTGGCCGAGTGGGCCGAGGACGCGAACGCGCTTACTCATATTTTCTATACGACCCCAATAAGCCTCTCACGGAAACGGCCCATGAACGCCTAGCCACAATTGCTCAACGAACCGACCTTGGGTCTGGAATGCAAATAGCACTTAAAGATCTGGAGATTCGAGGAGCTGGCAACATGCTCGGAGGTGAACAAAGTGGCCATATCGCCGACGTCGGTTTTGACCTTTATTTGCGCTTAGTGGGTGAAGCGCTCTCTGAATACAAGAATGAACCGGCCAAAGAGGTCAATGACGTTCGGGTTGAATTGCCGATCGATGCCAGCATTCCAACAGATTACGTCCCCCAGGAACGATTGCGCCTCGAGGCTTATAAGCGTTTAGCCGATGCCAGCACCAATGAAGCCGTTGACGAGGTTGGCGCCGAACTGGTAGACCGTTACGGTGCTATGCCCAGCGAACTTGAGGCTCTCATAGGGGTAGCTCGTTTTCGGGTTGCCGCTAAGGCAGCAGGGGTGCAAGAGGTTATCGCTGCGGGCAAAACAATCCGGATATCACCCGTGACGCTGCCAGAGTCTCGAAGTATGCGGGTCCAGAGGATTTATCCGGGAACGACCATTAAGGAGGCTGCTCACATTTTGCTCGTACCTAAGCCGACTTCGGGTACGGGTATTGGTGCTCCTGAACTGCGAGATACCCAACTCCTAGACTGGCTCCACGAGTTTTTCACTATTGTGTTTACCGGCCCCTGAAGATCTGGAGATTCTGTGTCCTACATGTTCGTTAAGCCCACCCGCCACCGATTAGCCGCTGTTGTCGGTATCGGGTTAATCGCCGTAGCCATCGGGCTCGGTGGATGTAGTACACCCACAGCCGGTGCTGCTGCGGTCGTGGGGGATCAACGTATTAGCGAGTCCACTCTCAACGAAAAAGTACAGGCTGTTTTAGCCCTACAGGGACTGCCTTCGACGGATTCATCAAATGAGCTGATCACCAACACACTTGATCAAATGATCACTGAGATTTTGGTCAACGAATTGGCTAGCCGTGAGAAAATTGAAGTAACTCAAGGGGAGATTGACAATCTACGACTCCAATACGTCACCCAAGCTGGTGGATCGCAAGCATTTGAAGAACAAATTGGTCAACAGGGTATTGCAATACAAGATGTTGACCCAATCATTCGCGTGAATCTTCAGGTCTCAAAATTGGGGGACGTGTTGGCTCCAAATGCCGAGCCCGACGCAAAGAGCGGAGCCGTATTTATTGCTATTTCTGAGTTGAGTAGCGAACTCGGTACCGAGGTGTCCCCTCGCTTTGGTATCTGGGACCCGGAGAATTTGACCGTTGGTCCAAGTGTCAATTCGCTCTCGGAGCCGCAAAGTATTGACCTCGGCTCGGAGTAATACGTGAGAGGAAGTCATTTCACCCAATTGGTGGCGATCCTTGATCAGCTGAGATCCCCGGGTGGTTGCCCATGGGATGGCGAACAAACTCACCAGAGCCTCGTCGAGTACTTGATCGAGGAAGCTTATGAAAGCGTCGAGGCTATTGATGCCAATGACAGCGAGGCAATGTGTGAAGAGTTGGGTGATCTGCTCCTTCAGGTTGTTTTCCATGCACGGATTTCACAAGAACAGCCGGGGGGCTGGGACATTGACGCTGTCATTGACGGCATCACTGAAAAACTGATTCGCCGGCATCCACATGTATTTGCGGACGGTTTAGCAACGCAGGGCAACGATGCTCACACCTCTGCTGATGTAGAAATTGATTGGCATGAGCGTAAGGCAAAAGAGAAGAAGCGAGACTCAGTTACCGAGGGGATCCCCGAAGCCTTACCAGCACTCATGCGTGCACAAAAACTCATCTCTCGGAGTAAATCTGTCGCAGTTCCAGATCCGGCTTACCTAGCAGAAACACATGAGATCGTCGATAGCCTAGGGTCAGAAGAGCAACTGGGCGACTACCTGTTTGCGTTGGTCAGTTCAGCGAGTTCCCGCGGTTTAGATTCCGAAGCCGCCGTGAGAAAGGCCGTCCTGCGTCGAATGCAGGAGATTCGATCCAATGAGTGATCTCACCAGTAGCGCACAGCAAGACTTTAATTTAATCGCGTCGCGGGTTATTCGGGACGCATTTGCGATGGACCCGGTAAAGGCCACCTGGATGGGTGAGCATTCATTCGATTCCGAACTACCCGATTTCACCGCGATTGGTCAAGAGGAGTTTGCGCACAGGATCGAGGGTTATCTCACGGCGCTAGATGCGGTCGACGATATTGAACTCGAGCTATCCGATCTGGTTGACCTCGAAATCTTGCGCGCATTTCTGACTAAGACGCATTTTGATATTCAACACGTTGCGCCTCATACCTGGAATCCCATGCTGTGGAATCCAGGTACAGCAATTCACTTACTGCTTTCCCGTGACTTCGCGCAACTGGATGAACGCATGGCTAATGTGGCGGCGCGATGCGCAAAGATTCCCGCGTTTTTTGAGCAAGCGCGGGCAACACTTCGCGAGATGCCCGCCATCCACTGTGAGACTGCAATCGACCAACTTGAAGGAACCAAAGTCCTCCTTGAATCCCTTGCTTGTGATCGGCACGTCATGGACTCGGTGGAACACCAGATTGAATGGCTCAAAGACCAGCTACCACTTGCGCAGAGGTCCCCGCGCATGGGCTCCGAAACTTATGCAGGGATTTTGTGGCATAGCCTTGATGCTGAAAGCAGCGTGCAGGACCTACTCGCTTCCGCGAACGAGCATCTTGATCACGTGAGTGCGCAGATGCTGCGAGTGGCGCACGAGTACCTAGCCGAATCCGGAGTCAAATTACTGGGTGAACCAGTCGCGGCGGCCCTTGAGCATATTGCCCAAAACGCTCCCGTCACCGACTCAACACTGCTGGCCGAGGTGTATTCGGCCGTGGAAGCGGCAAGAGCATTCACGATTGAGCACGATCTCGTTACGGTTCCGGAAATTGACGTCGAAGTTATTGAAATGCCCGAGATTCACAGGGGAGTGGCAGTCGCTTATTGCGATTCCCCTGGACCACTAGAGAGCGCAAACGTTCCTACTTTCGTCGCGGTATCACCGGCGCCGGAGCACTGGACCAGTGAGCGCAAAGTGAGTTTTTATCGTGAGTACAACGCCGTGCAAATCCACGACCTGACTATTCATGAAGCAATACCGGGACATGTACTTCAATTGGCGGCTGCGAATCAAGGGAGTCAGCAGAGCCTCACGCGAAGATTCGGATTTAGTGGCACCTTCGTTGAAGGATGGGCAATTTATGCGGAAGAACTCCTTATCTCACATGGTTATGCGCCAGAGCCAACCAAACTCAGTGCACTTGCTGTCACTTTGCAGCAATTAAAAATGCAAGCCCGCATGACCATCAACACCATTCTTGATATTGGCGTTCACGCCCAAGACATGAGCGAAGAACAGGCAATGAATCTGATGCTCACTCGGGGGTTCCAAGAAGAAGGTGAGGCTGTCGGTAAGTGGAGGCGCGCCCTACTTACGGCTGGCCAACTTCCCACCTATTTTGTTGGCTACAAGGAGGTTTCTAGTCTCATCGGTGATTTGCAACTACTGCACCCAGATTGGTCGCTTCGGCAAATACACGATTTGATTTTGCAGTTCGGGTCGCCTTCACCACGCCATCTGCGCACCCTGCTAGGCCTGTGAGCCTGATTGTGTTTCAATGTTGCTGTGCATAAACAATTAATTGCGTTCATACTTACCGTCCCTCTGCTGCTCACGGGATGCTCTTCGCAGAGTGATTCGAATCCGTTGTCATCGCCTATGACTTCTCAATCGAAAGGCCCGCAAGGCAATGCGGCTACCAGTGATGCTTGCGCTGTGATTGACCAAATGCAATTGTCTCTGTCCACCGCAGTGACTGACCTAGTAGCCAATCCAGATCTTGTTTCGACTTTTGATGCGGAGTTTGCTAAGCAGGTCGCATTACTTAATGACCTCATCAACTCCCTTCAAGGTGACTCACCCGAGCAACAGAAACTGCAGGCCGATCTTGAGACCGCATTACGTGCGAAAGAAGATGCGGTGACAATTTTCAATGAGGCTCAAATAGAAGATAATGTGTTCTCGAAAACACTCGGAATGGCTAAGGCAGCACTGTCAGCAGGTGAAGCGGTTTCCGCTGCGGAGCAAGTGTTAAGTGGCCTCACCGGACAATTGCAATGCGCCCCTTAATGCCTTGTAAATAACACTTTTGTAATTCAACATGTAGCCTGAATTGTCACACCCCACGATCAAGATGATCTCATTCGACGAGAGTTGAATTCGGCCAAGTTGGGGGGAGGCCGAGAGTGCGCCGGTGATTAACTTCGCTGGCGCACTTGCTTTATGACAATCCGTATGACGGCAATGACAACCACGATCGCGATTAATGCCGCGATGAATGGCACTAAGAATCCAGCGAAGGTGATCGCTGCAGCGAATGTGTTAATTAGCGCATTCCACCCATCCAGTATTCCTTGGATAAAGTTGGGTGAGTCGGTCGTTGCACTGGGATCGGCTGAAATGCTGACGTAAACGGTGGACAGGTCTACTTGATCTTGCAAAAATTCACGCTGAGCAACGAGTGAATCGCGCTCAGCGGTGCGAGCTGTTAATTCTGATTCAACGGCCACAAGGTCAGCAACGGAAGTGGCATCTGCTTGAAGTGTGGTGAGAGTTGCGATAGACGTGTTTAACGTGTCAATGCGACTATCAAGGTCAATGACGGTGGTAGTCACATCAAGGGTTGACGTGCTGAGAAAAGTTACCTCACCCACTGATGCAAGTCGATCGAGATATGCCTCAAGTTCGGCGTCAGGTATACGAACGGTGAGTGAGGAGTAATTCTGATCACTGTCGGTTCGAATATCTTGTTGTGCGACTACTCCTCCGAACTCGTTTGTTATCGCAAGAACATTGTTGGTCATGTCAGCAACGTCTGATCCTTGTAACGAAATACTTGAATTTCGTGTGAGATATTGGTCGGAAGCCTCTTGGTCAGATGAAATGGACTCGCTGGCGATTGATCCGGAGTCCATCGATCCAATGTTCATCGGTTCAGCCATGCTGCCGATGTCAGACTCATTTACGGTGCAGCCGCCTAGGGTGAGGGCTGCAAGCCCGATTCCGGCGAGGATTGCTGCCCGAGATCTACGCATGTTTTTCTCCTTAAATATGAGTGGTGCATCGAGGTGCACCGCTCTTGGCACACTTCCTAGACGCTCTTACTAAACACTCTGATGTGCAGTTATAGACATAGGTTTCCCTATTTTGATCTCAATTTCGCATCGGAGGGAAGAAATTGCTCACCTGATCACTCTGTAGACTTGCCGGCATGGCGATTATCGAAGCAGTAATTGCCCGCGAAATTCTTGACTCGCGGGGAAATCCAACCGTAGAAGTTGAGGTTCTCCTCGATGACGACACGGTCTCACGGGCAGCGGTCCCTTCGGGAGCCTCGACGGGTGCTTTCGAGGCAGCCGAAAAACGTGATGAAGATTCGCGTTATGGAGGCAAGGGCGTCTTGGTCGCCGTTGCAGCTGTCGAGGGTGAAATCGCCGATTCCATTATTGGTCTTTCAGCCGATGACCAGCGCACTGTGGATCAGGTCATGATCGACCTGGACGGAACACCAAATAAAAGTCGACTTGGCGCAAATGCGATTCTGGGAGCATCCCTCGCAGTGGCGAAAGCGGCGGCACTCTCGGCGGAGTTACCATTATTTAGATACTTGGGTGGCCCGAATGCCCACCTGCTTCCTGTCCCCATGATGAACATCCTTAACGGTGGTGCGCACGCTGATACTGGGGTCGACATTCAAGAGTTCATGATCGCCCCGATTGGTGCATCAACATTCTCCGAAGCATTGCGCAGTGGAACTGAGGTCTACCACTCACTCAAATCGGTTCTTAAGACGAATGGTTACGCAACAGGTCTTGGTGACGAAGGTGGTTTCGCACCAGATCTCCCCAACAACCGTGCGGCTCTCGAGCTTATTGTGACTGCGATCCAAGCGGCTGGATTCACCGTAGGAACTGACATTGCACTGGCACTTGATGTCGCATCAACGGAGTTCTACTCTGATGGTGCTTACACCTTCGAAGGTGCGAGTCGCTCTGCTGAATGGATGACTGCGTACTACGAATCGCTTTTAGCTGACTTCCCGCTGGTTTCAATTGAAGATGCACTGGCAGAGGATGACTGGGCGGGTTGGATTCATGCAACCAATGCAATCGGCGATCGAGTGCAACTTGTCGGGGACGACTTGTTCGTGACCAACCCAGAGCGGTTGGTACGGGGAATCGCTGAAGGTGCCGCAAATTCACTGTTGGTTAAGGTAAATCAAATTGGCTCACTGACCGAGACATTGGATGCGGTCGCGATGGCAACCCGTAACGGCTACACGTCCATGATGTCGCACCGTTCAGGTGAGACCGAGGATACGACGATCGCAGATCTCGCTGTTGCGGTGAATTGCGGTCAGATCAAAACGGGTGCACCGGCTCGCAGCGAGCGGGTCGCTAAATACAACCAACTCCTTCGGATCGAAGAAGAACTCGATGACAGCGCTCGCTACGCCGGCAGCACGGCATTTCCGCGCTTTGGCGGCGGTGTCTAAGCGCTTTTGCGCCCAGACCGTGTGACTATTGACTCGTGGCTGAAAATAAGGATCGCCTAAACGGCTCGTTAACGGGCCGTGCCTTGGTGCTCCTGATCACCGTCGGGTTAATGGGCGTACTCCTAGCAGTCCCCGTCCGCAACTATTTTGGTCAGCGTGCCGAAATCGCCGCCCTCGAAGCCCAAATCCAAGTAACCCAGGAAAATGTTGATCGACTACAACGTGAACAGCAGCGCTGGGCCGACCCCGCATACATTGCGGCCGAAGCCCGCCGCCGCTTGCTTTTTGTGATGCCAGGTGAGACCGGGTACGTGGCCCTTGGCGCTGACGGGCGTCCTGCAGCCGAGACTATTTCTGACCAAGTCGCCGAGGGTGAGCCGAATTGGTACAGCAAACTTTGGGGTGCGTTAGCCGAAGCCGACGACGCAGTTGAGCCGGGTAGTGGCTGAGATAACACCCGCGGATCTTGAACTAGTTGGCGAGCAACTTGGTCGGTTCCCGCGTGGTTGTCTGCGTGTGGCATCGCGCTGTGAATGCACCGGGCCACTTGTGGTTCAAACGGCACCCCGCTTACCTGACGGCACCCCTTTCCCAACCACCTATTATCTGACGTGTCCACGTCTTGCTGGGGCAATTGGAACCCTAGAAAGTACAGGGTTAATGCGGGAGATGGAGGCGGAATTAGCCCAAGATCAGGAACTGGCGGATCAATATCGAGCTGCACATGAGCGCTATCTGCTTGACCGCGAGAAACTCGGCGCCATCCAAGAGCTTGAAGGTATCAGCGCGGGTGGAATGCCCAATCGGGTGAAGTGCCTGCACGTATTGATCGCCCAATCCCTTGCCTGCGGCCCAGGTGTCAACCCTTTTGGTGACCGCGCATTGGCCATGCTGTCACCATGGTGGAAGCCAACCTCGTGTCTGAGCTAGCACCAATATTTGCTGCAATTGATTGCGGTACCAATGCCATTCGTCTTCTTATTGCTCGTGTGGACGGGGATCAGGTCACGGAGTTTGTTCGGGAAATGCGGACAGTGCGGTTGGGTGAAGGCGTTGATACTACGGGTGAGTTCAGTGCAGCGGCTCTTGATCGTACTTTTTCCGCCACTCGTGAATACGCTGCGCTACTCAACAACTATGACGTGAAGAAGATTCGTTTTATCGCTACCTCGGCATCGCGCGACGTGACGAATCGCGATGCCTTTAGCACTGGTATCAAAGAAATTCTTGGAGTTGAACCGGAAGTAATCAGCGGTAATGAAGAAGCCGAGTTGTCCTACCGTGGCGCACTCTCCGGACTTGAAATAAAAGGATCTGTGTTGGTCGCCGACATCGGAGGGGGATCGACGGAATTTGTGACCGCCTTAGCCGACGGTTCATTGATCTCACACAGTGTCAATATCGGATGTGTTCGCCTGACTGAGAGGCACTTGCATTCCGATCCGCCAACCCAGCTTGAAATTGGCAGCACTATCAGTGACATCGATAATCAAATCGAAATCATTAAACAAAATGTCCCGATTAATACTGGAACAACATTTATCGGACTTGCTGGATCAGTGACAACTATCGCGGCAATGGCAATGGGACTGAGTGAATACAATGCTGAGAAAATTCATGGCACACTTCTTGAAATTGAACAGGTTGAAGCGGTCACTGGTGAGTTGCTCACACTGACCCACAAGCAACGCGCAGATCTTGGGTTTATGCACCCTGGCCGAGCCGACGTAATCGGTGGGGGCGCCTTGGTTCTTCGTGAGTCCATGCGCATACTCGGCTTTGACAAAGTGTTAGTGAGTGAAAAAGATTTACTGGACGGGGCTGTCCTGAAACTCCAATAACATCCACCATTGTGAGAAGATCCCAGCATGAAATCCTTTACTAAACAAATAATTGGAATCGCAGCAATTGCGCTGGCAGCACCCTTGGTTATTCCCACGGCTGCTCAAGCAGCCGACAAGCCGGTACCGAGTAAATCGGTGTGCTCACAAGATGGCACCAAGGACTACGCTTGCATGGCAATTAATGCCACGAAAATTCCCTCTGGGGATACGGCAACTTTTACTGGGAAGATCGTGAGTGCTAAAGCTCGCAAAGGGCTGGCGAGTTGGACCAACGGCGACAATATTGTGTGTCTGACCCGTTACAAAACCAAGCCAGAAGCAGATGGTTCCTGGCCGTGGCAGTCCCTTGAGGCAGCCTGCACGACCGTTCGGAAAGATGGTGGGTTCACCATCAACGCTGAGTTTGGTCGCAAGGGCACCTACTACTACGGACTTGAAATGGGTCCATGTCGATCAAAAGATAAAGATGAATGTGGCAATTCAGATTCAATGCTTGTCGGTCTCTATGGCAAAGGTGACAAGGTCATCGCGTTGAAGACTTCCTAACCCGCTTACCCACCCCTAACTTGGTGTATACGCTTACACCCTGAAAGGGGTGGGTATGGGAATCACGATTCGCGACGTCGCGGCGGCTGCAGGTGTTTCTACGGCAACCGTGTCCCGAGCCCTCCGCGGATTGCCCAATGTCGACCAAGTAACACGTGAGCGGGTCAAAGAGGTTGCTGCCTGTCTGGACTACGTGATATCACCCAGTGCCTCGCGCTTAGCGTCAGGGAGAACCGGCTCAATTGCGGTTATTACTCCCTATATCGCCCGGTGGTTTTTTTCCGAAGTTATTGCCAGCGTTGAATCTGTGATGCAGCAAGCCGGAATGGACTTGCTACTTATGAACGTCGGTGACTATCAAAATGGTCACGCTCGAATCCCACCAACCCCTCGATTACTCCGACGAGTTGATGGCATCTTGATTGTTTCTTTGCCACCGCAAGATCCAGATCTTGAACCTATTCTGAGTCTGGGAATGCCAACGGCCATGATCGGTGGCATCGCACCCGATGTTGAATGCGTTGTCATTGATGACGTTGCGGCGGCAAGAAAAGCATCCGAATACTTGGTCTTTCTCGGTCACGAGAGAATCGCACTCATGGCTGGCGGTCCGGCGGAAGCACGTTTCACAGCTGAGTCCCAACGTGAACGTGGTTTTCATTCGGTAATGACGCAAAATTCATTAGTTGAAGATCCAATGCTGGAAGTGTTCGGACACTTCACGATCGAAGGTGGCGAGAGCGCAATGGATGCTCTGCTCAATCAATCGAATCCTCCAACTGCGGTTTTTGCCATGTCTGATGAAATGGCATTCGGTGCCATTCGTTCACTGCGCAAACATGGTCTTGAACCCGGACGTGACATTTCAATCATAGGAATTGACAACCACCCGATGTCCTCCTATTTAGGCCTGACAACTGTTTCCCAGCCAGTTTCTGAACTCGGGATAAAAGCAGGGGAACGACTCCTAGGGCAAATTGTTGGAATCGATTCTCCGGGCGGTAACGGTCGAGTGAGTGAACTTCCAACCGAATTAATCATTCGCAGTTCAACCGGCCCTAAGACTTGAGTGCACACATGGTGTCAACAAAATGGTGGCAAGAAGCAGCGGTCTACCAGATCTATCCACGATCATTCTTAGACGGAAACGGCGATGCTCTGGGAGACCTTGTTGGTGTGCAATCAAAGTTGCAGTACCTAAAGGACTTGGGAATTAGTGCCATTTGGCTTTCGCCTTTTTATCCATCTCCTCAGCATGATTCAGGCTACGACGTGGCTGATCCACGTGGGGTAGATCCAATGTATGGAACTATGAGTGATGCCCATGCATTGATCGAGCGTGCACACGAGCTGGGCATCAAACTAATGGTTGATTTGGTTCCCAACCACGTCTCCATTGAGCACCCGTGGTTCGCGGCGGCCCTTGCATCACGACCAGGATCGGCAGAACGGAAAAGGTTTCACTTTGTTGATTCAGGGGATGCACCACCAAATAACTGGGTAAGCATGTTTGGTGGGCCAGCGTGGACTCGTGTTACTGAAGCAGACGGATCACCAGGTCAGTGGTATCTGCATGTATTTGATTCAAGCCAACCTGACCTGAACTGGACGAACCCAGAAGTTGCTGCTGATTGGATTGCAACTCTGAGGTTTTGGCTTGATGCAGGAGTTGATGGTTTTCGGGTTGATGTTGCACATGGCCTGGCGAAAGACATGACGTATGCAGATTTGCCCGATCCCGTCGGGCTGACCCAGGCATTACGTTTTGATCTTGATGATGGATCACCAGAAGCTGCATCCCGGCGATTATTGATTGAGAATTCAGGTTTTTTCGATCGGGATGAACTTCACGAGATTTACCGCACTTGGCGGCTAGTGCTTGATTCCTATCCGGGTGATCGAATGGCGGTTAGTGAAGCTTGGGTTCCGGCACACCGTGCTGGTCGCTATGTGTCACCAACCTCGTTACATCAGATCTTTGGTTTTGATTTTCTCGTTGTCGCGTGGGATGCAGAAATTATGCAGGACACGATCATGCGGGCCATTACCTCAGTGGAGGTTGTTGGTGCGCCTCCCACGTGGGCCTTGTCGAATCACGATTCGCCACGAGTGGTCACGCGACTGGGTGGTGGGGAAAAAGGGTTGGCACGTGCCCGCGCACTGGCTCTGGTTGCCCACGCCCTTCCCGGTTCAATCTACGTCTACCAAGGTGAAGAACTTGGTCTGCCCGACGCCCCAATCCCTGATTCAGATCGCCAAGACCCGGTCTTTTTCCGAACAAAAGGGTCACAAAAGGGACGCGATGGCGCTCGAGTCCCGTTACCGTGGTGTGGGAAGCAACCCCCATATGGCTTCACAGAGTCGATGAATCCCACCTGGCTGCCGCAGCCAAGTGATTGGGCCGAACTCACTGTCAGCGCGGAGCAGGATCAGCCTCGCAGCATGTTGAGTCTATATTCGCGCAGCCTTAAGTTGCGTTCACAATTTTCCGGTGCAGTACGTTTCATTGAGTCCGGCGAGCCCTCCGTAATGATTTTTCATCGCGATCAAGGGATCTATATTGCGGTTAACACGGGAGACAATGATTTTTTTCTTCCTGAGCTCTTGCGAACAGCAGAAGTACTCCTAGATAGTGAAAGCGTGGAGGCATCGGGGGATAAAATCGAAGTTCTACCCCCCGACTGTACGAGATGGTTTCGTATTTCTTCTACTTGATCCGCCCCTGCATCCCCGTGGCGGTGAAAACATAAGTGCGTTGCGGATCAACATGCACTGTGTCCCCTACTCGCGGAGACGTAAACCCGCGCGAACGGGCAACGAGTTCGTTAACACCATCGGGTGTAGTTCCATAGACAAAAGTGTCGGCGCCAAGTTCCTCAACCAATGTGACCTTCATTTCAGGGCCTGTCTCGGCCAGGTTGAGGTCTTCTGGTCGTACCCCGACGAGAACGTGATCACCGTCAGCCTTGGCAAGTACATCCCGTTCAATGGGGAGAACTGTGCCTCCGGCTGGACCAAAAAATTCGGCATGATCAGAGTGGATCCGGAAACTGGTGAGCGAACCCCCAAAGACAGTGCTCGTTGGTATCGGGAGCTACTGGCCAGTCGATAGAGTTGCGCCAGAGAGGGGCAACCTTCTCGTCCCCGTAGTCCAATCGGCAGAGACACCCGGCTTAAACCCGGCACAGTGTGGGTTCAAATCCCACCGGGGACACATTGATGTTGTTCGTTTCCTGTTTATTTGTTACCCTATTGACATGTCTACACGATTCTCACAGACCCCAAACCCAATTCTTAAGCGCTATGAGCAGCCCGCTAAAGGTGAGGGATTTGCCTACGCCGAAGGCCAATCGGCCTACACGCAAGCGGCAGGCGGGTCAGCCGGAACAGAGGCGCAGTTCGAAACAATCACTGCTGGTGGCGGGGCTCGTCTGACATTCGCTGATGTAGTCGTGAAAAGCACGACTCTGTTCGTCATCACAGTGGTCATGGCCTTCATCGGCTGGGCTCTTGTCCCCAGCATCCCTGCAATTTTGTGGATTGGATTGGGCGGCTCATTGGTTTTTGGTCTGGTGAATGCGTTCAAAAAGGCAGTCTCACCGGCACTTGTGCTTCTCTACGCGACTTTCGCCGGTCTCATGTTGGGTTCAATCAGCTGGGCATATGACCAAATGGCTCTTGCACAGAACTACCAGGGCCTAGTCAGCCAGGCAATTATTGGCACGCTTACCGCATTCGGAGTGATGCTGTTCCTCTACGGAACAGGGATCGTCAAAGTCAATGGCAAGTTCATGCGCATCTTCATGGCAGCAATGATCAGTTACTTCGTGATCGCCATGGCATCTCTCGTTGGTGCACTCTTCGGTGTTGGCGGTGGCTGGGGCTTCTACGGTGTTGGTGGCTTAGGCCTGCTCTTGTGCGCTGCAGGTGTACTCCTTGCTTCATTTGCCTTAATGCTGGATTTTGAAGCGATCAAACAGGGTATTTCAATGGGGTTGCCTGAGCGTGAATCGTGGAGACTGTCATTTGGACTGCTGGTGACCCTCGTGTGGCTTTACCTGGAAATCTTGCGCTTACTCTCGATCCTTGCTGGTCGCGACTAGGGAAGTTTCCGCCGCAGTTCAGTAAGGGCTTTGGCGGCAGCTGGTTGTCCGTCAGGGTATTGCTCAAGTAAGTCCCGAGTGAGAACGACAAGTTGTGCGGCATAGGCGGCGGGACCAACCTTGTTCAATTCGTGGTTGTTTCCCGGTGTTGCACTCACGAGCGCAGTCGCGCACTGATAAACGGGTTGATCCATAGTAGCCAGACGTTCGGGATTCAAACTGGCGAGTCGAATTGTGATTCGATCCAGTTCACGCAGCATTTCCACGTGAACTGATTCCATGTCCTTTGTTAATTCCATGTCCCCGGTTGATCCCATACTCTCAGCATATGCGCAAAACGATTACTTACTTAATGTAACTAATTAATAGTAACATGCAATAAAGCACAAGTTCATAGGCTCATGTGGTCGAGAAAAAAAACTCACGTAAGGTTGTGCCGTGCAGATTCATGACTCAGTAGTCGAACTAATTGGCAACACCCCGTTGGTCAAGT
>Ga0129324_10001102_pt1 | contig 17937 bp, 16 predicted proteins | sample CPBDNA_7_FD_96879 | JGI IMG/M metagenome (GOLD analysis project Ga0129324, IMG submission 96879) | Freshwater to marine salinity gradient microbial communities from Chesapeake Bay, USA - CPBay_Spr_15_0.2_DNA | ecosystem: Environmental > Aquatic > Marine > Coastal | place: USA: Chesapeake Bay... | reverse complement strand
TAAGGTCCGAGCTCTATTTGCTGAGACAACAGAGGCCAAAATTCGTGGCTATCAACAAGGTCGCTTCTCATTTAACGTGAAGGGCGGTCGTTGCGAGAATTGTGCGGGCGATGGAACGATAACAATTGAAATGAACTTCCTGCCAGATGTTTACGTGCCTTGCGAAGTCTGTCATGGCGCTCGATATAACCGCGAAACTTTAGAAGTTCATTACAAGGGCAAGACAATTGCTGAAGTTCTGAATATGCCAATTGAAGAGGCTTTCACCTTCTTTGAATCTGTTCCGGCTATTGCACGCTATTTGAAGACTCTAAATGATGTAGGTCTTGGTTATGTGAGACTAGGGCAATCCGCTCCAACTCTTTCTGGCGGCGAAGCCCAGCGCGTTAAGTTGGCAACCGAACTCCAACGTCGCTCTACTGGACGCACAATCTATGTATTAGATGAACCTACGACTGGCCTTCACTTCGAGGATGTTCGTAAACTTCTGATTGTTTTAAATCGTTTGGTGGATACTGGAAACACGGTAATTGTTATTGAACATAATTTAGATGTAATCAAATCTGCAGACTGGGTGATAGATCTAGGACCAGAAGGTGGTTCTGGTGGCGGAGTTGTTGTAGCCGAAGGAACGCCAGAAGCAGTTGCAAAGAATAAAGCTAGTTATACCGGAACGTTTCTGGCAGCCTCGCTAAAGGGATAGCAATGAGTGAGCCCGCGAGTTACCACCCAGATTCAATCCCCACTGAACCTGGTGTCTATCGTTTCTTCAACGATAAGGGCGTTGTGATCTATGTTGGCAAAGCTAAGAACTTAAAGAATCGACTAAATTCTTATTTCCAGAAGAACTTGCTCGAGAAAACGTATCGCATGGTCCATGAAGCGGTCCGTGTTGATTGGACGATAGTAAACACCGAAATCGAAGCGTTACAGCTTGAGTTCACTTGGATTAAGACTGAAAATCCCAAATACAACATTCAATTTAAAGATGATAAGTCTTATCCCTATCTAGCCGTCAGTATCGCTGAAGAATTTCCGCGGCTCTTTATCTCCCGAGCAAAGAAGCGGCCAGGTGTGAAATATTTTGGCCCTTACGCTCATGCCTGGGCGCTGCGAAGTAGTTTTGATGTCATTCAAAAGCTGTATCCGATTCGCAGTTGCACCGATTCGAATTTCTCTAGGGCAGTTAAGAGCAAGCGACAATGCTTACTTGGCGATATTGGCAAATGCAGCGCACCGTGTGTTTCTTGGGTTTCGAAAGAGGAACATCTAGGAATTGCAAAGAAACTTGTGAAATTCGTTGATACTAGTTCAGGAGATATCGCAACAACGCTTAATAAAGAGATGCTTGAGGCCTCGGAGCGAGAAGAGTTTGAACAGGCGGCACGTATACGGGATCAAATATCTGCGATTGAAAGATCTGCTGAAACTTCTGGCACCTTTCTAAGTGACAACTTCTCGGCTGATTTATTGGCGACGCATTCGGAAATAACTCACGCCAGTATAACTATGTTCACAGTTAGATTTGGTCGAGTTGTTGGTTCGCGCTCCTGGATTTTAGATCGCTCTGATGTTCTTGAAGACGAGAATGTAATTGAAGCTATGATTTCCAAGATTTACTCGGAGCTTGATGCCCCTGCAGAAATCTTGGTTGATGAATTGCCAGAAAACCTTGAGACAATTGAGAATTGGTTGACCGATAAATCTGGACATCGGGTATCGATATCCAAGCCCCAACGTGGGGATAAGTTTGAAGTGATCAATACCGTAAAGCGCAATGCCCACCAAGCTCTGATTCAATACCTCAGCAAGCGCTCTAATGATGCGGCAGTTTCGGGCAGGGCCCTAGAGGAGATTGCCAATCTATTAGATCTTCCAGAGCTTCCGTTACGTATCGAATGCTTCGACATTTCAAATATTCAGGGAAAGCACATGGTTGCTTCGATGGTGGTATTTGAAGATGGTCAAATCAAGAAGAGTGACTATCGTAGATTCGCAATCGATGATGAAGCTGGATTCGATGATACGCGCGCCATGCATCATGTTCTTACTAGAAGATTGAAACGGTATTTAGCGGAGCGAGAAATTGATACGTCAGAGTTATCTATCTCTGGCGGAGCCCGGCCAAAGTTTGCATATCCGCCGCAATTAATTGTCGTCGATGGTGGCGCACCTCAGGTTGCTGCGGCCTCAAAAGCGTTGGCCGAACTCGGCATATCTGACATATTTATTTGTGGCCTGGCGAAGCGACTTGAAGAAGTGTGGCTTGTAGATAGCAAGGAGCCAGTAATATTTCCTAGACACAGCGAAGGGCTCTATCTTCTACAACGAATCCGAGATGAAGCGCATCGTTTCGCAATCACGTTTCATAGAAGTAAGCGCTCGAAAGTTATGCTTGAATCTCTTTTAGACGATATTCCGAAATTGGGTGAGGCGCGTAGAGCGGCCCTTCTCGAACAGTTTGGCTCCGTAACCGCAATCCGAAAAGCTTCGATACCGGAACTAGCGGCGATACCCGGTATCGGGCCCAATATTGCTGAGTCCATATTTACTTACCTAAGCGAACAACCTAAAGCAGGTCAGAGTATTAATATGGAGACTGGCGAAATTACTTGAGAGGATTAAGCCATGAGTTCTAACGAGGTCTTAGTTATCACCGGAATGAGCGGCGCCGGTAAATCAACAGTGTCACATGCACTAGAAGATCTCGGATGGTATGTCGTAGATAATCTTCCGCCTTCGATGATTGCCTCACTCTGCGAAATGGCAGCAAAGACTCCATCAGCAATTGCAGTTGTAATTGATGTTCGAGGCGGCGAATTCTTTGATGATCTGACCAAGTCGCTATCGGATCTAGGAGCACTTAATATTTCGAGACGTATTCTCTTTGTTGATGCCTCTGATGAAGTACTAGTGAGACGATTCGAAGCTACGAGACGGCCACACCCACTTCAAGGAACAGATCGAATTTTGGATGGAATCACAAAAGAGCGATCTCGGTTGCAGGATGTTCGCGCCGCTGCAGATTTCGTCATCGATTCCTCTGCCTTAAATATCCACCAACTAGAAGCCAAGATTGGTGAAATTTTTAGCAAAGATTCAGATTCTGATCTACGAGTAAATATTCTCTCCTTTGGATACAAATACGGAATCCCGGTAGATGCAGATTTGGTAATGGATTGTAGATTCATCGCGAATCCACATTGGATTCCTGAACTGCGACCACTGACTGGGTTAGATAAGCCGGTCTCAGATAACGTGTTGTCGAGTTCAAATGTGCAGGAATTTCTAACAAAGTATCAATCTCTCTTCGAAACCATGGCAGTTGGTTTCATGCAAGAGGGGCGTAAGTATTTGACTCTCGCAGTCGGCTGTACTGGTGGCAAACATCGAAGCGTTGCAATCTCAGAAGAACTTGCCAAGCGATTCGCGAGCTCACCTCAAATAAATTCACGCTCCATATCTGCTCAAGCAGTTCATAGAGATCTGGGTCGCGAAGTTTAATGTCTAGCGCAAAACCCAAAGTCGTAGCATTCGGCGGGGGTCATGGACTTGCCGCGACGTTAACTGCATTACGTGATGTAACTCCAACAATCACTGCGGTCGTAACTGTTGCTGATAACGGTGGTTCCAGCGGAAAAATTCGTGAAGAATTTAATTTTCTTCCGCCTGGGGATATGCGAATGGCGCTAGCCGCGCTCTGCGGATCTGATGCCTGGGGCCAGAGCTGGGCCCAAATAATTCAGCATCGTTTTAATACTTCTGGAGATCTAAATGGGCATGCGCTAGGTAATTTACTAATGGCTGCGCTCTGGGATAGCTCCGATGATCTGGTTGCAGGAATAGATCGCGTGGGGGATTTGCTAAAAATTGTTGGCCGAGTGCTGCCAATGTCACTTCAGCCGCTTGAAATCGAGGGTGTTTTCGATACAAATTCTGGAGTACAAACTATTCGCGGCCAGATTGAAGTAGCTACCGCAAAAGGTAAATTGCAATCACTTAAGTTGCTTCCAGAAAACCCAGTAGTCACACCACAAGTATTAGAAGCTATTTCCAAGGCTGAATGGCTGGTGTTTGGACCAGGTTCATGGTTTTCGAGTGTTATGCCGCACTTCTTAGTTAAGGACCTGGCCAATGCGATTTCTACTAGTCCCGCAAAAAAGATTATGGTTCTCAATTTGCAGGGACCCGAAGGGGCCGATGAATTTGCAGGCAATACTCCGGAAGAACATCTGCGACTGGTTCATTCGCACATTTCTACTCTGAAACTTGATATCGCAATCGTCGATCCAACAGTTCTTGTTTCGAAAAATGGCTTACGGGAAATGGTGAAAGAGCTTGGGGGCGAACTAATTGTGAGTGATGTGGCCAGGGATGACGACCGAAATCACCACGATCCTGCGAAAATGAGTTCGCTTTTCAGCCACATTTTTGAATGAACCCTGCTTAAATAGCGCCTATGGCAATGACTGCAGCAGTTAAAGACGAATTAGGTCGACTTTCGATATCCAAGCCATGCTGCCGCAAAGCCGAAGTTTCTGCTCTTCTTAGATTTGCTGGTGGATTGCATATCACATCGGGCAAAATCGCAATAGAAGTAGAACTTGATACCGCGCAAGGTGCACGTAGGTTGCGCAAAGATATTTCAGAAATTTTTGGGCATGAAAGTGAACTTGCTGTTCTATCGCCAAGTGGATTGCGCAAAGGAAGTCGCTACGTAGTTCGAGTTACATCTGACGGCGATGCGCTAGCTAGACAGACTGGTTTAATCGATGCCAATAATCGTCCGATTCGCGGTCTGCCACCTCAGGTTGTATCAGCAGGAATCTGTGATGCCGAAGCTGCCTGGCGTGGTGCATTTTTAGCGCATGGTTCGCTCACTGAACCAGGTAGATCTTCAGCACTAGAAATTACTTGCCCAGGACCTGAAGCTGCACTGGCACTCGTTGGTGCTGCAAGAAGATTAGGTATAACAGCAAAAGCACGTGAAGTTAGAAGCGTTGATCGAGTTGTGCTCCGTGACGGAGATGCAATCGGTGCACTGCTCACAAGACTTGGCGCACATGAAAGTGTTCTAGCTTGGGAAGAACGTCGAATGCGCCGCGAAGTTCGAGCAACTGCCAATCGGTTAGCGAACTTTGATGATGCAAATCTGCGTCGCTCCGCTCGAGCGGCAGTAGCAGCTTCAGCCCGCGTTGCTCGTGCAATGGAGATACTTGGACCCGAAATTCCAGACCACTTAAAACAAGCAGGTGAACTTCGAATTAATCATGGACAAGCAAGCCTTGAAGAGTTGGGATCACTAGCGACGCCACCGATGACCAAGGATGCAATTGCCGGTCGGATAAGAAGATTGCTTGCAATGGCCGATAAGCGGGCACATGATTTGGGAATTCCTGATACTGAGGCTGGTTTAAGCCCAGATCTCTTAGCCGAATAGGGCAGACGCGGCTGATAGGATTTGCCCTCTACAACGTTGTGGTTTATTAATTTTCTTATTTTCTGAGGCAGGCAATTAAATGGTACGTGTTGGAATTAATGGTTTTGGACGCATCGGTCGTAACTTCTTCCGCGCAGCACTTCAATCAGGTGCGGATATTGAAATCGTAGGTATCAACGACCTAACTGATAACGCAACTCTCGCTCATCTTCTTAAATACGACTCAATACTCGGTCGTCTTGGTTTACCAGTAACTTTTACAGACGATTCAATTACGGTAAATGGCAAAACCATTCGGGTATTTTCAGAGCGCGATCCAGCAAACTTGCCTTGGGGCGAAGTTAAGGCAGATATCGTCATTGAATCAACTGGTTTTTTCACTAAAGCCGCAGATGCAAAGAAGCACATCTCCGCTGGGGCGAAGAAGGTAGTAATCTCGGCTCCGGCTACAGATGAAGACATAACTGTAGTTATGGGCGTTAATCATGAGAAATATGACGCTGCTAACCACCACATCATCTCAAATGCATCTTGCACAACAAACTGCCTGGCACCGATGGCCAAGGTCTTGGATGAGGAATTCGGAATTGTTCGTGGCTTGATGACAACAATTCATGCATATACAAATGATCAATCAGTTCTCGATCAGCCACATATGGATCTGCGTCGTGCGCGTGCGGCTGCGGTCTCAATTATTCCGAGCACAACTGGCGCCGCTAAGGCTATCAGCTTGGTTCTTCCAAACTTGAAGGGGAAGTTAGATGGTTTTGCGCTTCGCGTTCCTGTTCCAACTGGTTCAGCAACTGACTTAACTGTTGAACTCGCTAAGGAAGTTACGGCAGCAGAAATTAATGCGGCGTTAAAGAAGGCAGCCGAAGGTTCACTTAAGGGATATCTGACTTACACCGAAGATCCAATTGTTTCTGCAGATATTGTTACAGATCCGAGTTCTTGTATCTTGGACGCTGGCCTTACTAAGGTGATTGGGACAACAGCAAAAGTTGTTGGCTGGTATGACAATGAGTGGGGTTACTCAAATCGCTTAGTAGACCTTGTCGGATATGTAGGCAAGAAGCTTTAATGAATATCAAAACCCTCGACACAGTTGATGTTCGCGGGAAGCGAGTTCTACTTCGATGTGATCTCAATGTTCCGCTGAAGGATGGCGTAATAACTGATGACGGTCGAATCAAAGCATCACTTCCGACAATCAAATATTTGCTCGCCCAAGGTGCATCAGTAGCAATTACTGCCCACCTTGGTCGACCAAAAGGTGAGCGCAAACCCGAGCTTTCGTTAGCGCCTGTTGCCAAGCGACTGTCAGAACTGCTTGGCGAGGGCGTTGAATTTTCTAGTGAGATTTTCGGAGCGAAATTGAGTGGCTCTGGCGTAACACTTCTTGAAAATATTCGCTATGAAGCAGCCGAAACTTCGAAGGATGAAGCCGAAAGATTGGTGCTTGCAAAGGAGCTTGCCACTTACGCAGATGTTTTTGTGAGCGATGGCTTTGGTGCCGTTCACCGCAAGCATGCTTCAGTTTATGATGTTGCAAAGTTACTGCCACATGCAGCTGGTTATCTAGTTTCTGCTGAAGTAGATGTATTAAAGAAACTCACTCAAACTCCAGAGCGCCCGTACGGTGTCGCTTTAGGTGGTTCGAAGGTGTCTGACAAAATTGGTGTGATCTCAAATCTGTTGGAGAAGGTAGACACAATTGCAATTGGTGGCGGAATGCTCTTCACCTTTCTTGCAGCAAAGGGTTTGCAGATTGGAAAATCGTTAGTTGAAACGGATTTAATTCCAACTGTTATAGAACTAATGAAACGCGCTGAGAAGCGTGGAGTTAAATTTCTATTGCCAACCGATATTGTCATCGCTCCAGAATTTAGCGCTGATGCCCGACCAACAATTGTTGGAGCTGATGCAATCCCAGCTGATCAGATGGGGCTAGATATCGGGCCAGTAAGCGCGGCAGCATTCGCGGCCGCAATCGGTGAATGTAAAACTGTCTTCTGGAATGGCCCAATGGGCGTATTCGAGTTTCCTAATTTCGCAAATGGGACAAGGGTTCTTGCCGAAGCTTTAGCTAAGGTAAGTGGGACCAGTGTTGTTGGTGGGGGAGACTCTGCAGCAGCTGTTCGTAAACTAGGATTCGCTGATACTGATTTTGGGTATATCTCGACTGGCGGCGGAGCCTCTCTTGAATATCTTGAAGGAAAAGAATTGCCCGGCCTAATCGTTTTACAATAATAACTTTTACAACAATGAAAGCATAAATCTGGAGGAAGAATGCGTAAGCCCTTGATTGCTGGAAACTGGAAGATGAATCTCAATCATCTTGAGGCTATCGCCGTTACTCAGAAGCTTTCCTACTCCTTAGATGATAAAGATTATGATGCAGTTGATATTGTCGTGATTCCACCCTTCACCGATATTCGTTCAGTTCAGACTCTTATCGATGGGGATCGACTTCGTCTTTCCTACGGCGCACAGGATTTATCACCTGAAGCTAGTGGTGCTTACACCGGCGATATCAGCGGTTCGATGCTAAACAAACTTGGATGCTCTTATGTCGTGGTTGGTCACTCCGAGCGCCGAGCGATTCATAATGAAAATGATGAAACTGTTAATCGAAAGATGAAAGCTGCTCTCGCAAATGAAATTACGCCCATTTTCTGTATTGGCGAAGAACTAGAAATTCGTGAAGCTGGAACTCATGTTGACCATGTATTAAGTCAACTTCGCAATGGTCTCAAAGGTTTTCATAAGCCTGATTTGAAGAAGATTGTCTTTGCCTATGAACCAATCTGGGCTATCGGAACCGGGAAAACCGCTAGCGCTGAAGATGCTCAAGAAGTTTGCGCTGCAATACGTGGCGAGTTGGCAAAATTTGGTTCACCAGAAATTGCTGAGGCAGCTCGTATCCTTTACGGTGGTTCGGTCAAGTCATCGAATATAGTAGAAATCATGAAGCAACCAGATGTTGACGGCGTTCTCGTCGGAGGCGCCAGCCTTGATGCTGAGGAATTCGCCAGAATTGCCCGCTTCCATAGGGCGGTAAGCGCGTAATTTGATCTTGATTGACGGGTATCCTTACGCCATTGCTCGGTGGAAGGACCTTCCAGGCTTTTACCGGTTTTAAATAGAAGGAGAAATTTGTGGCTTTAACGTTATCAATCTTGCTAGTCATCACAAGCGTTCTGATGGTGCTGCTTGTCTTGCTTCACAAAGGTAAAGGGAGCGGATTATCTGACCTCTTTGGAGGCGGCGTCTCTTCAAGTTACGGTGGCTCCTCGGTTGTCGAGAAGAACTTGGATCGAATCACAATTGTTGTTGGTGGCTTATGGTTCGCGGGAGTGATTGCTCTCAGTTTGGTTTTAAAGAATTAATACGTTTTAAATTTAATAGAGCACTAATTTAATAGAGGAGTAAATTATGGGTAGCGCAATTCGTGGAAGTCGCGTTGGCGCAGGTCCTATGGGTGAGGCAGAGCGTGGCGATGCTATTGCTCGTTTCCGGGTTTCTTATTGGTGCGCGCAAGGCCATGAAACTCGTCCTTCATTCGCTGAAGATGAAACTGTCCAAATTCCAGAGATTTGGGATTGCCCTCGATGTGGCTATCCAGCAGGCTTAAATAAAGATAAACCACCAATGCCAATCAAGAATGAGCCATACAAAACTCACTTGGCTTATGTAAAAGAACGTCGCACTGAGGCTGAATCAAAGAAGATTTTGGAAGATGCTTTAGCTCGACTTCGTGGTGAAGATTAAAAATTTAGATCTCAGCTACTGCTTCTAGAAGCCGTTTTATTCCTGAGGTTCGGTTTTTAAGATGAATTCTTACCACGGGTAGATCGCGCGAGGAAAGTGCTTCCCCGTCACCGAGTGCTTGTGCCGTACAAAGATCGCTAAATGAAAAGTCTTTTCCAGGTATCTCAATATCAGCAGCAGATTCAGCGGTGATTTGCAGAAATCCACCATTGCTTGCACCGCCTTTATGAAATTGCCCAGTTGAGTGTAAAAATCTTGGGCCCCAGCCAAATGTAATTCCAATATCTTTTTTCTTAGCAATTGCTTCTCGTAATTGAAGTATTTCTCCATCAGATTCACGATTTAGATATGCCATGATGGCAAGGTATTTTTCAGAACGAGCAATTAAATCACGCAGAACATCTGCTAGATCTGTAGCAGCACTGTTACCGTAAATTGCCAGGTTCTGGTCTTCGAAAAATGGTTGAGTAGCAGGTCTTCTATTCTGGCTCCAGCTAGCTAAAAGTTTGCTGGTTCGCTCTTTAGCCTCGGTAACATTTGGTTGATTAAATGGATCTACGCCAAGTGCGCGACACAGTAGCGCGGTAACCCATTCCCAGAGTATGAAGTGTTCACCGAGTGATGCAACTATGTTTAAATCACATTCGCCATCCCCAAATCCGATTGAAAGGGCTGGGCCCGATACTTTTGAATTATGGGTTTCAACAACGATTGGTAGTCGGCCCTTCTGATCTTTTCCAGTCGATTCAGCTACCAATTGCTCTATCCAATCGCTGATACCTGGAACGTTAGATTCAGAATCATGAAGTGAAAAGTTCTGTGTGGTTTGCTCGAAGATTAACGTGGCGATTTTTATAGCAGATGAATTACTTTCGATAAAAGTTTTAGCCGCGCTATCAGCATCATCTAGTAGGACTGAGATATCAACTCCGAGAAGAGCTGCTGGAACGAGCCCGAAGGCGCTGAGGGCGCTAAATCTCCCACCTACAAAAGGATCGGCATTGATGACTCGTAAGCCGGAAGATCGAGCTGATGTATCTAATGGCGAACCAGGATCAGTCACAATTACAAAGTGTTCTTGAGGATCTAGATTGGCATCAGTTAATAGCTTTTCAAAGAGTGCTTTTTGTGACGCAGTCTCGATTGTTGATCCTGACTTTGACCCAACAATTATCAGAGTTTCACTTAGGTTTTCCGGAATAGCGAGGCGTATCTGTTCTGGATCTGTCGTGTCCAGAACCGTAAGTTTCTTGCCGAAAGATTTTGCTACGACTTCAGGGGCTAGCGAAGACCCGCCCATTCCACACAAAATGAAATTACTTAGATTCTTCGATCTTGCCCAGGCGCTAAGTGCGTCCAACTGGGGGAGTAAATCTCGGCTGGTCTGTGGGAGGTCAATCCAGTTAAGGCGTTCTCGCGCTCCTGGCTCGGCGGCAGCGCCCCATAGCGTTGAATCCTTATTGGCAAGAGCAACTGCAATTAAATTTAAATCTCTTGCTATTGAGCTACCGCCATCAAATTTGCCTAGTATCCGACCCGAGATTTCGATCATTTATGACCTGGCAATAGTTCTCTTTGCGGCTTTCACGACATTTTCTGGGGTGAATCCATATTCTTTAAAGAGAGTTCCGGCTGATGCAGATGCGCCAAAGTGTTCGAGGCTAACAATCTCGCCATTGTCACCAACATACTTATGCCATCCGGCGCCGACTCCGGCTTCAATACTTACTCGTGCTTTAACACCCTTAGGCAGAACGCTCTCCTTGTATGAATCAGGTTGTTCTTCAAACCATTCTAAGCAAGGCGCACTTACAACTCGTGCAGCTATATTTTCATCTAAAAGAACTTTCGCTGCCGCAATAGCAACATGCACTTCCGAACCTGTCGCAATCAAAATAACATCGGGTTCACTCTTTGCTTCCACGATTACATAGGCACCCTTTGCCACGCCCTCGGCACTGCCACATTGGGTGCGATCAAAAACGGGGAGATTCTGTCGCGATAACGCGATTCCTACCGGCTTATCACGAGTGATTATTTCGCGCCAAGCAATTGCGGTTTCGTTAGCATCACCTGGTCGAACAATTGAAAAATTCGGAATCAAACGTAGAGAGGCGATGTGTTCGACAGGTTGGTGAGTTGGGCCATCTTCTCCCAAGCCAATTGAATCGTGGCTCCAGATAAAGATTGATGGAATATTCATTAGCGCTGCCAAACGAACGGCACCTCGCATGTAATCACTAAATACTAGGAAGGTGCCACCGAAGGATCGAGTTAAGCCGTGAAGTGCAATGCCGTTAAGTATGGCCCCCATTGCATGCTCTCTAATTCCGAAGTGAATGATTCGACCATACGGATTTGCATCTTTCATTCTGCTATTTGCAGGCAAGAATGAACCACCGTTATTTATGGTCGTGTTATTACTTCCGGCAAGGTCGGAGGAGCCACCCCAAAACTCGGGCAATACCCCAGCAATAGCGTTGATGATTTTTCCAGATGCCGCACGAGTGGCAATATCTTTTCCACTCTCGAATGTGGGAATTACTTGTTGCCAATCTTTCGGCAACTTTCGGGTCTGCAATCTTTTTAGCAATTCATTTTGTTCAGGATTAGTCTTTGCCCACGTTGCTAGTTCGTTGTTCCAGATTGCTCTCTGCGCAGCACCACGTTCGATAACTTTGCGGGTATGTTTTAAAACGGAATCTGGGACATCAAATGATTTCTCCGGATCTATCCCAAGTGCGATTTTTGTTGCAGCAACTTCATCCGGGCCGAGCGCAGAACCATGTGATTCTGCAGTCCCTTGCGCATTAGGAGCTGGCCAGGCAATTACAGTTTTTAATCTAATTAGTGAGGGTTTCATCTTTTCATTAACCACTGCAATCATCGCTTTTTCTAAGGCTGGTTGATCGACGTCACCATTAGCAAGGGCCGCAACTTCTACGACATTCCAACCATAAGCTTTAAATCGCATCGAAACATCTTCAGTGAATGCAACATGAGTGTCGCCCTCAATTGAGATTCGATTATCGTCGTAGATAACTTTAAGGTTTCCAAGTTCCTGAGTTCCAGCCAGCGAACAAGCTTCAGAACTAATACCTTCTTGCAAGTCGCCATCGGAAGCGATTACCCAAATATTGTGATCAAAGAGAGACGTGCTACTGGTTGGATCAAGCAAGCCTTTTTCGTATCGTGCTGCCATCGCCATTCCAACAGCGCTAGAAATTCCAGAACCTAGTGGACCAGTAGTTATTTCGACGCCAGCAGTATGTCCAAACTCTGGATGGCCCGGAGTCTTTGCCCCTGCTGTCCGAAAACTTTGCAAGTCAGAGAGCTCTAATCCATAGCCAGATAAAAACAATTGAACATAGAGAGTTAGGGAAGAATGGCCTGCAGATAGAACAAAGCGATCTCGACCAAGCCAATTAGGGTCGGAAGGATCATGTTTCAGAATTCTTTGGAAGAGTGTGTAAGCAACAGGAGCCAGAGCCATTGCTGTTCCGGGATGTCCGTTGCCAACTTTCTGCACTGAGTCCATCGCGAGGGCACGACTGACAACAACAGCCTGGTCATCTAAAGAGCTCCATGCTTCACTCACTTTATTTTCACTTTCTGTTCGGTTCGCGCGGTTAAATTCAATCGCCATGCATGTATCCAAACCAACGTTGCTCCCAGTAAATGTGCTCCAACTATAATCTCAGGAAGACCTGTCACATATTGTAAGTAGCCGATTGCGCCTTGGGTCAAGGAGATACCGAGAAAGATAAGAATCATCCGACTATAAAATTTCTTAACCTCAGGTGGTTCTGAAACTTTGACAACTAAGTAGAGGGCAATCGTTAGGCAGATAAGAACAATAACTGACTCAGCATGCAGCCAAGAAACAGCGCGGAAATTGAATGGATAACGCTCGACACCTTCAGAACCCGAATGTGGACCAGCGCCAGTTACGACAACACCAATCAGAAGGACTATAAAAGTTAAGGCTGTAACAACTTTAGTTAAATTCCTCGTCATCGGGAGAACTTGAATAACAGGGCGATCGAGAACTCGGTGACGCAGTGCTAGCGCACAAGCGATTAGCGGAAGCGAAAGGAGAAAGTGTGCTGATACTGTAATTGGAGTCAATTTTGTTAAAACGGTTATTCCGCCTAATACGCCTTGCGCTAGAATTCCAAGAATTTGCAGAATGGCTAAAAGCCTTAAACGCTTGAAATCACTACGGTGGCGCAATCTCTTAAAAATATAAATCAAAACGGCAAGAGCGATAATAAGTACGACGGGGCCAATCAAGCGGTTGCCGAATTCGATCCACGCATGCAATTGGCTTTCATCCTGCCCAATAACTGGCTTGATCGAACCATCTACGCACTCTGGCCAGGTTGGACATCCAAGCCCGGCGCCAGTTAATCGGACCGCGCCTCCAGTAACCACCAACGCTGCATTTACAACTAGCAGAGCAGTGAAAAGTGTCGAGCGTAGCTTCATGCTCGTAGCCTAGGCGTTGAAGTCTCCTCCTGCGGCAGTGCGCCGAGTGGCGGGTTTGGGGGAATTACGCAACAATAATGTTGTGAAAAAGACCGAGGACCGAACCCGTGATTTAGTGGCTCGCGCCATTCTTGAAAATGGTCCTGCCACCGCGGTGGCCTTGGCTTCAAAGCTCCACATAACCCCAGCTGGAATTCGCAGACATTTGGATAATTTAATTGCTGAAGGCGTGTTGACTGCTCGCGAACCATTTACAAGTGCCAAAGATTCAAGAGGTCGTGGCCGTCCATCAAAAGTTTTTGTTATGACTGATTTAGGGCGCGAAAAATTTGAGCACACCTACGACGATCTTGCTGTTTCAGCTCTGCAATTTATGGCATCAAAGGGTGATAAGACATTAGTAAAAGAGTTTGCCCGAAATCGCGCCGAAGAAATCACCAAGCGCGCTGCTCAAATACTCGCTAACAAAAAGAATCTAAGCGATAAGAGCGAAGCTTTGGCAACATTCTTAACTGGCGAAGGTTATGCAGCAAATAATCATTCTCAAGGAATTGGTGAAGAGCTTTGCCAAAATCATTGTCCAATTGCGCACGTTGCATCACAATTTCCAGAACTTTGCGAAGCTGAAACCGAAGCCTTCTCCGAGTTACTCGGAACCCACGTTCAAAGACTTGCCACCATCGCACATGGCGACGGTGTTTGCACCACATTTATACCAAACCCAAAAAACCTAAGTAAAACTGGAAAGCGAGCTTAATATGAGTGATGTTTTAGCAAAGAACCCTGGACTAGAGGGAATCGGAAATTATGAATATGGATGGTCTGATAAGAATGATGTGAGCGCGAATTCACGCCGTGGATTAAACGAAGAGGTTGTACGCGATATTTCATCAAAGAAGAGCGAACCGCAATGGATGCTGGATTTGCGACTAAAAGGTTTAAGCCTTTTCGAGAAGAAGCCGATGCCAACTTGGGGATCTGACTTAACCGGAATTTTCTTCGACACAATCAAGTATTTCGTGCGTTCAACTGAGAAGCAGGCAACATCATGGGAAGACCTACCTGATGACATTAAAAATACTTACGATCGTCTAGGAATTCCTGAGGCAGAGAAGCAACGTTTAGTTTCAGGTGTTGCGGCTCAATATGAATCAGAAGTTGTTTATCACTCGATCCGTGAAGATTTAGAAGCTCAGGGAGTTATCTTTGTTGACACCGATACTGGACTTCGTGAACATGAAGAATTGTTCAAGGAGTATTTCGGAACTGTTATCCCGGTTGGCGATAACAAGTTCGCAGCGCTGAATACTTCTGTATGGTCTGGCGGTTCATTTATCTATATTCCAAAGGGAGTAAAGGTTGATATCCCGTTGCAGGCATATTTCCGCATCAATACCGAAAATATGGGCCAGTTCGAACGTACCTTGATTATTGCGGATGAAGATTCATATGTGCATTATGTTGAAGGTTGCACAGCGCCTATTTACTCTTCAGATTCTCTACACAGTGCAGTAGTAGAAATTATTATCAAAAAGGGTGCCCGTGTTCGTTATACGACTATTCAGAACTGGTCGAACAACGTTTACAACCTAGTAACAAAACGTGCTACATGCGCTGAAGGTGCAACCATGGAATGGATTGATGGAAATATCGGTTCCAAGGTAACCATGAAGTATCCAGCTGTTATGTTGATGGGCCCCCATTCAAAGGGTGAGACTCTCTCAATCGCTTTCGCAGGCGAAGGTCAGCATCAAGATGCTGGTGCAAAGATGGTTCACGCAGCCCCACACACATCATCAACAATTATTTCTAAGTCAGTAGCGCGCGGAGGCGGCCGAACTTCCTATCGCGGACTTGTTCAAATCAACGAGGGTGCTCATCACTCTAAATCAACAGTTAAGTGCGATGCGCTACTTGTCGATTCAATATCTAGATCAGACACCTACCCTTATGTCGATGTTCGTGAAGATGATGTTTCGATGGGTCACGAAGCTACGGTTTCGAAGATTAGCGATGATCAACTCTTCTATTTAATGTCGCGTGGTCTAGGCGAAGATGAAGCTATGGCCATGATTGTTCGTGGCTTCATCGAGCCAATTGCTCGCGAACTTCCAATGGAATACGCACTGGAACTTAACCGTCTAATTGAAATGCAGATGGAAGGTGCAGTTGGTTAATGAGCACTTTAACCACAAATTATTTAGCACCAACCGGTAGGGAAGAAGCTTGGCGCTTTACTCCTCTTGCCAGAGTTGGGGGCTTGCTTGATTCGGCTGTCGCAGTTAGTAGCGTCAACAGCATCAAGATAGTCAACTCGCAAAATGGTGTGAAACTAACTGTTAAAAGTGTGGGCGATCAACCTGCGATTTCGACAAGTGATGATTTGGCCACTATCCGAGCTCGTGAAGTTGTAACCGAAGTTTCTCATATTGAAATAGCTGCAAATGCCCAGTTAGAACGACCTCTGCTTCTGGAACGTGCAAATCTAACTGGTAAGCCTCAAGCGTCTCGCACCTTAATCACCTGCGGCGCTAACTCACATGCAACGATAATTCTCAATAATTCTGGCGATGCGATTCTGTCAGATGAGATTGAATTCGATCTATCACAAGGCTCAACGCTCACCTTTGTCTCACTTCAAGAGTGGAGCAGCAAAGCTATTCACCTTGGGCGTCAGCACGCAATTATCGCGAAGGATGCAACTTTCAATTCAATAGTTGTAACAGTTGGTGGATCGCTTGTGCGACTACTGCCGACTGTTGAATACAGCGGCCCTGGTTCAAGTGCAGATCTTCAAGGTTTGTATTTTGCGACCGACGGTCAACACTTAGAACATCGTCTTCACGTCGATCACAATGTTCCTAATGCGAAGAGCCGGGTAAATTACAAGGGCGCTCTTGCTGGCGATAAGGCGCACACAGTTTGGATCGGGGATGTGTATATCCGTTCAAATGCTGAAGGAACTGACACTTACGAACTAAATCGAAACTTACTTCTCTCTGATGGAGCCCGCGCAGATTCAGTTCCGAATCTAGAGATTGAAACTGGCGAAATCGTAGGCGCTGGTCACGCAAGCACAACTGGTCGCTTTGATGACGAACAACTTTTCTATCTCTCTTCTCGCGGAATTCCAGCTGAGATTGCTAGACGACTTGTTATTCGTGGTTTCTTTGCTGAAATTGTCGGCAAAATCAAAGATGAAGAGATTGAAAACCGCCTTATGGATCGCATCGATGCCGAACTGGCAAAGGTTGGCGCGTAATGGCCAATATTTCATATGAATCACTTGTAGATAGCAAGCCGGTAAAAATTGATTTAGATGGGACACCGGTTTGTGTTACTCGAATCGGGGACGAGGTCTTTGCGATTGCTGACACATGTTCGCACTCGGAAGCTTCGCTATCTGAAGGTGATGTAACTAATTTCAAGATTGAATGTTGGCTACACGGCGCCGAGTTCGATCTCAGGACTGGGGAAGTAGCAACTCCGCCAGCATCAATTCCAGTTGAAACTTTCGAAGTAAAACGCAATGGCGATGAATTAACTATTTCCAGCAGAAAATCTGCAGAAGGCTAAGGGGAGAAAATGAGCACATTAGATATCAAGGGATTGCAAGTATCGGTAGCAACTGAGGCTGGCTTTACAGAAATTCTTAAGGGCGTTGATTTAACAATCAAGTCTGGTGAAACCCACGCAATCATGGGACCGAATGGTTCAGGCAAATCAACTCTTGCTTACTCAATTGCAGGACACCCAAAATACACAATCACAGGTGGATCAGTCACTCTCGATGGCGTTGATGTGTTAGCCATGTCAGTAGATGAGCGAGCTAAAGCAGGTCTATTTCTTGCGATGCAATATCCAGTTGAAGTTCCAGGCGTTTCTGTAACAAACTTCTTGCGTACAGCAGCAACCGCAATTCGTGGTGAAGCACCCAAGGTTCGTACCTGGGTTGGGGAAGTTAAAGAGGCAATGAAATCTCTTAACATGGATCCAAATTTTGCGGAACGAAATGTGAATGAAGGATTCTCTGGCGGCGAGAAGAAGCGCCATGAAATTCTGCAACTTGAACTCTTGAAACCAAAGTTTGCAATCTTGGATGAGACTGATTCTGGACTTGACGTTGACGCACTTCGAATTGTTTCCGAAGGGGTAAATCGCGTAAAGGGAAATAGTGATTTAGGAATCATGTTGATCACTCACTACACAAGAATCCTTCGCTACATCAAGCCAGATTT
>Ga0129324_10001097_pt1 | contig 17979 bp, 13 predicted proteins | sample CPBDNA_7_FD_96879 | JGI IMG/M metagenome (GOLD analysis project Ga0129324, IMG submission 96879) | Freshwater to marine salinity gradient microbial communities from Chesapeake Bay, USA - CPBay_Spr_15_0.2_DNA | ecosystem: Environmental > Aquatic > Marine > Coastal | place: USA: Chesapeake Bay... | reverse complement strand
TTCTCGAAGGTTGGCCAAGATCACAGCAAACTCCCCTCGCCACTTCACGGGGAGGCTGTCATCAAGCTTGGGGGCAAATTCAAAAGCACCCTTGGGGTGAGCCACAGAAGGGTCACACACAACGTTTTGAGCTACAGAGAAGAACCTCGATGAACGTACCATTTTTTTTCCAGACTTTTGCGAGAGCTGCACTGTTACACGACATCTACCACTTCCAACAAACGACACCGTGCCATTACGAAGCTTGCACACACCAGAGACTTTATACTTGATCTTCCCTTTGACATTAACGCCAACTAACTCAGAAACTTTCACACTCTGACCAACAGTCGGCTTTACATCAGACCAGCTGAACAGAGCAGCAGAGACCGGAGCACCTGTCGATACTTGAGCGACACAAGCCGTAACGAAAACAACCGCTGCTACAACGGATGCACAAAAAATATTCCTCATGAGCAAGTTACCCTTCAAGTACGTTGTCAAACTTGGACTTCGCAGAAGGGCCGCTAGAGAAACGGGAGCCAAGGGCTTGGCGGAGACGCTAGCACATAACCGTTGAAATCCGAAGGGATATCGCAACTGGGCACCGGTACGGCCGAAGAGTTTCGGGTGATGCTTGACACTCTCTGGACTATTTATATCTTGTTTTTGGTTTGTTTTGAATGGATGCTTTCTTTTTCCTCACCTCTTTCTTGCTATCTTTGAGCACGGTTTTCAGTAGGTCGGGGCCGTCCCACACGTGCAACAGTTCCTCGCCAACGTGAATATCTACACTGCGTCCAGCCCGATGCCTGCCGACGGAGATTTGCTGCCACGCCACACACACCACCCCCACATTGGAAACACGGCGGGGACTGCCCCGAGTTTGGTTGACAGGTTCGTTTTCTTTTCTTAGGCCGCGGTTGCGGCCAGTTCTTGGATTCTTTCAAATTCGATGGGGGTGAGTTTGCCCAGGGCGGCTTTGCGTCTGCGCCGGTGATAGGTCGCTTCGATCCAATACACGATTTCCACTCGTAGATCCTCGCGTGTTTCCCACCGTTGCCTGTTCAACACGTTCTTTTGCAGCAGTGAGAAAAACGATTCCATTGCAGCGTTATCACCGGCTGCACCGACGCGCCCCATGGAGCCACGGAGCCCGTTTTTGGTGAGTTCACTGGTGAAATCTTTGCTTCGAAATTGGCTTCCTCGATCCGAGTGAACTATCGTGTTGACCGGTTCACGTGCGTTCACTGCGTGGCGTAGAGCGTTCACCGCGAGGGATGATTTCATGCGTGAGTCGATGGAATATCCCACGATACGTCGTGATGAGCAGTCCATGATTGCGCATAAGTAGAGCTTCCCAGAATTCGTGGCGTGTTCGGTTATGTCCAGCAACCATTTCTCATTCACACGTGAAGCCGTGAAATTGCGTTGAAGCAAATCATCATGGACTGCTGGCCCTGGTGTTTTCCCTGAACCACGTTTTGGCCTAATCGTGCCCGAATACAACATGTTTTCACGGCATAGGCGATGCACCCGATTCTCACCCATCACGACGTGAGCGTCTTTCAGCTCATCGGTGATCAAGCGGTAACCAAAGGTGGAATCTTTCTTCCGGATCGACCTGATTTCGTTGATCACCTGAGCATCACTCCAATCACGCTCACATACCGGGTCTACCCGCCAGGCGTAATACCCCTGGCGGGAAAAACCCAACACCCTGCAGGACAGCGAAACCGGGATCCCCTCGCACGCTAACTCGCGCACGAGAGGGAACATCATTTTGGGTTGATGCCCCGTCCCAGATACACCGCCGCTCGACGGAGAACTTCATTCTCCATCTCCAGCAAACGAATACGTTTATTCGCTTCCCGCAGCTCCGCAGACTCCATCGCAGCCGAAGCAGGCTTGAGACCATCCTCAACATCAGCCTTGGCAAGCCACCGCCGAATCACGGCATCAGAAATACCGAAATCCTTCGCGATCTGGGCAATAGGGGTTTCATTTCTCCGCGCGATCTCAACAACATCACGACGGAACTCTTCCGGATAAGCACGAGGCATGACAGACATCCTTCCAGCAGCGCCAAACGCTACAGATTGATGTCAACCAAACCGGGGGCACTCCCTAACCTTTGCGTTTCAGGGTTCATTTGTTAGCGCAAAACTGTGCTTGCCGGACCCCCATTGAGCAGCATTCGGCGCTAACTTTGACTAGGTCCCAGTTCACGTCCCTATTTACTGATCTTATGAGACGTTAGATGCTACGAGGCCTGATCGCCCAATGTCGGCGTTTGCTCAGAGTCAGCCGGGACGGCGGTGTCACTTGTGGGATCGCTTGTGGGATCGCTTGTGGGATCCGGAGTCGGCTTCGGCCCCTTCTTCGTCTTGGCACACACCGCTTCCGAGAAGTCAGACTTTGCTTCACCTGCGACGGACCGGATTTTAAAGCAATACCTGGTGCTCGCATCTAACCCAGTCACTTCAAAGGCGGTGTCATCTGGCGACGGGCCCGGTGTGAGCGTAGTCCATCCTCCCAATAATTGACGTTGAATCTCCCACCCAGAAACCGTTAATGCTGGATCGCACCCGCCATTTTTATACCCTTTTGGCGCTTTGGTAGAAACTGCCCACTGCAACCCAATAATAGATGAACTAATTTTTATGGCGTCGACTTTTTTCGGTGGGCAGGGTGGGATTGTCGCTTCAGAGTCTGAGCCACCCGCGGCAGCTGATGCGGCTGCCGCGGCTGCGGCCACTGCTTGCGCAGTTGGCATTTGAACGCAGGTTTGCTTGCTAAACAAGGAGCTGGCGGTTCCAGCTAGTGCGACAATTCGGTAACAAGCTTTGATATCCGGCTTCACATTCTGCACAAGGTAGCGCGTTGATCCGGCAGGAAGAGCCGTGATTGAGGTGCAGCCCACACATACCGGACTCAGTTGATCCGCACTCGGCTCCTCAGTGGGACCTGGCGTCAGTGTTGGGTCCGAAGACGCTTGTGGGGAAGGTGATTGCGAATCCCCGCTCCCGGACGTGGACGAGTTGCTCGGGTCACCCTCTCCTCCCGCAACCACCAGGCTGCCGGAGTCGAAATTGACCAATTGAGCAATTTGATTGGTGTCGATGAACGCAACACTGTTCGCCGCTGTACTGGCTGTCGGGCTGGCTGTCGGGCTGGCTGTCGAACCTGTCTCTGGGCTCTGAGAGGACTCGGCCGGGTCTGCGGCACCCCCTACGGCATAGATGTGATAGCTCGCGGCCGCAGCGGAAGGTTGCCAGGTCAGGACAACGTCCGAAGTTCCTTGTAACGCTGCGGAGAAATCAGCCGGCGCGATCGGCGCATTTGGGATGGCTCCCCTGTCGGCCGAGATGAAGCGAGATAGGACAAAAGTTGCGACAAGGGCCAGCAACGCCAACACAATCACCATACGACCAAACCACCCCAGACGAAGACGTACGACCGGTTGTTGATTGACGCTGATTCTCTGCGAATAGGGTTTGACATCAAGTGGTTTAGTTCCTGAAGTGACATCACGGACGGGGTCCGCAGTCGCAATCACTGAACCCGGTACTGACTTCCCGATGAAGTGCAGTGGCCCGGAAACTCGCGCATTAATCCAGGCTGTCTCCCCCGGTCCCAGCGTAGGTTTATCGTTGTCTAGATTCACCGTGAGTCGACCGTCAGGATCAGACATGCTCACCATGAAAGTTACGGCTGAGTTTCCCTCATTCGTGAGGCTCAAATAGGTTGAAGCTGGTCGCTTAATATCTAAGCTCGTGCGCGAAAGTGAAGCTTTAAATAGGTGATAGGGAAGGAGAACGACTCCGAATTCGACAGTTGCCTGTTCGGTCCATAGAACTTTCGAGGTCGCACGGACGCCAATTTCGTATCTTCCCGCTAGTAAAGCGGAGGACTTTGGTGGCTTGATCACGGCTATCGCCGAGCCTGATTCCCCAGGGAAAAGGGATATTTCCGCAGGAAGCATGCTGATCCAGTGACGAGCCGGCCCCAAGACGGTTAAATCGTAGGTTTGCACCACTGTTCCCACATTTTGAACAGTTACTTTGGCACGTGCCGCTTGACCGGCGGCGACTTCGATGGTGTGTTCGGAAACCTCGATCAGCGGTTGAACCGAGAGGCCTTCATGGTCATGATCAATTGGCGGGTCAATCCGATTCGGATCGATCTGCGGATCCAAACTTTCGTCGATATCGAACAGTTCCGCGGAGTCCCCCTCGTCGGGCAACGCAGACTGCGACTTCGCATCTTTATCGTTCGTCAAGCCCACTTTGGCTTGGGTTAGGTACTTATTATGAAGGAGCGCGTCTCCTTCGTTGATCAGATTCGACATTCGGACCTTCCATTAACCAGTTTGCAAAATCAACAGCGGGGAAGGAGAGTCGCCCTCGTTTGTGCCACTCTCGTTGTGCTCCTTTGAGTAGATGAACCCGACCGATCTGCGCGCCAGTTGAAGCCGCCAAGTACGCGGCCGTCACTGCTGCAGCCCTGATTGAGCCCCCCGTCAAAGAAAGGTTTGCCAACTTGTGCAGCTCATTATTGCTCACAAATCCCATCTGCCCCTTTAGACACGCCTGCCACAAATGAATTCTTTCCTCTAGGCCGGGCTCAGGGAAGTCGACTGCCGTATCAATTCGACGCAGAAAAGCTTCATCAAGATTGGCTCGCAGGTTGGTTGTGAGGATCGCCAGCCCATCAAAGGATTCCATTCGCTGCAGTAAATAGGCAACTTCTAAGTTCGCATATCGGTCTTTTGAGTCCGATACTTCAGACCTTTTGCCAAATAAAGCATCTGCTTCATCGAAAAGCAACACCCCATCGAAGTCTTCAACCGCACTGAAAACCCGATCCAGCTTTTTCTCAGTTTCACCAATAAATTTGTCGACAACGGTCGCTAGATTGACCCGGAACAGAGGCACACCGAGCTCGCCGGCAATTGCCTCTGCACTCATGGACTTTCCTGTACCAGAAGTCCCCGAGAACAGAGCCGTAATCCCGCGTCCACGAGTCGCGCCCGGACGCATTTTCCATTCGTCGATGACAACCGATCGAAAACGAACCCTGTCCACAAGTTCGGACAAAGCACCGGAGACGGATTCGGCACTCACGACGTCCGCAAGGCTGACCTGTGGTTCAATCACTGTGGCAAGCTCATCCGTGAATTTCGGCAGTTGCCGAAAAGCTATCCCACTGATCTCTCGGTCGTACATTTCGTCAGGATCTGAGTGAATATGTACTCCCACATCAAGAAAATTCTTCGAATTAGGAAACATCACAGAACGCCACTGCAGTCGTTGCTCAATTGTTGGAGTAGGCAACTCAGTGATCTCGATACCGAGAAACGACCACGTCATGCGACGAGGGATCAAAATTACAACAGGGACCAACGCTCCACGAAGCCATTCAACAGTTCGCGTGATTCGCACGCGATCAGCATCCTCACGAAAATCAAATATTAGGCCCGACCCAGCGAGCGCAGCCTCTCGGACGGCCGCTCTCAATTGAACGTCAAATTCTTTTATGTCAACTGACAGCAATTCGGCATTGACGAGAAGTGGATCGCTCGAAGTAAATTCAGCGAGCCGATAATACGCCTGCTCCGTACTTGCTACTCCACGCCTGCACTTAAAAACTGTTAATGCCTCGCTCTTAGTATCAAGATGGGGGAGCATTTCTGGCCCAATCCGAGGTTGCGAAGTAACTTTGAGATATTCCAACACTTCCGCAGCGAGTTTGTCGTCGCCTAACGCGTAGGTGACAAAGCGCTCGGGCGTCGCTACTAACTGAGATAGAAGCGGGCGATGTGATTCGGAAAGCTCAAGCAACCCACTAGAAACTAGCGGGAAATCTGAGCGAAACCGGGCCCTGACATTAGGGTCATCAGGGCTAACGCCCGAAAGTCGAAGCGTGGTCAAGACACTCGGCAGCCTGGTTTCAACTTCGTTATTTAGCACAATGTAGAAATGTTCAAAGCGAGGCTGCAAATGCACTGACATTGCTATCACCAGTATCGCAATGTCTAAATCTGTAAATCCGAGCCGCTCGGCAAGGGCTTGAATGCGCTGGGGTAATTCCTCGAATGGAATAGCGCTCGTTCTTGAATCGGACCAGTCTGTCCGCGCGTCCCGAACAATCAGATCAATGGGAAAATACTGTCCACGTTGATGATCAGGTATATCAGATTCAAGACGTGACTCTTCCACGATCACAGCAACACGCTCCGCTAGAACGCGCATCAATTGCCGCAGGGCTTGAACTGTCCCTGAGGCACCTGCGTCCAAATTCACGGTGTGGGTCCAGCTATCAATTTGGTCAGACTCAAGTGGTGCTCGTACTGGCGCTGGCGTCGCGGGAGCCTCGGGTGCGTATGCCTGCGTCTGGATCTTTGGGGTCGCGACCGCGCACGGTATCGCTGACCTGTCCTCGGCTTTCGCCAAGCCGTATTTCGGGCGGAACTGTCTGTGGAGGTCCAGCAGGAGTCGGTATTCCGGCCGGGACAGGTAGCGTGACGGTCACAGATAACGACGGTCGGTAATCGCCGCCAACAGCGGTCATCAATTCTGAGTATGCTTTTTCGGACAACGCCCTGCTCCCAACCCGAATTCGGATCGGGATCCCAGCATCTGCAAACTCACCCAAGGACCCCAAGCAATAGTCAAATGGGACATAGTCTTGCCGCAACAAAGCAATTAATGCTGCGCCCAATAATCGATGGTCGTCATCGGGCGATGAAGTCCACGCCGTGAGCAAGTAGGTTATGCAAAAATAGCGGGGGGCTGACTGCCTAGAAACCACTTGACCCTGTTCATCGACGATCTCACTTGGATTGGTCGATCTCATACCGGCGTCTTCTCGGATATCAGCCAAAAAAAGGTTCAGCGCTGGGCCGGTTCGCTTGGATGCCCAGTCCCTGGTGGGTGGGTCCAAAGCAACCACAACGGGTTCCCCCGGAATTGTGTGACTACTCAAATATTTCACCAGCCCACTGTCAAGATCTGCTAGCACGAGCCCTCCCGGAGATACTTATCACACCTATTAGTCTCGCCAATTTAACAAATATCTTGGCCACCCTGACTATATTAAAGGAATCTACGCTAGCGTTACATCGTGGTATTGATTTTCTTACTCTGGAGCACAACCTTAATCCTCGCGGGGCGACGGTCAAGGTGGGCATGGACCTCAGGTTTTGCGACCCTAGGAGTTTCAGCTATTTTCGGGGCCTTTGCAGCATGAGCCAACTTCAAGGGTACCTGTCAAAGGGAAAATCGGAAGCCTCTAAGCAATCTAGCCTCACGAAAAAGGTCCCTGTTCCAAAGAAACCGACCACGAGCAGTTCGAATTCACCAAGTATCGATCAAATGGTGGAACCGACCCCTGCCATTGGCATGGCGCGGTGGCTCAACATTCTCGTTCTTTTCGCCGTCGTGGCAGTCATCAGTGGGTCCATCGTCCAGGAGTTCGGCTACGGAATGGCGCCAAGTGCTCTCGGAATAGTTGTGCGTTCTGCGCTAGTTGGAGTTGCTTTCGGAGCGATTCTGAATCTGTTCTTCGGAATGCGACCCCAGCACTACGCTTTTGTTCTCTTTTCGGCACTGGTTGGGTCAGGAGCCGCCGCTAGCTTGTGGGTACAAACGAGCTCCGGAACTTTGAGCCTTGATCCCAACGAGATAGTTTTCGGGCATCCCTTGTACGAATGGGCCGTTGGAGCATTCGCTGTCGCGTTTCTCGGTTGCGCGATCATGTTGTGCTGGCCACGCTCCCTTGATCCAACAGATGTAGGGCTAATAGGTAGAAAAACACCCTCTCGCTTGATCACTCTAACTTTTGTCATTTGGCTCTCGACCTACATGGCGCTGACCATCTATCAGGTCCTACGAAATTGCGGGGTCACCATGTGTCCCGCCGATCCGATAAGTACTGGTCCACAGAACATCGTTTTCACGTTTTCTCTGTACCGATCCGGCGATGAAACGGCATCGATTTCCATTCCCGGGTTCATCACTGTAATGCTGGGAATCGGCGTGGGTTCACTCATCACGGCTGCGTTCGTAAATCATTTCCTAGGAAGCGAAAAATCGACTGCCACAACTGAATCGAGTAGCGTCAATCCGACGTAGTTGTGGCGCCCAGGGACAGAGTCCCGGGTACAGGTGTTATGAGGTCCTCGGGAGTTAGTTAGAGGTCTCATCTTTCGGAGAAGACGACGGCGTGGGAGAAGGCGACGGCGTGGGAGAAGACGTCGGCCTGGGACCAGCCGTCGGCGTGGGAGAAGGCGTCGGCGTGGGAGAACGCGACGGCGCCAATGGGGAGATTGGCGCATTAATCGTGGATGCCGAAGGCTCTTGTAAAAAGTAGATTTGACTAATCGCTACGGAGCCCTGCTCAACATCGGAGGTCGTCGCTCGACGTGGTTTGAAAACACTGTTAATTGTGATCGTTACTTCTCGAGTTGTTGCTGCAGGAAACTGAACAATTTGAGAATAATCATTTTTGCTTTCAATCTGCTTCAAGGTAGTTTCGAACTTATTTTGTGGTGAAAACTCAAGTGTTATCGATTTTGGCTGCGCTAAAGAGATAACGTCTTGTTCCCCATATTGAATTCCTGGACGGATTGACATGCGATCAATGGTGAAGGTGTCCGTAAATTTAACCGTAATGGAAGTTCCAGCTCCAAGACTCTCGTTTTGCTCACTCGACCAATATGTGTTGGCGGTCATTCCCAGAATTGTCTCGATTTCCGTTCCTGCCAGAGTGCTTGTTGCAGTACCATCTGCCACTGATGCCATAGTCCCTTTTTCTGGACTCAGATATTGCTCAACCTTTTGATACGCCACCCTGAGTCCACTGCGAACCTCAAACGCAGGCGGTCCCCAAAATAGGAACCAGATAGTACCGGCGAGTAAGCACACAAACGCAATAATCAAAGGTGTTCGCCATTTCGACACTCGACTCGGTGCCAGCCCTGGCTCCGCGTCTTTCTTCGGATCAGTCGACCTTCGAATTTGACGGTTTGGGGCGAGTAAAAAGTTGTTCAAATATGAGCCGCACCATTTACAATAGGCAAGATCCGGCGGATTTACTTTATGGCAATGTGCGCATGTGGTGCCGTGGGCCACAAAATCGTAGCCCTCCTGCAGTTGCGCCCTCGTACGCTGCTGCTCAGGCAATTGAATTTCCGGCAACTCAGAATGTATATCGGAAATCGGAGCGCCTGGTGTGACGAAACTTTGTTGCGAGCTACCTAAGGACTCCGCGCTATCAGCAAGCAAGCTGCTTTCGTCGGATGTAGCCACAGCCGCTTCCACCGGCTCGGTTTTGACATATTTGCCCTTCTTTCGCCACCAAGCCCACCATGGGTTATTTCCAGCTTCGCGCGAAGAAAAATGTCCCAATGCCAAACGGTGATGATGATCAGATTCTGAAACATTGGGATTATTTCCTGGTACTTGCATCGCCACTGCCACAATTTGCGCCGATGCCGGCGAACCATCGCCCTGCTTGTCCGCACCGGACGTTGAGTCAGCATCTATCGAATCACTGTGCGCATCGCCTGCAGGCGGAAGAATCGAAACAACTTCATTGGGCTGCCACGGAGGCGTGCCGGAAAACTCAAGGTAGGCATTACAAGTCGGACAGTAGGGATTCCACGTTGTGACAGTGCCACATCTCTGGCAAGTAATGTCCGGTTGGACTGTCACATCACTACCGGATTCCACGCTCTCCTGCTGGGGCGCGGTTGACGAAGGTGGACTCATGCCTCAATAACCACCTTTGCCAACGTGTTAGCTGGGAAAAGGAAACTCATTAACTTCTTAATTTGATATTCATATTCAGGATTTGTGACAACTGGTTTAACCGTCACAGTCACCCAAGGCGGTTCGACTTCGGCCCAAGAGCTAGGGTCTGTCGGCTCCGGTGACACAAATACTCCACCGCTTTCCTCAAATGAGAACTCTTCGACATCATGTTTCAGGATTCCGGAAGTGAATCCTTTTCGTGTTCCACGCCACCCGCTCAGAGCATCCCAAGAACCAACACTCCAACGTATTGTTTCATCGCCGGGGTTCGATGAGTAAGTTGTGACCATCCAACTCGCGAGATACAACACCATGTCCATTGGGGCGATCTCAGGATCGAAATAGAAGTCTAAACAATCCAACGTACTGATAATCGGAGCTAAAACCGAATCAAATACGGGCAATAACCCCTGCAGAAATGGGTCGGCAGCCAATATCGCGGGAACGGTGTCAATCAAAGGAAACGGTGTGCGTAGATCCGATATGGCACCCCGTCCTTGGACAGCACCCAGGTCCGATTGACCCGTCGATGCGGCAGTCACTGCATCACTCATTACGACCCCAAATCTATTTGATTTCTCACATTAAACAACAACGCAAAAGGTTCCGGCTGAATCCGATCACCCGGCTCCCCGTGCTTGTTGTTCACTGGATCCACAGCTACGAGTCGCACAACATCGACATATGCGATGCCCGGCACTTTTTGCAGTACGGAGTGAATATCACCCGCCAGTAATTGACGACCAAATGGCCATCCCTTTCCTTCATAACCACCCATAGTCGGGTGCAAGAAATTGGCAATGGCGGTGTCCGCACTATTGACAACATCAGGCGCGACCGCACCGATCGTTAAAGCCGCTCGAACCATGACCGAGACGCCCAGATAGCGAGGCGGTTCAATTCGAACTGTGGATCCCAGTAGTCGCCGCTCGTCAATATAACTTTTGACTACTTCGAGCAACTCTGGCTGTGGTTTTAACAATTCGAAAGGGAAATGTCCTGTTGGTACCTGCGGAATTATGAGTACAACCACCACCCCTGGTTTTCCTAGAGTCGTAGCATCAAGACACTTCGTGCGAGCAATCGAAGTCGATGCTGCAGAAACTAATTGCTCAAAATCTAATGCAGTGACAGCTCGATTTCGTGATCGGATCGTCAGCGCTGCGCGGGCCTTAAGATTATCCAGCGTTTCAGCATCTGCACCGCCAGAGGCAGGCTCAATGTTCTCAACCCTCGATACAAATGGAATGCTCGTCTTCAAGACTCTGATCGTCCCGCGATCCACATTTCCATCACGCCCGCCGCCGACGAAGTAGAGTGGTATTCGAACGGTTGCACCGGCTGGTGGCACTGCACCGTAAAAGCGCACTTCACCATTAGATTGACGGATCATTGGGCCAAATCGTAATCCTCCCGATATATCGTCCAAGGTGAAATGCTGATCCGATGCGGTGGACTGCGCAAAGGACTCAACCCGGGTCCACGTCGTCCACCCATTTGCGCTGCTGATTTCAATATTCAAATTGCTTTGGCCACCCGCCAACGGGTAGCGAGACAACTGGATAATTTCACCCGGAGTCCCTGCAACTATCCCGACGATTTCCCCAGCTATCGGCAGACTTTGTGCAGCATTGGTGACTCCGCCAAGTGCAGTGGCCGCAATGGACAAGATTTTGGGTGAGGACGTAAACTTTGGCTGATCTTCCTCTGCCTCGATCACTTGGATGCGAATCCAACCCGCGCTAACGCCATCAATTATTGACGCCACATGTTTCCCTATGTGTAAGTCTGTAAAACCCTTTTTGTTTAGGCCACCGGTTGAGTCGCTAATAACTCGAACTGGGCTCCAGCCTTGACCATCCCAAGCGTCTATTGCCAGTGGTGGACGCAAAGGGTCTACGCCGATCCCCTCAATTCTAGAATTTGTAGTCAACCGAATTATGCATGAGGGTGCTGCCTTGGTCAGCCCGACGAAAAAGGTATCACCGACAACTGGTTTTGGTGAAAAACAAGCAAATTCATTACCTTGAGTTAGGGCCAGCTGTTGGGATACAGCCTGTTGACCCGCCGCTTGCGTACAGGCTCCACCAATCGAGACGCCCACGATGTTGAGGTCTGATTCAGTGGCGAAGACCACCTGTCCTCTTTGACTAGTTCTGGTTGTCCCGATCAAGGTCCCCCCCGGTACCAAAACATCTTGAGCTTGCGGAGCGGTCAAGAGAAATCGCATCGGGGCAATCGCAGCCGCAGGAGCATGAAGCTGCTCACCCAATAGATCGAGAAACCTAATGTAATTTAGGTCGGGAACCTGATTTAGCCGGAAAATCAATTGATCAACCATGTAGGCGAAGGTCTCGATCAGAGTGACCCCTGGGTCCGCGACATTGTTATCTGACCAATCAGGGTTCAGCCGCATGACCATTCTCTTGGCCTCATCGACAAGATCTTGAAACGATCGGTCATCAAGATTTGGGCTAGGCAGTGTCACTGTTCCTCCAATTGAGGGATTACATAAAACGGAACTAACAGGTTGCGGGGGTCGTAATTTCCTTTAATGCGATATGTGATGGATATCTCCACCAGCGACGGGTCATTTGCAAAACTTGCATTCACATTGAGAATATCTGCACGGGTTTCCCAGCGGCGGAGTGAAGAGCGAACTTGAACTCGAATCTGGCTCAAGAGTTCAACCGAAGTCACCTCAAAAACTAAGTCATGTATGCCGCATCCAAAATCGGGGCGCATTGGTCGTTCACCGTAGGCTGTTCCAATTATGAGTTGGATCGATCTTTCAACATTGGCACTCCCTGACACCATCTGGATCTCTCCTTGATGGTTTAAGCCCATAGGAAAAGCAAATCCCTGCCCAACAAAATCGCTATTTGACATCACTAGGCCCCCAAACTCACGATTCCGCCCGCGAGCCCAATCTCGCCAGCCTCTAAGTTGATAGCTTCAGCAGCCATATTGACTTCTGCGCCCGAACTGATGGTGATTGACATTCCTGTAAGTGCTAGTTCCCCCCCGGAGGTAATATTCAAATCACCTTCTGAAGTAATTGACACTTCTGGAGCCGCCATTAGGATCGATGCTTCTCCTGTGATGTTCACATCGGTAGCATTCACCTCGACCATCCCACCCGCATTCACGGTGACTTCGGCATCGCTGCTGAGAATAATAGGTTGACCATCTATGGTCGTGATCAAGATTCCTTCTTCCGGGGACATCCTGATTATGCAGCTAGCGCCAAAGGTAGTTTGTAGTGTCACGCTTGTATCTTCCGGGTTATCATTGAAAAGGATCTGGTGTCCGTCGCGAGAAGTGAACGCGCGAACCATAGTGGTTCCTTCAACCAAGATCTCCGGGGGAACAGCTCCCATTCGCTCTGCACTGTACAAGCCCCCGAGCACGTATGGAGAATCCAACTGTCCGTTCTGAAACGCGACCAAAACTTCATCGCCCGGATCGGGCAGGATTTGCATTCCCAGCCCTGGGCCTGCGCCAACTTGAACAACCCGTGCATACGTGCTGACATAAGACTCGTCGAGCCACGGGAAACTAAGAAGCACGCGGCTCAGCTGCTCTGGGTCCTCAACGTCCGTCACGATCGCGGGATACACGCCTGTCAATCTTCCAGCCAGCTCGGCCGCGTCTTGAAGGCCGGTCAAAGTTCGATCTTCAAAACCAGCGCAAGAAAAGGAGGTTCGATACCCGAAAACTGCCGGCTCAAAGGTATGCGTCACCGCAGATATCGTGTAGTCGCCGGTCAAATTACTCGCTTTGCCAATACTGATGGCCACATTCGGATGCAAGAAAGGGTTTCCTCGCACTATGGCTTCAATATTGGAATACGCGCCTGCCATGCGCTGACCCAATCCTACAGATGCCGCTTCGACCGCGGCCTCATTAATACCAAACTTTTCAAGACTGACAATCTGCTGCGAGCCGGCAAATTCCGCGGCCAGTGCCGCTGGTGGCAGCGTATTTAGGGCCGCATCTCCACCAGTTGGACCCTCACCTATTCCCGGAGTAGCAAGCGTTTGATCCCACCCGCGGGAGGACGCGATCGCCGTCAACCCCGAAGCGGTTGCCGTTGCCCGCAAAGTAATTAATGATTCACCACCAATTTCGAAAGAGTATGGGGATCCTTCACCGCCAACAGCCGGTGGGGCGCTCTCTGCAGGAGCCATCAGCGAGAAATTTAAGTACTGGATGCCAAGTTCAGGGTCAACTGATACGTACAACACCATGCCCACTTCTCGAGCCAATCGACACAAAAAATCCCAGTCTGATTCATTCGCTTGCACAACACTTGGAAAAACAACCTCGGTAGGTTCGGCTACGACTTCTATTCCATGTTCAAGCGCCACTGCACTCACGACTTCAGAGTAAATAGACATAGGGAAACCCCGCGTTTTTCGCCCATGCATCATCTTGTGAGCAACATCGTATGCACGAACAATGCTCCGAACACCTGAAGTATTTTCGTATCGCAACTCAACCGACTCAATTTTTCCAGAAAAAATAACCATACCTGTCGGGTCTTCTGAAGCCATCGCGCGAATTTGAACAAGGGCCCCAGGAATCAGGCGCGCTTGTTCCAGCTCCATAACTTCATTGTCCACCAATTCAATTTCGCACAGAGAAGGGAGAAAGAACTGAGACTCCACGGTGATGTTTCGCACGCGCGCGGTAGAGCTTTCCAACAGTGGGACTTCGTCCACATACACACGTAACTCGACGCCAGCGGAATTAAATGGATTCATGCTTTCCCTGGCAGAGTATTTGTCGATGCAGTTTTACTGGGCGGCTCTCGCAAAACCCCATGAATCTTGCTTCTTGCACGATTTGATTCACCGCGAGTAGGCAATTCGTCGGGTGAAGGAACCAGCAGTCGAGTACCTGGTGAAAGACGCATTGGATCAGTGATCCCGTTGGCTTCGGCTAAGTCACGCCATCGCGCGGGTGATTGATACGTTCGAAAGGCCACATGCGCTAACGTGTCCGCTTCATGAAGAATCGCACTTTGTCTCGGCGATTCTCCACCTGAAGTGGGATTCTGCAGCGCGTCATACACCGGGTACGCGGAAAGAGAGAGGCTTCCCTCGGCCCGAATCGGCTGACCAAAACTATTGAATTTCGTAAATTTTAGGTCAATTGATTTGACATAGGACACGGGTGACACAAGCTGTCCCCAGACAAGAACGACAAGCGGTGCACTGCCAAATCCAAGCACTTCACTCGTTTCGTCAACTTCGCATAAAGCCAGAAGCTGCTCAGCCGTGGGCAAAACTGATTTTGATGAATTACTGGTGCTGAGGCCTTCGCCCTCGGTTTTGGATGCTTGAGCTGCATTGAGGTCTGAACTGGAGCCGTCTAAAATAAAGTCGAAATCCATTGTGGTCGGCAGGGTTCCATTCCAAGAGACTGGACCAGATCCCGAAGCGCTCGGAGACTGAGTCACGTCCCAATCTGCAGACTTGGAAACATGGATTGTCTGAGGTGGTACCCAAAAAGTCACAGCAGGGTAAGGGCCCAACAAGCTGGCCGCATCACTTGATGTCTGATTAGACATGGACACACCATTTGCGCTTCCCGGCAACGTCCACGAGGTAAGCGCCGAAAGCGCGCTGGCGATTCCAGAAGAATTGCCGCCCGATCCGGGCAATATCACTAGCTTGCACGGCTGAACCGCCTCTGCGGTATCAATCCCCGGAGCCAACCCATCGGTGTCAAAATATCCCGAGTGACTAAATGTAATGGACTCTTCGATCCGGGGAATAGCTTCCCCAGTTGGGACGGCCGCAAATTCAGGCTGATTCCAACTGACCGGGTATGCGTTCTTGAAATTGTAAGTAACGTGTTTAAGGATCCCTGATGCATCCAGATAATTAATAGTAATTCCAACAGTCGTGCCACCGTATTGCTCAGCAAGCGCGAACCACATTGGAATCCAACCGGATTGATTGGGCGTCCAAGGGCGCGACAGAGTCACATCACCATAGGACAGCTCCCCCAGTAGTTGGAATCGGGAAAGCTGGTAACCGCCGGCGGGAGCATCGGATGCTTGCAGGCTGGTCGAACCCATGTCCAACGTCAACCAGTTAGCCCCCAGATTTTCGTCTCCACCCACTACGTCAACGCTGAGGTTGAAACCGACAAAATTCGTGGCTGTGTTTCCGGGGTCAAACGGCAATGGCGAACTCACGAGATATTCCTCCTAACACCCTAGTATTCCCTCATCATTTTTGACCTACGCTCCCGGTCGCGCAAGAGGTCGGCTCGTAAAAGATCACGAATCAGCGGATACAGCGCTCGTGAGTGCCTGTCCAGCCACTCAGCATCTGTGGCGCTCGCAGAAGACTCAACCCGAACCGAGTCCCGTGCTTGGGCTGGACTCAATTTCTTGACTCTAGGGGGGTTAGGTTCCGTGGGCGCCCGATCAACTACGGGCGCCGGGGTATTAGCAGCTCTTCGCTGGAGCACCCCTCGACCCGAGGAGGATCCCGACACCGAAATGCCGCCTGTTTCTCGGCGAGCGGCGTCTCCAGAACCAGATCGAGTAGCTGAAAGTTCCTGTGACAAAGAGTCGTTGTATTGATTTTGCGGCCGAGATTGCGTGACAACTCGGTGTTCCAGAGGCACATGAATGGCACCTGTAGACACCACCGGGGCTTGATCAGGGTGTGTACCTTCCCTGCCCATCGATGTCGTACCCGCCTGACTCGGTTTTTGTGGTGAAGTCAACTTTGCCAGCCCAGCTACCCCAAATACTGCAGAGCCATTTGATCCCCGCCATTTGGATACCGGCTCACTGTCTGCCGGTTGAGGCGACTGTGATTGCCCGTGATGCGAAATGGCACGCGGAACATACGATTTCGCCGGCACCCGAGGCTGCTCCGAAGACGGCAATGATCCTGGTTGAGTTACGCGCGCCCCCGTTACATGCGTTTCCGCCTGAAGCGCCTGCGCCTCAAGTTGCTGACCACCACTCGTGTGCTCCAAAGGGAGCGCCCCCGCACGTTGCTGAACAAGGTGCGTGACCTCATGAGCTAGCAAGACTTGATTTGCGCGACTATCTAGTGAGGCCTTCCCTGGAATGTGCACCTGCCCATTCTCTGTATATGCCTCGGCACTAATTGATTTTGCCCGGGAGTCCACGGCAGGGCCGCGCAACACTTCAACTGAGTCTGGACTGCTCCCAGCACTTTTAGCGACTGCATTCACAACATTTTTCGGCAAGGTGTGACTGGCAGAGGTAACAACCCTTGTAGTGCTATCCGAATCTGAGCGTTCATCGTAAGAAGCGTGCACGTCCGGATCCGCTTTTACGCCCTTTCCTTGAACCGCAACCGATTCCGCATCCTCTTGAGCGACAAAGCCCGTACCTGATCTCCTCAATGCTCTGCGTTGGAGAACAGAGAACCCTTTAAAGGACGCACCTTCAGAACCAGCCGCCACATTCGCGGCGCCCCCTGGTGAAAAATTCAAGCCACCAGAGTCCAACGTTGGCGCTGTCGGCCCTGTAGCTACCAGCGTCGCCAGAATTGGCGACGCTGGTGTTGCCGGTGTTTGCGACGCTGGTGTTGCCGGTGCTCGCGACGCTGGTGTTGCGGGCGTCGACGGCATTGGTCCAGAAATACTTGTCTCAGCACCTACACTCCGCAATTCTGAAACCCCCGCAGAGTTGTGCTTAACTAATAAGCTGGAATCGTTATCAACAACATTCGGCCCGGAAACTACCCCAGGGTCATCTGCTCTCACCCGGCCCTGCTGGTCCCGGTTCTCCGCGCCCCCTGGTGAAAAATTCATGCCACCAGAGTCACCATCCACTACCAGATCCGAATCACGATGTACGAGACCAGAGTCCAACGTTGGCGTTGCGGGTGTTTGCGACGCTGGCGTTGCTGGTGTTTGCGACGCTGGCGTTGCTGGTGTTTGCGACGCTGGCGTTGCTGGTGTTTGCGACGCTGGCGTTGCGGGTGTTTGCGACGCTGGCGTTGCGGGAGTCGCCGGCATTGGTCCAGAAATACTTGTCTCAGCACCTACGCTCCGCAATTCCGAAACCCCCGCAGAGTTGTGCTTAACTAATAAGCCGGAATCGTTATCAACAACATTCGGCCCGGAAACTACCCCAGGGTCATCCGCTCTCACCGGGCCCTGTTGGTCCCGGTTCTCGGCGCTT
>Ga0129324_10001095_pt1 | contig 17995 bp, 19 predicted proteins | sample CPBDNA_7_FD_96879 | JGI IMG/M metagenome (GOLD analysis project Ga0129324, IMG submission 96879) | Freshwater to marine salinity gradient microbial communities from Chesapeake Bay, USA - CPBay_Spr_15_0.2_DNA | ecosystem: Environmental > Aquatic > Marine > Coastal | place: USA: Chesapeake Bay... | reverse complement strand
TTTGTGAGATAATTTTTTTACCATAACACCGTTTTGAATTCCTCTTTGATATAGATTTTCTGTATTGTCATTGGAGTGAATTGAAATAGGAATAAGAATTTTTCCACATTCGTCTATCCATAATTTTTTTGTTTTTATGTACTCTTTGAGCTCAATCCCACCTTGCATGCCAAGCGTTGCTCTCAGTGAACCAGGGTCGTAATAAATTCCACTATGTATAACACCACTATTTCTCCCTGATCCATGTTGAATAGAATTGTACTCTTTTTCCAGAATAAGGATTTTTGCATTAGATTTTGTTTTTTTTAATTTATAGGCAAGAGTTAAGCCAATAATTCCACTGCCAATTATAATAAAATCATACTTCATAATCTTTATCATTATCTGTTATACTTGATTTACAAATGAGTGAAATATTAGAAATACCATCATCGGCAATTAAAAAATATTTAAGTGAGAACAGCAATGCTGTGTTGATAGATGTGAGAACCAAAGAAGAATGGGACATAGTAGGAATGCCAGATGGAGATCCATTAGGATTACCAACTTTTTTTATCTCTTATCAGATCGGAAAAGAAAGAGTTCTTAATATAAATTTTATTGAAGAATTTAAAGATCTGGACATTGATAAGACAAAAAAAATTTTATTTATATGTAGAAGTGGCGCAAGATCTTTAAGTACTGCAAAAATGATAAATGAACTTGGATATGAAACAGTAAATATTCTAGGCGGTTTTGAAGGCTCAGCGGTTATCAATGATGCTGGTTGGAAAGGAAATGGATTGCCATGCAAATAAAATTAATCAAAAGCATTTTTTTCTTTTTTTTAATTTCAATGGTTGCAAGTTGTGAAACTATTGACAAAAAAGTTACCGAAAAGACTGATAAAGAAAATCAAATGCTATCAAAGTATCTTGGGGTAAAAAGTGAAGTTGTAAAAAAAGATTTTGGTGAGCCTAATAAAATTAATTTAGAAACTACGTATAAAATTTATGTATATACCAAAACAAACATGCTTATAACGTGTACAAGAGAATTTTTTATTAATCCAAAAACAGATGTAGTTGAAAAATTTAAAAGTCAAAACTGCATTAAATAAGTGTTCAATCAAAATTATCACAATATAGTTTTTGAAGTTACTAATAAAATATTAGAACAACAAAAAAAAAGTAGAAATTTATTTTGTCTTGTTTCTGGACCTCAAGGATCAGGAAAAACAACGTTCACAGGTATAATTAAAAAAGAACTAATTAAAAAAAAATTAAAAGTATTAGTTTTGTCTATTGATGACTTTTATTTAAGTAAAAAAGATAGACTTCAATTGTCTAAAAAAATTTCACCATTGTTTATTACAAGAGGCGTTCCAGGAACTCATAATTTAAATTTTTTGAAAAAAGTTTTGAATATTTTTTTTTCAAATAAAAAGAAAGATTATCATCTACCTTATTTTTCTAAAGCAGAAGATGATATTGTGAAGTCAAGATTTCATCATTTACAATTTCCTTATGATGTTTTTATTTTAGAGGGCTGGTGCATAAACTATCAGGGAGAAAACAATACTTCTTTAAAAAAGCCAATCAATTCAATGGAAAAAAAATTTGATCAAAATATGAAATGGAGAAATTACGTAAATAAAAAAAGCAAAGAATATTTTAAGACAATATATAAAAAATCCCATTGTTCTATATTTTTAAGAATACCAAGCTTCAAATATGTTTTTCAGTATCGGACCAAGCAGGAAAAGAGCATACCCAAAAAGAAACGAATGAATGCAGGACAATTAAAAAAATTTATTAGTTTTTATGAGCGTATAACTAAAAATTTATTAGTTAGTAAAAAAAATAAATTCAATATAGAGATAAGCATTAAGCCCAACCATAATTATGCAGGTTTAAAATATAATAATTTTAAATATTAAATTGCCCCCTACATTAGACTTCACAAAAGATAAAATTTCTCAATTATTAAAAAAAATTGCTATACCGGCAGCAATAGGAACGTTATTTCAAAGTTTATATACTCTAGTAGATACATTTTATGCTGGTAAAATTTCATCCAATGCACTGGTAGCTCTCTCCAAAGCCTTTCCTATTTCATTTTTTATTATTGCATTTGGGGTTGGTGTTTTGGCTGGATCCACCTCTTTAATAGCTAATTCACTTGGAGAAAAAAATATTAACCAAGCAAAACTTTATTTAACTCAATCTGTAATTTATTCTATTTTAGTTGCTATAGTTGTTATATTTATTGGAATATATTTTGCACCTGCACTTCTTAAAATCATGGGCACAGAGCCAATTAATATATTTTTGACTTTACAATATACTGATATAATTTTTTTAGGATCTATATTTTTTTTTATACAAGTATCTTTAAACTCTAGTTTAAATGCTCAAGGAGACACAAGATCATATAGAAATATTTTAATCATTAGTTTTTTTTTAAATATAATTTTAAATCCAGTTTTTGCATTTGGTTTTGGAATTATCCCAGCCTTTGGAATTGCAGGTTTGGCTATTGCAACTATTATCTCTCAATTTATTTGTTTTCTTTATATCTTGTGGAAAGTATCCCAAACAGATTTGGTAAAAAAAATAACAATTAATTTTTTTTATATAAATAAAAATTTAATATTAGATTTGTTTAAGCAAGGTATGCCAGTAACTCTTAGCATGATGTTAATTGGAGTTGGTATTTATAATATTTTATTTTTCGTTTCAAAGTTTGGTGACATTGCAGCCGCAGGATATGGTGTTGCTTTAAGGATTGAGCAGCTTTTATTATTACCTGCTATTGGATTAAATACAGCGGTATTGTCAATTGTAGGTCAAAATTTTGGAGCTAGGGAATTTAAAAGAATAGGCCAAGTTTACTTTAAAGCTATTTTGTATGGTTCGAGTATGATGATTGTAGCAGGATTTATTATTTTTTTTGGTGGCACTTCAATATTGCAGCTATTTACTAATGATCTAAGAGTAATTGATTTTGGAGTTAAATATTTAAAAATTGCTGCTTTGATTGGACCAGTTTATCCTATTTTTTTTATAACTAATGCTTTTTTTCAAGGAATAAAAAAGCCTTTGTATTCTTCATTAATAAATCTTTTTAGAATAGTAATTTTTCCTTTTCTAACAATGTCACTGATTCTGAATACATTTAACGGTAATTACGAGTCATTATTTATTGGTTTGCTTATTATTAATTGGGTTTTTGGTATTGCAGTAGTTCTTTTAGTTAAATTTTTTTTCTTAAAAAAAATAATTCGTTAATCATTTTTTAATTTTTTTTCTAATTTTCTAACAAAATAAGAAATTATTAATATTAAAACTAAATATTCTAAAATTAAAAAAGTATAAATTTCTAAAGGTCTGTAGGTGCTAACCACAAGTTCATTTGCTTTTCTGGTCAAGTCTGCAATTCCAATAACAGAAACTAAAGAGGACATCTTTAGTACATAAACGAATTGATTGCCTATTGCGGGTAAAGTTATTTTAAAAGCCTGGGGTAATATTACCAATCTTAATTTTTGATAAAAATTTAATCCTAAAGAGCTTGCTGCTTCCCATTGTGTTTTTTTAATTGCATTAATCCCGCCTCTAAATATTTCAGCTTGAAAGGCACTTTCGCTTATAGATAGTGCAATAATTCCAGAAACAAATGGACTAAAACTAAATCCAGTTAAAATTGGAAGTCCATAATAAACCCATAAAATTAAAACAAGCAAAGGTATCGATCTTATTATTTCAACATAAACAATATTAATATAGTTTAAAAACTTATTTTTAGGTATCGAGGGAATGGTTATGATCAATCCAATAATCATGGAGATAATTATAGAAATAACAGAAATATAAATAGTGGTTGTAATTCCACTGATTAAAAATTGAAGATTCGTAAGACCATTTGCATTGGAGGGGGAAATAATAAACCAACCCCATTCATGCTCTCCACAAGAAGCAAGAGGTAACAACAGCATTATACAAAAGTATTTTTTCACTTTTGAAATTATAAAGATTTAAATTAAAAATTCTAATTGATTATAAACTTTTTAATCCGTATTTTTTTAAAAGGGTATCAAAAAAACCAGACGCTTTTTTTATTTCAATCCAATGATTAACATAGTTTAGCCAAACTTGATCATTCTGATCAATCAGCATTGCTAAAACTGCTGGGTTTTTTCCACCATCTGGAACGATTGCCAATTGAGGATATGTTAAGATTAATTTATTTGCTTCCGTTGAGCTAGTAATATGACTATCGGCTCTTCCCGATAAAACTTCTTGAAAATCTCTTGCTGGAGCTTCAATAGATCTAAGTTTTGAATTTGGAAAAAACTCTTTTGCTTTTTCTTCTTGAGAAGTTCCCAGCGTAGTTGCAATAGTTACATTGCTTTTGTTTAAAGAGTCCCACGTAGGAAATTTATTTAAATTTTTTTTAAGAACTAGAGGTACAGTGCCATACTTATAGTAAGAATGAGTAAAACCAACGACTAATGCTCGTTTAGCAGTTTTGGTAGCACTGGTAGAAATATCATACCTATTAGATGTAATTCCTGAAACTATGGTTTTCCAATCTGTAGGAATATATTTTACTTTTACACCCATATCTTTCGCCAGTTCTGTGGTTACATCAATATCAAAGCCTTTATATTGATTGGTAGCAGGATCCTTCATGCTCATTGGATCCCAATCACCAGTAGTCCCTACCCTCAATTCACCAGAAGATAAAATTTTGATTAATTTTGATTCAGCGTTAGCTGAGAACGATGTAATAATTATTAATAAAGTTAAAATGATTTTTTTCATAAGCTCAATTTATATTTTTAAAAAAAAAATTATATCTGCAACCTGACGCACTACTCTATGACACAGTTTTTGTGATCTTGTCAAAATTTGGTAGTTAAATTATAAGAATAATATCAATTTAATAAAGCTTAGGCGCTAAGGTGGCATTTTAAGTAAAATTATAAGTGTATCAAATAGCTTGGTTTTAAAGTTGATTGAATGACTAACAATGAAAGGTACTATTTATGACCACATCAAGTAAAAATCCAGAAACAATAGCTCTCCATGGAGGGTCTTGGAGAAGAGATGAAAGCTCCACTTCGGTTGCAGTTCCAATACACCAAACCACTTCTTATCAATTTAATTCAGCAGAACATGCTGCAAATTTATTTGGATTAAAAGAATTTGGAAATATTTATACGAGAATTATGAATCCAACTACCAACGTTTTAGAAGAACGCGTTGCCGCTTTAGAAGGAGGACTTGCTGCAGTTTGTGTAAGCTCCGGACAAGCAGCATCAGCTTTTGTTGTTCAAAATTTATGCAATACAGGTGATAATTTTGTGGCTTCAACTGATTTATATGGAGGTACTGTAAATTTATTTAACAATACGCTTAAAGCTATGGGTATTGAAGTAAGATATGCAGATCCAAAAGATCCGGAAAGTTTTGCAAAACTCACAGATGACAAGACAAGGTTATATTATGCAGAAACATTGCCGAATCCATCTTTACGAGTTTTTCCAATTAAAGAAGTTGCGGAGATTGGAAAAAAATTAAATGTGCCTTTGATTATGGATAACACTGCTTGCCCAGTAATTTGCAAACCAATCGAACATGGCGCTGCCATTGTTATGCACTCATTAACAAAATTTATTGGTGGTCATGGAACTAGTATCGGAGGAATTATTGTAGACTCTGGAAATTTCAACTGGGCCGGTGATAAACCAAGGCAGCCTAATATTTGGCAGCCAGACATGTCTTATCATGGTGCTGTTTGGGGGGACGCGGTTCCTCAATTAACCGGAGCTAACATTCCATTTATTATAAGAGCAAGAGTAGTTCTACTAAGAGATCTTGGATCTGCCATAAGTCCATTTAATGCATTTCAAATTATCCAGGGCTTGGAAACAGTTGCTCTTAGAATGAAACAGCATTGTGAAAATGCTGAAAAAGTTAAAGATTTTTTATTAAAACATAAAAAAGTAGAAAAAGTTATTTACTCAACTCTACATGATGGTGAAATAGGAAATCGTGCCAAAAGATATTTAAAAGGTGGAAACGGTGCTTTAATGGGAATGGAGCTCAAGGGGGGAGTGGAAGCTGGTAAAAAGTTTATTGATAATTTGAAACTTTTGTATCATGTTGCAAATATTGGCGATGCAAGATCTCTAGCCATTCATCCTGCAAGCACAACTCACTCACAATTAAATGAAGCAGAGATGTTACAGGCAGGTGTAACTCCTGGTTATGTTCGTTTATCTATCGGAATTGAACACGCTGATGATATTATCGCTGATATAGATCAGGCTTTAAACGCGTAATTTAATAATTATATCAAATGAGTCACAATTAGTTTTGTGACTCATTTTTTTTGAATATTATCATACTGATGAAAAAAAATAATATTGTGGTTGTTATTGGAAGTTCAGGATCAATTGGTTCGGCATTAATACAAGAATTAACTAATCAGGGATTTCAAAATATTATTGGATTTAGTAGATTGTCCAGTCCATCTCTAGATTTATTAAATGAGCAATCAATTGCTCAATCCGCAGAGTTTGTAAAAAATAAAAATATTCCCGTTAGTTTAGTTTTTGATGCTACGGGGTTTTTGTATGATGACAATCATATGCCAGAAAAGACTTATAAAAATATAGACCTTTCCTTTATGAAAAAAAATTTTGAAATAAATGTTATGGGTCCGGCTTTAATTATGAAATACTTTTTGCCATTATTGGATTGTGATGAAAAATCAATTTTTGCAAGCATTTCTGCAAAAGTTGGTTCAATTTCTGATAATAGGTATGGTGGCTGGTATTCTTATAGAGCTTCTAAGGCGGCCCTAAATCAAATAGTTAAAACTGCCTCTATTGAGATGAAGATGAAAAATAAAAATGCAATTTGTCTATGCATTCATCCAGGTACAGTAGAAAGCAAATTATCAAAACCATTTCAAAAAAATGATTTAAAAATTCAATCACCACAAGAATCTGCTCTTCATATTTATAAAATTTTGATGACTTCTAGCGCAAAAGATACTGGTTGTTTTTATAACTGGGATGGAAAAAAAATTGAGTGGTAATTTTTTTTATTTTGAATAATATCTTCTTATGATTTTAATTGTTGCATTCATTATTGGACTTGCTGCGGGAGCTGGTCCAGAGAAAACTAATGAAGTAATCAATAAAGCTTTATCAAAAGGATCTGAGATATCTCAGTCTGCAAAAACAAAAGCAACTGAGATTACAGAGTCAGCCAAATCGAAGGCCATTGAACTAAAAGATAAAGTTAAAAAGTAATATTTTATTGAATCGTTATTCTGTGCATTACTCGGTGTACACCGGTAAAGTCATTCACTGGATTATGCAGCATTACATGGTTGGACCAAATAGCCAGACAATTTGGCTCCCATTCAAATCCATAAACAAATTCTGGTTTTGATTGGTGATGAAATAAATAATCCAGCAAAGCTTTGCTTTCCTTTTCTTCCATATCGACAATTTTAGTTACATGTCCTGGAGACAAATAAATTGATTTTTTATTATTTCTTTTATTTACTTTTATTATCGAATGAATTGCTGACATAGTTTTTGGATCAATTCCCGTACCTTTTTCAGCAACTCGGTTATTTCTTGTTTTGGATATAGGGCCATCAGCACTAAAAACAGCTTTTAAATGTTCAATTTTGTTTTTGTATTCATCAGGTAAATTCTTGTAACTTTCATACTGTGATGCAAATAAGGTATTGCCTTTTCCTTTAGGAGGACTTTTGATTGAGTATAACATTGTGTATTGAGGAGGTTCTTTTGTATAAGTAGAGTCGGTGTGCCAACCTTCTCCAAACATTATATTTTCATCAGGTTTTTTTTCAACGACAGTAATTTCTGGAAAACCATCCAATCCTTTTAGCATCGGATAATCCGCGCATTGCCCAAATTGTTTAGCAAAGGACACGTAAGATGCCGAATCTAAATTTTGATTTCTAAAAAAAACTACGCCATATTCATCTAATGCAATTTTAATTTCTTCTATTGCTTTTGAATCAGCTTTTTTAATATCAATCTCAATAAAAGCTCCCACATTATTTTTACAGGCAATAACATTTATAGAATTAAACATGTTTTCATCTTAGTTTTTTGTTAATATAAAAGTCAATAATAATTAGCATATGAAGTTACTTAGATTTTTTACATTATTTCTATTATTTTTTATTAATACTGCTAACGCTGCTACGAGATTGTCTGAGAAGGATTATGATCGATTAGTTGATTTTGGTTATAATAAATTAAATGCATATCCTGATGATTATTCAGGCGTTAAGGCTTATTGGTACACATTAGAAGAGCAGCTTGCGCTGAAGCCAAAATTTTTAGCCTTATTAACGCAAGAAATGCAGTTAGATGGCAAAGTGATCATTAACACTCATGTATACAATAGTAGACACCATGTATTTGCCAGTAGAGATGCAAAGTGTGGAAATGAAAATAAAAAACTATTTGATATTCTAAAAAAATGTGAAGATTTAAAAATGCCAATCATTGAAGACGAGGATATAAGTATTGATGATTTTGCCAGAACAATAATTGATCATTGCAACGAAACAAAAACCAAAAATTTAAAAACTCAGAGTGGCAAGTTATTAAATATTTCTCAAGAAAAAAAATGTAGTATTAAATATATTAATTTTACCAGATATCATTTTGCCAATGTGTTAAAAAAATCTGTTGATGAAAGTCCTCCTAAAAAAAACAATATAAATCTAGATAATTTTAAAAAAGAATGTGAAGACCTTGGATTTAAACCAAAGACTGAAAAATTTGGTGAATGTGTTCTACGCTTGGTTGAATCTTCAAAAAGATAAGAATTAATTGTTGTTATTCTTTATTTATTACAGCTGGACACATGCTTATAACTATGTCAAATTTTACATCACAATAAAAACGGGGGAAAATAAATGAAAAAATCATTTAAATTATTAAGTGGTATTGCTTTTATTCTTTCTTTATTCATCACAAATTCCTACTCAGCGGGAGATGCTGAGCAAATTAAAGCTTTAAGTAGTTTTAAAAAAACAGGATTGGATGTTAAAGGAGAAGTAATTCCACAAAATACAAAATATGCAGAAAATATTAAAAAAAATATTTTACCCAATATAAAACTACCACAAGGATTTAAAATATCTTTATTTGCTGTAGCGCCTGATGCAAGGCATATGGCAGTTGGTAGAAACAAAGGTACAGTTTGGATTGGAACAAGAAAAACCAAAGTGTGGCAAGCAACCGATAGAGACATGGACAATGTAGCTGATACGGTTGATCAATTTGCTCCAACGGTTAAGTTTGATATTCCAAACGGACCTTGTTACAGCGATGATGGACATTTATATATCGCAGAGAGAAACAGAGTATTATGGTTCCCTGCTGCAGAATACTTTATGGAAAGTCCAGATACCGTAGCCATTCCTATTATTGATCAAGGAAAATTAATTCCAGAAGCTGAAGAGTCTTATAATCACACAGCAAGAGTTTGTGCGATTAGTAAAAAAGATAATAAGCTTTACGTAAGTATGGGACAGCCATTCAACGTAGCTGGACCAGAAAAGTATCCATTATATGATCAAGTAGGTATTGGTGGTATTATTCGATTTAATCGTTTTCCAGGAAAATTGGATAGAGAAGTAGTCGCTATTGGAATTAGAAATTCAGTAGGACATGCGTTTAATCCAAAAGATGGATCACTTTGGTTTACAGATAATCAGGTAGACGGAATGGGTGATGAAACACCTCCAGGAGAATTGAACAGAGCTCCAAGATTAGCGAGCAATGTTTGGTATGGCCACCCATATTATGGTGGAGGAAATGTTCGAACAAACGAATATAAAGACAAACCAATACCAGAAGAATATGCTAAAAATTATGTGAAGCCTCAAGTTGAAATGATTGCCCATGCGGCAGACTTAGGAATGATGTTTTACACTGGAAAAATGTTTCCAAAAAAATATCACAACGCAATTTTTAGTGCTCAACATGGTTCATGGAATGCTGTGAAACCACGTGGTGCTAGAGTTATGGTAACTTACTTAGACAGCAAAGGAAACGCTCAAAAAACGGAACCTTTCGCTGAGGGTTGGATGACAGATATGGGAACCTATTTGGGCAGACCTGTAGATGTCCAACAATATGTAGATGGCTCTTTATTAGTTTCTGACGATAAAGCAGGAGTTATATACAGAATCACTTACGAAGGTAAAAAGTAAGTAATTAATTATATTTATGAGCCGGCTAAAACCGGCTCATAAAATTCATATAAAAATCAGAAGCTATAAATGAAAAAAATTTATTATTTAGTACTATTGTTGTTTTTATTTTCATCGCAAAATGTTGAAGCTGCAAGTGATCAAGAAAAAAAAGTTTGCAGTGGTGGATTGTCTATTTATGATAAAAATGGAGAAATAAAAGTTGTAAGACCAAGCACATGTATTACCGAAAAAGAATATCAAGCTTATTTAAAATCCCCAGATTATCTTTGCCAATATTACTTAAAATCTATTTGGAAAGAGTCAGAAAGACCTTATGGTAAAAAACAATATCAATATACAGAAGAAAAATTGAAAAAAATTAAACAGTTAAAAGAAGAAGGTAAGACACTGTGTGATTCTGGAAAATTAGCAGAAGGGGAAGCCAAACTCAAAGAAGCCATTACCATTATAAGTTTTACCAGAATGAACTAGATGAAATTGTTTAAAGTATTCTTTTTCATTATCATCTTAGTTAGCAGTGCAGATGCTGCAGACCCAAAGAAAAGTAATGATTGGATGAGAGATTTAGATAAAGTTGTTAAAGATTCAGGTAGAGCGTACTGGTTAAATAAAAATTCTCCCAATCAATCAACAGAACTTTCAGCTGAATTAAAAGAAGGTAAAAGAATTGCAATGACAGTTTGTGGAAGTTGTCACGGAGTAGATGGAATTGCAACAGGAGCTGGCAATTCTGCTATTGTCCCTAATATTATTGCTCAAAATAAAGAATATTTAACCGAAAGACTTAAAGGATATAAATCTGGGAAAATTAAGCATGATCAAATGAGTATGATTGCTCAAATGATTTCAGAAAAAGATATTGATAGTGTTGCATCTTGGTACTCTTCTCTGCAAGTAATTGTTGCCGACCCTAAATTGCCAGAAAAGCTTTATTAATTATTTATTTATATAATTTTTAAGTTCAGCGTATTCTTCGCATCTACAATTTTCTAATTTTTTTAAAGTGGCGTTAGCAAGATCTAATCTGTTTGTATCTACGTAGAGCTCTCCAATATATTCAAGTGCTCCTCTATGGTTGGGGTCATTCGACAAAGCTTTAAGGTAATATTCTTCCGCCTTAGGAAAATTTTTTGTTTTTCGTAAAGCAAAAGCATAATGAGTTAATATATCAGGATCTGCTTGATATTTATTTTTTTTTAAAATTTCCTCTAAGGCTTTAATGGCGTCATTGTATTTTTCTTCTTTAATCATTTTTACTATAGAAGTGTAAGAAGATGGTTTTACCACCTCATTCGTGGAATCCGTTCCAGCTGCTTCAGCAGAATTAATTAAAAGCAAAAATAAACTAACAAAGACAGTAATTTTTTTCATAAAATGATGTTTTACTTAATTTTGACAAATATCTATAACAAACCTCTTGATATGGAAAGTATATATAAATCAGATGTAGTAGTTGTTGGTTCAGGAATTTCTGGATTAATGGTTGCAATTTCGCTCTATCCAAGAAAAGTAACTTTAGTCACAAAAAAAAAATTAGGAGAAATGTCTTCTAGTTCGTGGGCTCAAGGGGGTATTGCAGCAGCCGTAGGAAAGGATGATCATCCGGATATTCATTATGCTGATACAATTAAAGCAAGCTCAGGGTTAAACAATAAAGATGCTGTGAAGATGATAACTTCAGAAGCATTGGAGATAGTTTCTTTTTTAGAAAAAATTAACATTCCTTTTGATAAAGACAAAAATAATAATTTTTATCTTTCAATTGAAGCAGCACATTCGAGAAGACGAGTATTAAAAATTAATGGTGATCAATCCGGTAAATTTATTGTTCAAAAATTAATAGAGTATGCGAAATCACAAGATCACATTACTTTTGTCGAAGATGTATCCGTAGATCATATTGTGCAAAACGAACATGCTTGCGAGGGTATTGTTGGACATATCAATAAACCAGGTGTCGTTGATAATTTTATTTTTCTACAAGCGCCCAATGTTGTTCTTGCTACTGGTGGCATAGGTAGCATTTATGCTCATACTACAAATCCAAGAGATATTTATGGAGAAGGAATAGCTATGGCTGCTAAAGCGGGAGCAAGACTTAAGGATATGGAATTTGTGCAGTTTCATCCCACCGCATTAGACATTGGTTTGGATCCTGCCCCATTGCTAACGGAGGCAATAAGAGGTGAGGGAGCCTTTTTGGTGGATGAAGATCAAAATAGATTTATGTTGGGTGTTCATCCAGACAAAGAACTTGCCCCAAGAGATGTAGTTGCTAGAACAATTTTCAAAGAACAAGAAAGAGGAAGATCTACTTTTTTAGATTGTAGGCATTTTTCAAAAGGAAATTTTAAAATAATGTTTCCCACAGCAAATGAGTTTTTGACAAAAGCAAATATTGATCCAGAAAAAGATTTAATCCCAATAATTCCAGCTGCCCATTATCACATGGGGGGTATCAAAGTTGATTTAACAGGACAAAGCACTATGAAGGGACTGTGGGCATGTGGAGAAGCAAGTTCCACAGGTGCACATGGAGCAAATAGATTGGCTAGTAACTCTTTATTAGAAGCGTTTGTCTTTGCAAGAAAAATTGCAGATACAATTAATTCTAAAACAATCAGCTCAACCAAATTACAGAAAATTAATATTGAAAATTATTTTCCCAAAGAAAAAACCTTAAGCAAAGTAAGAGCAAAAAAATATATATGGCAACTGAGATCTAATATGACCAGAAATGTTGGATTGGAAAGAAGCAAGCAGAGTTTAACCCAAGCCTTTATAGAGTTTGATAGAATCGAAAGAGAGTCGAAGCATTTATCTGCTAAATTAAAAGATATGCTTCTTGTTTCTAGGCTAATTACTTATGCAGCGTTATTAAGGCAGGAGAGTAGAGGAACTCATTTTAGAAATGATTTTTTAGAGACAGTCTCTCATTATAATAAAAGTTTAGATTTTGATATAAATGATATGACAAATTTTTTAAATCATAATACTAATAAAACAATAATTAAATCAGCTTAGAATTATCTATGAGAACTGTGTATGTAAACGGAGAGTTTGTTTTAGAAAAGGATGCCAAAGTTTCTATTTTTGACAGAGCTTTTTTATTTGCGGATGCAGTTTATGAGGTTACTTCCGTTTTGAATGGAAAGTTAGTGGATTTTGATAATCATATGAAACGATTACATCGTTCTATGAAAGAATTAAATTTTGGCACAAAAATAAAAGAAAAAGAATTTTTAGAATTTCATAGAAAGTTAGTAAGTTTAAATAAAATAAATGAAGGAATTGTTTATTTACAAGTAAGTAGAGGTGTTGCAGAAAGAGATTTTGCCTTCCCACCATCAGATACTGAATTAACAATTACCGCATTTACGCAAAAGAAAAAATTAATTGATAATAAAACTGCTAAAGAAGGTATTACGATTATTACTGTCGATGATTTGAGATGGAAACGATGTGATATTAAAACTATCCAGCTTTTATATCCGTCCATCGCCAAAACAGAAGCCATGAAAAAAGGAGCAGATGATGCCTGGATGACTCAAAATGGATATATAATGGAAGGCACATCCAATAACGCATGGATTATTAAAGGAAAAACAATCTATACACGGGAAGCTGATAATTTAATTTTAAGTGGAATTACTAGACGGGCAGTTATCGAGGTAGCTATGAAATTGAATTATAAAATAATTCATAAGCAGTTTACAGTTCAAGAGGCTGAAAATGCAGATGAAGCTTTTATTACATCAGCTACTGCTTTTGTTACCCCCGTAGTAAAAATTAACAACACTAGAATAAGCAAGGAAAAACCAGGTATATTTACTCAATCATTAAGAGAAGCCTGCATTCAGCAAGCATTAGCAACGTTAAAGTAATATAGAATCGTATTACGCGATTCCCCAAAAAAGTAATTTTAATTTTGAGCAAATACCCCTAACACTTTAGTAAGTGTGCTTTAGTTTTTTCATCAGTGTCCCCTGTTAGTCTAACTGAGGCACACCCTAATTTTTCATTTTTTTTTCATAGCAGCTATTCTGTTTTTAGATATCTATAATGCACATACCAGTTAATGACTCTTAGCCATACTCATCTATTTCACAATCATTAAAAGAAGAGTTCTAATTAAATTAAGGAGATTGAAATTATGAAAAAATTAACAGTATTGCTTTTAGCAATAGGTTCATTACTTTTCGTAAGTCCATCTTTTGCTGCAGAGGTAAAATCTACAGTAAATGCGGAAACAACATTTATTTTTAATACTTTGTTATTTTTGGTTTGTGGCTTTTTAGTAATGTTTATGGCGCCAGGTTTTGCGATGTTAGAATGTGGAATGGTGACTTCAAAAAGTGTGTCATCCATTGCTGCAAAAAATATAGCTTTATATGCAATCGCTGGAATAATGTTTTGGTTATGTGGCTATAATCTTGCCTACGGAATATCCGAAGGTGGCTTTATAGGATCTTTTACACCCTGGAGCGATACTACAGATATTAAAACAGCAACATATTCAGCTGGATCTGATTGGTACTTTCAGATGGTATTTTGTGCAACAACTGCATCGATAGTATCTGGAACATTGGCAGAGAGAATTAAAATATGGCCTTTCTTTTTATTTACAGCGATCTTAACTGGAGTTTTGTATCCTATTGAAATGGGATGGCAGTGGGGTGGAGGCTGGTTAAAAGTCAAAGGGTTCTCTGACTTTGCTGGATCTACTTTAGTCCATGCGGCTGGTGGTGCAGCAGCATTAGCTGGTGCAATTATACTCGGGCCAAGATTAGGAAGATTTGTAAAAGGTGTTCATCTAACTCCTTTTGCTGCATCTTCAATTCCATTAGCAACTCTTGGAACTTTTATTTTATGGTTCGGTTGGTTTGGTTTTAATGGTGGATCTCAACTCGCATTAGGATCATATGCAGATGCAACTGCTATATCTACTATATTCATCAATACAAACTTGGCTGCGTGCGCTGGTGTAATAGTTAATGCAATGATTACAAGATTTGTCGGCGGCAAAACAGATGTAGTTATGATGCTTAACGGTGCACTAGGAGGTTTGGTTGCTATTACAGCTGAGCCACTAACTCCAAGCCCAATTGCTGCAATTTGTATTGGTGGTATTGGAGCTGCAATCGTTATTATTGTTACTTCATTGCTTGAAAAGTTGAAAATAGATGACGTTGTGGGAGCGATACCAGTTCACCTAGGAGCAGGAATTTGGGGAACATTAGCAGTATCTATTACTAATAAGGACACAAGTTTTGCTACTCAATTTTTAGGAACATTCTCGGTGGTGGCATTTATGTTTTTAGCATCACTTATTATCTGGCAAATTATGAAAGTTACTATTGGAATTAGAATTAGTGACGAAGCTCAGAAAAAAGGTACAGACGTTGCCGAAATTGGTGTGGTTGCATACGCTATAAGAGATTAACAAATTAATCTTTAAAAATAGGCCCGCAAATTTTATGCGGGCCTATTTTATTTAGCCAATAAAATAACCACAACTCCAAAGACAAATATTAAGATTCCTATAATTTCTTCAATTTTGATTGTCTCTTTAAAATAATATCTTGAGGCAATATAGCTAAACAATAACTCAACCTGTCCCACAGCTCTAACGATTGCAGCCTGCATGATTGCAAAAGCATAAAACCATGAAATAGTTGCGATAAATCCCGATAGTCCTGCTAAAATACATTGTTTTTTATTTTCATACATTTTTTCAAACTGCTCTTTTTCAAAAATCACAATGTAAATAGTCATAAGAATAGACTGAATTAAAACAGCAACAAATAAAGTGCTTAATGCTTTCTCAAAAGTAGAATTGAACATGGGAAGATTTAATGTTGCACCCCTATAACAAACCACACTCAAGGCTAATAAAAAACCGCAAAATAAACCAATGATAGTAGATTTAGAAATTAGGTTATTTAAAAGCACTTTTTTATCCTTGGTAGAAAAAACAATTACTCCTAAAGTAGAAATAACAATTCCTATTATAGTAGTTTGATTAAAATGATCATTTAGTAAAAAGGTTTCTAGAATAGATATTTGAACCACCTCTGTTTTGCTTAATGTGGTACCTACGATAAAATTAGAAAAGCGAAATGAATATAACAATGTAAAAGTGAAAAATATTTGCGCAAGCGAACCAGAGATTACATAAAGTATAAAAGTTTTTTCTTGTAGTAAAATAAAAAGTGGATCAAAGTTTTTAAAATAAAAAAAAAATAATAGTCCCGCAAAAGGTAGTGAAAACATAAATCTGACGTAAGTAGATGCAACTAAAGATATTTCTTTATTTAAGTTTTTTTGTATTCCCGATCTTAAATTTTGAAAAAAAGCAGCGATAACAGAAATTAAAATCCAATTCATATAAAAGCTTAATTATTGATGGGTTACTAATACTTGTGAGAGATGAGATTGTAAAATATATTCGTAATTATAAATGTCCAAATTAGATAATAAAAACAACAATAATATTGTTGATCCTAGAGAAATCAAAGAATGGATTCAATCTTTGGAAGGCATCATTCAGAGCTATGGAAATAATGGTGCAAAAGAAGTTTTACAATCGTTAGAACAAAGAGCAAAAGAGCTTCGAGTTTTATACGAGCCTCTACCTTATTCTCTTTATAGAAACACGATTGCAGTTGAAGAGCAAGGTTCTTACCCGGGAAATTTGAGTATAGAAGAAAAAATTACCGCAATTTTGAGATGGAACGCATTAGTGATGGTAATGAGAGCCAACGAAAAGTACGGGGAAGTTGGTGGACATATTGCAAGCTATGCTAGTTGTGCAGAAATATTTGAAACAGGCTTTAATCATTTTTTTAAAGGCGGAAATGATAGTGATTTAGTTTTTTATCAACCGCATTCATCCACAGGAGTGTATGCTCGTGCTTTTTTGGAAGGTAGATTAAGCGAAAACCAATTAGAAAACTACAGACACGAGTCTGCTGGTGGAGGGCTTTCTTCTTATTGTCATCCTTATTTAATGCCAGATTTTTGGAGTTTTCCAACGGGCTCTATGGGAATAGGTCCCATCAATTCAATTTATCAGGCTCGTTTTATGAAATATTTAGAAAATAGAAATTTATATAAATCGAATAAACATGTCTGGGGAGTTTTTGGCGATGGTGAAATGGATGAGCCAGAAAGCTTAGCAGCACTTTCTTTTGCATCAAGAGAGCAATTAGATAATTTAACTTTTGTTATCAATTGTAATTTGCAACGTTTAGATGGACCCGTACGTGGCAATGGTCAAATTATTCAAGAATTAGAATCTGTTTTCAAAAGTGCAGGTTGGAACGTTATTAAAGTTTTGTGGGGCTCAGAATGGGATGAATTATTTGCATTGGATAAAAAACATTTATTACTCAAAAGGTTTGCAGAAACTGTAGATGGAAAATATCAAACATTAGGAGCTAGAGATGGCGCTTATAATTTAAAAAACTTTTTTGGTGAAGATCCAGAAGTTTTAAAATTAGTATCTCATTTGAGCGATCAGCAAGTAGATCAATTAAAACGAGGTGGCCATGATTTTAAAAAATTATATGCAGCTTATAATCAGGCTTTGCAAACCAAGGGAAGACCATCGGTTATTTTAGCTAAAACTAAAAAAGGGTTTGGTATGGGAAAAGCAGGAGAGTCCAAAATGACTGCTCACCAAGCTAAAAAGTTAGATTTAGAATCTTTAAAAGAATTTAGGGATAGA
>Ga0129324_10001093_pt1 | contig 18022 bp, 17 predicted proteins | sample CPBDNA_7_FD_96879 | JGI IMG/M metagenome (GOLD analysis project Ga0129324, IMG submission 96879) | Freshwater to marine salinity gradient microbial communities from Chesapeake Bay, USA - CPBay_Spr_15_0.2_DNA | ecosystem: Environmental > Aquatic > Marine > Coastal | place: USA: Chesapeake Bay... | reverse complement strand
CATTTTATTGTTATACAGCATAGATAATATACACATTTGACACAACGGTTATATCGAACAGTTTGCAGTATATGCTTTTTTTACTGGGGTGTTGATAATTCGCCGGTTGGGGTTTGAGTGTGGGGAACCTAAAGGTTCCCCCCCACCCCCTCCGTTCCACGTCATGCTTTTTTACCAATTCCTCTCTATATTATACCTTAAATTGAAATTTTTGTTTTTCCCAAAAATTGAATGAATTTAGATACTTCTTTATTTCATTATATATACAACAAGCATATCCTATCTAAGCAATCAATTTTATATCAATCTTTAAACAATGGGAAAGAACATACAAGGTGGTAAAAAAGCAAAATCTATGGCCAGAAAAAATGGTAATCATAATATAGACCTTCCGGTTGTCGTTTCAACAGAAGAAGAATATGTGATTGTCAATTCTGTCAGTGGTAATGGACGATTTCGTGTGACAAATGAAAAAGGAGTCGTTTATGTGGCAGTTGTACCCGGTTCTATGCGGGGTAGAAAAAAGCGCAATAACTATGTGGAAACGAATTCATTCTTATTGATTAATAATCGTTCATCTTGGCAAACATTGAAACCTTTAGCCCATGTTGACGTAGAATACGTGTATTCTAAACCACAAGCCCAGCAATTACGGTTATTTGATAAGTTTAGCGAAATGATTCGTTCACAAATGATGCACAGTAATCATGATAACTCAGATGTTCAGTTTTCTAATAATGTAGAAGAAGTTATAGAAAAACAAGAAAATACTGAAGAAAGTTATTTGGATACTTGTTTAGGGGGCAATAGTTTCAATATTGATGATATCTAAATGGTGATGTAAAAATTGAAAATCATACTTGATTTCCATGTATATTGGTAAAAATGAATGTAAAATTATGACAACAACTAAGCAAACAAACGAACCAAAGAAGAAAAGGTCTACTGCCAAATCTAGAACCACTACCGGTGAAAAGAAAAAAAAGAAAGAAAAAGACACCCCCGAACCCAAACCAAAAACAAACCCAAAGACAAAACCAAAACCAAAACCAAAACCAAAACCAAAGAAAAAGAAAAAGAAAAAGAAAAGAAAACTAAAAGCACGAAACCCAAAAAGCAAAAAGTAATTCCAATATTAATTGAATATATCTTTCCAACTATGGAAAAATATATAGACCCTGTAGAAGATATAATAGAAAGAATTAACGAAAAAAATAAAACTCGTGATATAATATATTAACAATATCGATTATGTTCAATATTTCATATTTAAGAAATAAAAATAAGTATCACTTAAAAATCATAGGCTTAATAGGAGTAATCGTCCTATTTAGTTTTTTTTACCTGGCTTTAGATACTACTCACTTTCAAGGGATCAACCCTGTACAAGATAAAGTAAAAGATGATATTGTAGAAAGAGAGTCTAAGAAAGTATCATTGGAATCATTTCAGTACAACAACATAAATAGTGGTCAAGAAAATAGCCAAGAATTGAAACAAAATATAGAAGAACAAGTAGAAGCAGAAGAAGAAAAAATTCAACGACCCACCATTTTTCAAAATCTTTTTGATCGGTTTTATTTCAGTACAATTACAGCATGTCTTCTTGGATATGGTGACATTTATCCAGCCACCAATATTGCTAAATCATTAGCAGCACTTCAATCTTTTTTGACTGTATGTCTCATTTTATATTAAATTTAACTGAGCAATATGTTACCATTCCGGAATGTCAATAATGATGATGTGTGATGTGTTTTCCTTATTTCACCATCTTCGTGTTGTTCTACAACTATAATCATGTAACTCTCTGCATTTTCAAACCTCTCTAAATTCTTATACCATGATGGAATTTTTTTCAATGTAATTGGGTAGGTAATCTGGGTTTGCGTATATCCATCGTACTCATTGCATGTATCCAATTTACAGGTAGAATATATGTCGTTTATTTTGGCGTACTTTTGATTATTTTTGGTAAAGCGAAAAACCATACAGTCATATTTTTCATCATATGTAATATATGTTCCAGTGTCGGCAAACTGTAGAATAAGGTTTATTATTTCACATGGTAGGACTGACATAAAATATCTTTTGTATAACATACATACAAAAAATAAAAAGCATGGCAATGGCAATCGCTCACTCCGTTCGCTGAAATATCGGGGCGCAGCCCCGATAAATCGTTTCCTCCATTTATGGGGTATTTATATTGGGCTTTAATTCTCTCCACACATTGGTTTAACTAATACAACCAAAGATTGGTACTCGTCATTCAAACTATCTTTATATTGTGATTCAGCGTGAAATACGAATCCGCACTCTTTGGCTAGTTTGATAATATCTTCTTTTGGCTCCATATATAATTGTTTCTCGTTTTGGCGTACATGACCAGTAATCTTATCGGTAAATGTCTCGATTTGATTTATTGTAGATCCAGAACCAATATACTTTTGTAAATAATCAAAATTGTCTCGGTATATCTTAGTAATATCTTGCAATGGAGTTACTGTAGAAAGATCGATAATGGGTGCTGTTTTCTTGTATTTACTTGGTTCAATACAATGGAGAATTAAATATCCACCGCATTGTAACCAAAAATAGCAGTGGCGCATAAAGGTCCGTTTATTTTCGATTTCATATAATGTAAAATGTGTGCAAGTTATATGGGTGAAACTATTGTTTTCGTATAACATTGGGTCATTAGTAACATCAGCACATTTTATTTCGCTATCTGGTGTATTTTCATGGGCTCTTGTAACTACTGTAGGTGATATATCTACACCGAATGATACATAATTCCGGTTTTCTAGTTCTCTCAACAAATGTCCTGTTCCGCATCCCACATCTAAAAATGAACTTTTCGTTTCATTGGGTTTGGTTATTTCAATAATGGCATCCACGTCTTGTTTACTATATTTTTCTGAAGCATGGATTTCATCATAATAGTCTAAATAAAACGAATCATATATTGCATTGTTTTCTCGGAGTACATATGGAGTAGATTGAGAGAACCCTTCTTTCATTTCGTCATTTGATGCTAATCCCAAATAACGTATAGACCAAATTATTGTTAATACTATGAATAATACTAAACCAATAGTATATAAATTTTTATACATGCCTAAAGTGTGCTTTTATTATACTATAGTATAGTACAATAAATAAATCGATATAATTACACAAAAGAGCGCAATTGGGTTCGTGTATTGTTGTTAAATAAGTCCTTTCCAATTGGTAGATTTTGCACCCTTTGTTCTCTCGATGTACTATTTGTAGAAGGATGATTGAATAAACTTGGGTGTGGGTTCGGTCCGGGGCGATGTTGTACATGAACTTTATATAAATCACTTTGTGACGAGGGGACATATACGGCTTGATGCGCGCTCTGTTTTGCCACAGTTTGATTACGTAATCCGGATTCTACATCTATAGACTGTAGAAAAGTGGTGGGTGGAGCACGTGACCCAGGGTTAAAATTACTATGTACGTTATGTATTGGCATAGGTTGAATCGGTACTGTTGCGGGTGCAACTCTATCGGCAATCGGGAATCGTGAATAGCGTGTTAAGACGGGATGTCTGCTGAAATTTGGGGCTAAAGGTTGGTCGGAAAATTGTCTCCCGCGAATGCGTTGATTTAATTCATCTACTCGGTCATGTTGACCTTCTTTTAATCCATGTACTACTCCTTGCATTTTGTGTATATTGATTCTATATATATGGACGACTTTATTTTTCGCCTAAATAAAATTTCCTATGTTTGACTTTCTTGATTTTTCCGGGACTATTTCGAGGAATTGTATTTTCACTACTTTGACTTGATTTACTTCTGCTTTTTTGCTTTTGCTTTTGCTTTTGGGTTTTGCGTTTACTATTACTTTTGTTTTTGTTTTTGCTTTTGCTTTTACTTTTGCTTTTATTGGTTATTTCAAACCGCTTAGTTCGTATTCGTTGTCGCCCTTTTTTATTTGCATTTTCATCATCATATTCTTTTATTTTGGACTCAGCATATTTTTTTAAAATATCAGGAGGAACCTTATATTGATAATTTCTTTTATCATTAAGAAAGTCATCATTCCATTCTACTAAATAATGAGATCCTGTATCTGTTTGGCCCACTATTTTTTCTATTTTATAGCCCAGTAGAAATGGTAATTCTACTTTGTAATCATTTGGAATTTCTTTTTCTGTGATTTGTTTCAAGTTTTTATTGACTTCACTAAAAGTAACATAACCCATATCACTATAGGTGTCTCCTATAAAGGCTAGACTATATCTCTCATTAACTCGGTCTACTTGTATAATTTTCAAATAATGAAAATCTGTGTGCTTCCAATGATCTTTCAGCATTTCATGATTCGCAAAAAACCCTCCTTTTTTGATTTTTAGGATTTGATTCGTTTTGTATGGCTTCTGTATTGATTCACGTGGTGCTGATTTAATTAAGCGTATTTTGCCTTTTAAATATGGAACACGTAAATATAGTTTCTCACATTTTGTCTTTTTTTGATTATTTTCCATATATTCATCCATGTTTATTACATCAATGACTGGATTCATTTCAGGACTGGCATTTTTATCTATCCATATAGAATCAATAATATAACACTCCCATTCATTACTTTTGGTATTTACTTCTGGAACACCTCTAACAATATGCCTAAATACATTTCTTAATTGGATTTGATCATCCACATAATACTTATCTTTATCAATTTTTACACAACTATCATATTTTTCCCATTTTATCTTTTTCGCAGTATCCCGTTTTGCAGTCATCACTTCTTTTAATTTCATCATATTATACACCGGTATCGATTCTTCTATTATTTTGTTGTCATCATTTTCCAATTCTTCCGATTCTTTGTTGTATGTTCTACGGGTAATTAATCGCGTACTTGGGTCATAATTGATGACTTTCCAAGATAATTGCTCAGAATTGTTATTCTCACTATAGTCATCATGAATATCATTAATATATTGGTGACCATAGTAATTCATGACGGCTGGTTCAAAATAAAACGACGGTAATAATACTGTAGAAGAAGTATCCTCTTTTTCTATATTTACATGGCAATCATAATTGGTAGACATGAGATTTACATACTCATCTTTCAATGCCCAACTATTGTATTCTTCTTTTGATTTCTTCTTTTTTTCGATATGTAGAAAATCCTTTAACGTTAGATAAAATAGAATTTTTTTCATTTTATCGTTTTGTACTTGTACCATTTGTGTTTCAATATAATCTATTGCCCCGCGTTTACGAAATTCTTCTTTGATTTGATTTATTTCGGAATCCGGTATTTCGATTTCTAATCCAGTATAAATAATATGCTGTTTGCGTTTCGATTCTGGATTCAGTCTGTTTGTAGAAGGTCTACCAATAGTATCTAACTTGAAGGTTAAGTTTTCATCCAATTTATAGTCCAATTTATGATTCACTTTATATTCTTTCTTCACTTTCTCCAATAATGGATCATTTTTTAAAGTCACTATTATTTCTACCGGAGGTATTGTAGGTGTACGTAATCTTTCTTTATAATCCCGCAATATTTGTAAGTCGGTATTTTTTTGGAAAAATGTTTCTAGACGTTTTTCAGCATCTTTTGATTTTTCCAAATCAACATTTTTACTTAGGTCATTTGGGTTTGGTGTTTCATTATCCTTATTCAATTCATATTTCCATATTTCCAACGGAGCCAAACCTGGAATAGTACTGTAGATATAACAACAGTCTAATATGAAGCCTATGAAAAAGTTCACTTCTTTTTCATTCACTTTGTACCATTCACTAGCATTATCTGTAGGAAATCGCATAACCATTTGTGGAAAGATTATTTTTAAGACTTCATGTAATCGTTTTTCCATATAAGTTCCAATGAATTGTTCGTGTTTATATGGGTGAAAATCGCGATAGAAATAAAATACGTAATGTACTTTATATCCTATTTCTTCTAAACCTGGGATCAAAAATGTTTGGGCATCGCCTAAACGCCCAGGTGTTTCTTTCTCTCGTGTTGTATAATCATTCTTGCCTCCTTCTCCTACTTTGAAATACAATTCACCCGATACTACTTTGCTGATAATATAAATATAAGTCGTTGCTGTATGGCTATTGAGATTTTCATTATATACTTTACGATTACCGATTTTAAATAAAGAATGGTCTCCTCTATAATCCAAACCAGTAGATTTGTCTACAATTGTATCGTATGTATTCAATTGTGAGTCAGTAAAGTATTGTTTCAACATACTTGGATTAATTGGGCATTGAACTTTATTTTTCCTATCTTCATACGAAATTTTCTCGTTTGTTTTATAACGATCGTCGCATATGCTCGATAAATCCTTCTTTTTCCGGCTTCTATTGCTTGATTTCGATGACCCGGGTGATGACCGTAGAGTCGAGCGTTTAGAATTACCTTTGGTTCCCGATACCGATTGGAGAGAACTTGAATTTGTTTTTGCATTAGATAAAGTACTTAATGTACCTGACATAAAAGAAAAACGTATTTTTTACACTATACAAAGTAAATAGAGAAAAATTGAATACATATAAACACTATTTTCCATTATTACAAAAATACCTTATTTCTCTTATTCAGTTCATCTAAATCACTTTTTATTTACTCTTTACAAAAAATGGTCATTGTATGCAACCACACTCTTTATCCCAATGCCAATGATGATGAATCCAAAAGACCGTACGAAGAACATTTCAAACGATTCCCGTACGACTTGAGTTCATTTCAAAAATATGCCATTGAAGCCATTTTATTACAACAACATGTTTTGATTACCGCACATACCGGTTCTGGTAAAACATTACCGGCTGAATTTGCGATTGAACATCTAGTAGCACAGGGGAAAAAAGTCATTTATACCAGTCCTATTAAAGCCTTATCCAATCAAAAGTTTTATGAGTTCACCAATAAATTCCCCCATATTTCATTCGGGTTGTTTACCGGTGATATTAAAACCAATCCAGAAGCCGATGTATTGATTATGACTACGGAGATCTTAATGAACCGTCTATTTAATCAGTCTATTACCAATGAAGATGTTCTCCAATTTCAAATGGACTTTGAAAATGAATTGGCCGCGGTAATTTTCGACGAAGTACATTATATTAATGATGCCGACCGCGGACAAGTTTGGGAAAAAGCCATTTTAATGCTACCGGACCATATTCAAATGATCATGTTATCGGCTACTTTGGATAAACCCGAACGATTTGCCGAATGGATTGAATCCAATCACCCAAACAAGCAAGTATACTTATGCCCGACTAACCATAGAGTAGTACCATTGGTTCATTATGGATACATTACCATGGGCGAACACGAGTTCAAACTCATCAAAGACAAAACACTAAAAGAACGGTTACGTACTTTAATTAAAGAACCCATTATGTTACAAGACAGTAAAGGTAAGTTTTATGCTCAAGGATATGATCAAATCAAAGAAGTGCGTACTGTACTGGACAAACAACGTATTCGCATTAACCGTAAATTTTGCCTAAATCAATTGGCCCGACATTTGAAAACCAAAAATATGCTTCCCGCCATTGCGTTTGTATTTTCCCGTAAAAACGTGGAGTCGTGTGCACAAGAATTGACTACAAATTTACTGGAAGACGATACGAAGGTACCTTATATTGTACAGAAAGAGGCCGAACAGATTATTCGCCGATTGCCCAATTACGAAGAATATTTACGGTTACCGGAATACGTGCAATTGGTCAAACTCTTGGAAAAGGGGGTAGGCATTCATCACAGTGGAATGATACCTATTTTACGGGAGATTGTAGAGTTGTGTATCAGTAAACGTTATATTAAATTCTTATTTGCCACCGAATCCTTTGCCATTGGTTTAGATTGTCCGATTAAAACGGCCATTTTCACCGGTATAATGAAATTCGACGGTGATTTAGATCGTACATTGCATTCCCATGAATATACACAGATGTCCGGACGAGCCGGACGGCGTGGAATTGATACAATCGGCTATGTCATTCACTGTACAAATCTATTTCGCAAATTTCCATCTTCGGTGGAATACAAACTAATGATGGGTGGAAAGCCACCTAGTTTAGTATCTAAATTTAAGATCGATTACAATTTAATCCTTAATGTATTGAAATCGAGTCCGGATGTGAATCTAGAATCTATGGTATCGTTCGTCAGTAAAAGTATGTTATTTGGTGATATGGTCATAGAAATACATCATCAACGCAATGTCTATTTAGACTGCAAAGAAATGTTTGAATCTATGAAAAATAAGGCAGATACTACTATCAAAACACCACGAGGATTATGTGCTGTATATCGCGACCATATTGCATCAATGCAAGTATGCCAACCTAAAAAGAAGAAACAGTTTTTGAAGAAAATGGAAGAATTATCAACAGAATACTCAAATATAGAACAAGATTCGTTTCTACTAGAAGACATCGAAAAACAAGAAAAAATGATGAAAAGAGAGCATGAATTATTAAATACTATAGAAAAGCACGTCGAAAACCAAGTATTGCGTATATGCAAATATATGGAACAAGAAAAGTTTTTGACTGTAGAAACAGGCAAATTAGTGGCCACTACAAATGGGTCGATTTGTTCTCATATTGCCGAAGTCCATGGTCCTATATGGGTAACTTGTATGATTGATAAGTGGAATTATTTTGAGGATTTTACTCCGAAACAAATTGTCGGCTTATTATCGTGTGTAACCGATGTCAAGGTCAATTCCGATTATGATATATCAATACCACAAGTCAATGACGAATTCTTACGTTCGCGTTTGTTGGAAATGAAAGGGATGTATTTACTGTACGAACAAGAAGAAGGGGAACGTGGTATTGCTACTGGTATTCGATATGAAGATGCTTTCCAATTCAATATTGTTGCTGAGTCAATGGAATGGTGTGACTGTACAACCGAAGAGCAATGTAAGCTGTTTATAAACGAACATTTAATGCCCAAAGAAATTAGTTTAGGTGACTTTACAAAGGCTATTATGAAAGTGGCTACGGTAGCCAAAGAATTACGTGGACTGTACGAATTAGAATGGTGCCGCACGCAAACAGAATGGCTACATAAATTGAGTCAAATCGAAGAAATGGTTTTGAAGTACATTGCCACTAATCAAAGTTTATATGTATAATAATTTTACACCCTTGAAGATTTAAACCCTTGAAGATTTAAAATGGGACATTCTCAATCTTTCAGGGTCAGATACCAGTAACAATTTGAAATGACGCCCAAAAAGGCGTCCCATTTCAAATCTTCACTGGTATAAAACGCCGTTTTTGAAACAATTATAATAAAAATTATATAAATATTTTTATTATATATAGTATCGTATCCAATTAGTATGTATCTCCAATATTTAATCTTCACTGGTATAAATTGAATTTATTTCTTTTTTTCATAATCACATGTAGGAGCACCAAATATAAATTTAACAATATCAAACTTATTACCCCTTTGGCGTTTTTGATACATAACATAATCCACAAATCCATACACTAATACAACCAAGGATGAACCGATTAACCCATTTTGTATTGTCTCTGAATATGTTACTTGTAATGGTGTGATTAATTTACGATTAGCCCAATAATTCGTTTGTGTAGTAACAAGATAAGCAACAAATAATATTCCTAAAAATAATAGATTTGGTATCAATTGCATTTTAGACGATAATATAAAAACAACATAAGTGGCGATGGAATAGAAAAATGTTTGAATGCTATTTCCATTGGAAAAATCATTAGCGATTTCTTCAGGTTTATTTGATTCATTTTCATTATTTGTATTCATAGATTCGTCTTTTCTACCTTTGTTATTGAAATCCCAACCACCTTCCATCATAATAAAGATGAAAATACACAAAAATCCAATAAAATGTTGTAAAAATCTATTTGTTTCTAACTCTCTTTGTAATTGACAAGGCAATCCTCTAGTAAGTACACCTCCTGCAATTACTACATACGTAATAAATAAAAAGGCTACTTTAGTAATGCTAGCAGATGAAAAGATCATACTTTTTTCGTATATATAAAAAATACAAAAAAATTGAATGACATTCGTAATTTAAATATGACTAAATACATGAAGCCATATAATATATAAAACCATACGAATGAGTGTTATGTCTATAAGAACAAATATAACTGTAGAAGACTATGAACTATTTCATATATTTGACAATTCTATTGACGAATATGAAGATGAATTGGAAGAAGAATTAGATATGGAAACGTCTTCACCGAACACCACTTATATTGGTATTTTAGTAACAAGTTCAAATAACCATGAAACAAACACCATTTCTTTAGCAAAAATACCGCTAGATGTGTTCTATCATAAATCTATTATTCCTTATGTCGATTCATATTGGGTACCCAATGAACATCACAAATATTTAGCCATTTTTACATTTAGTCAAATAAATACACAAGACGCAAAACCTGTAGATAAAACTACTATTATAAGAAGAATACAAAGACGTTTTCATAGCGTATACAATAGAAGATGGCATTTTATAAACGGTCCTATTTCAAAAGCATTGTATAATCGTGAACTAAAAGGAAATTTTCCTAAATCTATACAATTATCATTACTCCGTGGCCTTCTATTGTAATCCTGGAAAAAATTATAATGGGTTAATACATATAATAATGACATACAAAAGTCAAGCATTAGACCAATCCGAGAAGACTACTTTTTTTAATGTAATACCATCGCCTAAAGATGAACGCGATTGGAATGCCGAGCCTTTATATGATGAAATCCGTTCGGTACCATCCAGTTTAGATTGGCGCAAACATTTACAAAGGGTTCGCAACCAAGGTATCCAGGGTACTTCACTTGCATTCGTGGGTGCTTGTATGGTTGAATGGTATACCCGTAAAATTATGAAAGAACCAATTGAAGCATCACCACAATACTTGTACAATAATCGCCCGAATCAAGATACTACATTATTATGTGGTAGAACTATGATGGAAATTTTAAAAACCCACGGTTGTTGTACCGAAGAATCATATCCTTATGGTAAAAAAGACGAAATTAGTGAAGACGTGTACAAAGAGGGTGCGAAATACAAGATCGATGGTTATGCTCGTATGCGTACCATGGAGACTTTGAAAAAAGCACTGGTTGTCAATGGACCTTGTTTGATTTGTTTCCCCGTTTTCAATCACACTACGCAATTATGGAAGCAACGCAAAGAAGAGGAGAAATTAGGATGTCATGCTATGACTATAGTAGGATATAACAACAAAGGGTTTATATTACGTAATAGTTGGGGCGAACATTGGGACAATGATGGTTACTGTATTTATCCCTACAGTGATTGGGGATGTCACGACGAAGTATGGACTGTAGTAAATGAATCCAATATGAATCGATTCAAATTGCGTGTCAATAGTGTCATTTTAAAAGCATTTAGTGATAAAACATCTGCTTTGTCCGGTAAGCGACCCATGAGTGAAAATGGTATGCCTGTTCCTCGCTCTCGTCGTGCCAGTCGCATGAGTATTTTTCAATCAAGTGTTCCCGAAAATAGTATTCAAAATGCCACTTTTTACAGTGACAACTATGATTCCAAGGATGCTATATCCGGTACAAATGAAATGAAAAAGAAGAGCAAGAAAGGATTCATGCGTAAATTGTTTGGCAAAGGCAAATCACCAGAAGAACCTTTAGAAGAACCTATAGAAGAAGAGGTTGTTGTTGAAGAGACTATAGAGAAAGAAGTGGTAGAAGAAGAGTAATTGTTTCTATTTTCAAACCGTTACTGGTATTTGACCCTTAATGATTGAAAATGTCCCATTTTAAATCTTCAAGGGTTTAAATTAGAAAAATACAAATTAATATGTAAACCAATTATATATTAATAGTAATATGATTACACGAGGCAATACAATTGGGTCGCGTAATAGCAACAAAAGTAGAGGTAGTCAAAGTAGAGGTAGTCAAAGTAGAGGTAGTCAAAGTAGAGGTAGTCAAAGTAGAGATAGTCAAAGTAGAGATAGTAAAACTAGTCAAAGGAGTAAAACGCTTAAGTTAAAACCCAAAATTAGTTCCAAAGAAATATTGTCAAAACGGGGTCAATTGAAATCCCGTAAGAATTCTAGAAGAATTATTGCTCGTACCATGACAAAAAATAGGTCCAATATCAAATCTCATTATTTAAAAGCAATTTGTTCGGATTCAGGTGTATGTTTAGCATTTGGCAAAAAACGCAATAAAATAAAGTCCTTTTTCAACAACTTTAGTGATTTTTCACTTGTCAAACATAATGCTAAACGATTAGGAGAACCTTCTTCAAATGGTTTTGTATACGAAATTCCATATGAAAAAAATGATTATAAAGCTCATTCTATTTTAAAAACTTCGATACATGCAAATAGCGACAATTTATTATACGAATACTTTGTTGGGAAGCATTTGAATGATATGGGTGCTTATTTTCCTTGTTTAGTGGAGACATATGGCTTGTATCAATACAAAAGTATGAAGTCCTGGAATACTGCTAAACGTTCAAAAGAAATCAGTAATCTTAATGATTTTTTGGCTGAAGTCAAGTTACCTGATACTTTCAATTTTACTAACAAATCGATAGTCAATATTATAAAAGATAGTTGTAATCAACCCATGTTACAAAGTGTATTAATACAACATTTCCATGACGTTGAGTCATTGAATGATTATACTGAGTTGTGTAATTCTATGAAAGGTCAAGATGATGACTATACACAACTCATTACATTATTTCATATCTATTTCTTTTTACATCATAACCGAGAAACATTTACTCACTATGATTTGCATACAGGGAATGTCTTGTTATACCAGCCCTTCTCTGACCCCAATAAAAAAATAGAGTACACATATCATATAGGTAAAAATAAAACTATTACCTTCCAAAGTTCATATATTGTGAAAATCATTGATTATGGTAGAAGTTATGTTAAAGGTGTGAAAAATTTCCATAAAACAGTATGCAAACAAGAAGAATGTGATCCAGAATGTGGTAAGAACCTCGGGTATGGATTAATAGATAAAGTTCCTCCTAAACTTAATGACTTTTATAATATTACTTCATTGTATCCAAATGTCAGTCATGACTTGCGCTTGTATAATTTAACTTTGGACGAAAATCGAAATTCAATCATTCGTAGTTTGAAGCCACCTTTGTATGATCATGAATTTGGAACTCCTCCTGTTCATAAAAACAATACTGATACACGAAAAGTATGTAATGTAACAGATGCTTATATGGAAATTCTGAATAAAATGCTTCTTGTAGAAGAAGATATTTCTAGTACTCCTAATGAAAATATTATGGCAAAAATAACTGTATATGGTAAAAAGACTCCAATGGGTGTTTTATACAAGAATACAGACCGTGTTGTGGCTCCTCCATATAATATTTTTTCACGACTTACTTAAAAGACGGTAATAAAATAATGTTACTAAATATATAATTTTTTAACATTTCTCTTATAATAAATATGGCATTTTTCTACCCTTTGTATTTTTTACCCATTTTTTAATATGCTTTAGTGGTTTCATATAATTGCGTAATGTAGAAGAATGTTTAGTATCTGACCTGGTTCTGGGTTTTTTACTTACTTGTTGGACTTTAGTTCGCTTGGACTGAGTGCGGGACCGGGACTGGGATTTAGATTGGGATTTAGATTGGGATTTAGATTTGGAATTCGATGGTGAATAAATAACCCTTTTACGCTTCACTGTAATGCGATTTGATTTGGGTTGACTTTCGCGGCTTTGAGAACGGGTTTTCATACCCAATGCTTGTTTCAAAATACTTTCTTGGTCCTTTTTCATTTTATCGCTTTGTCTTTTCATTAAGTCAGGTCTTGTACGATAATACTTTGTATTAAATTTTTTCTGTAAATCAACACGTTTCTCTAGTAATTTAACTTGATCATCGGGGTTTGTAACGAAATATTTATTACACAAGGGTTCCGATGTACTGTCTTTTTCTATTAGATCAGTGAGAAGATTCTTTTTTTTAATGTCCGACGTTGATTCCAGTACAAGATCCAAATAATCATAGCCTATTTTTGAAAGATTTACTTTCATAGGCAATGTTCCCATTTCTCCAAAACAATTATAATTCTTCATCAACATATCTTCACGAAACCCAAGTTTATTGTACAAACATAATCCTCTCATATTGGTAAAATGACCGGCTAATTCCAATATACCATAATCCTGTTGTTGTTTCGCGGTAAATAAATAAGAATATAGCAACAATTCACCATAACCTTTTTTTGCACAAATTAATTTTAATGCGTGTGTAGTAGGCATATCATTGCATTCGCCATACTGAGTAATAGCAAAACCAATGCGTTCAGATGTACTCGTATCGGTCAATAGCAAAATATCGTCGTAAAAATCATGTGGGTCAAATCGTTCATTTTCCTCTCGGAAATATTTATCAAATCGTTTTTTTACTTTTCTTAAATTTCCATCAATATATCCACCATCAACCTGACTCATACAATTCTTCATTAAGTTAGAATCTTCAGGTATAAGTGTATTAAACACCATTCCGCTGCGGGTTTCCTTTACAATTTCTCTAATAGAAGTTATATTGTCTATGCGCAAATTATTTCGCCGGAGATACTGTTGAACGGTATTTCGGGCCTTGAGTTTTTTCATGATAGGGGTAGTAAAAAACATATTTGTGTTTTTGTAGTATAATTACTGTACAGAAAATAATTTTTATTCATATAATGTTTCCATCGTATATGCTGCATATTCATAAGGATGTTCTTTTTTTACACCATCATCGCTTGAGTATTGAATATCACGGAAATATTTTGGTTTCTTTGAATATTGTCCTAAATACTTCTCTCCACTGGTTTTATGAATATATGCCTTTCCATCGGTATCGGGATTCGCCGGTAATTTTTGTGCTTCTTCATTAGATAAATCAATTGTATCGTAATTTTCTTCTAAATACTTCTTCATGTCTACGGTTTTTTGATACACATGGGTTTGTTCATGAAGTAATAGTTGACATGTCTCTGTAATGGTTCTTGACTTAACGTCTTTGTTGTTCAATAAAATAACGTCACCTCTTGTATGGGGTAATCCATTTTCGTATTCTTTATCACAGGTGAACCCGAGTTTCCATGGTAATGTTTTTAATTTAGCAATACGAATTCCTTCTATTTCTTCTTGCTGCATTGTTTCCATTCGTGCTTGTAGACGTTCTATACAGTCTTCGATCTTTTCTTGGATTTCCGGATCTACTTCGCATGCACTATTGGCTATTTTTGCTAAATATTCGTCTTTTGATTTTACTCCTCTCACTAACAAATCGTCTGTTTGGAATCGGTTATAATAATGGTCAGTATCATCATTAAGGACATTTTGTGTTTCTTCTTTGGATAAAAACTGTACAGATGATGATAATGATGATGATGAACTGGATAATATAGTAGGATTCGATTTCAAATAGGATTGTACCCATAAATAGATTCCTATACAAAATGCCAGAATGGCTAAACTGTAGAGAATTGTTTTCAATAATTTCATGGACGGTGTATACTAAAACGAAAGCCGATTTTACTATACACAAGGGTGTTATTTCATTTCATTTACTTCAATGTTAGTAAATACAAGAACTGGTTTACCGACTCAAGCATATCATCACGGATTGTCATTAAATCACTATCTTTCTTGGAAGGGAATACCATAGAAAGATCGATCAAGAATTGCCTAAACTCAAAGATTTTGTGTTGGAATTCGTATTTCGTATCGAAATCGTACAATTTCATTTTATCTTCTACCATATTAATGCGTTTGAATGTTTTGCCCATTAGTACTTCTACAAATCGGTCACTTTGTCCGGATAATTTTTCATGAAGTTCATCGGTTGCTTTATGTTGTGAATACGATTTCGTTTTCCAGTGATATAATTTGATTCCATTCATGATTTCCAGAAAGGTTTTGATAATACGTGACTTTTGATTGTTCGATATACCATTGTCTCTTAGTGTCTTATTATGACGGCGTACTTTCGATTTACTTAACGACTTTCTTTTTTTATTAGACTTTTTGTATTTCCTTATTACTATTGCCATTGCCATATGTGTTATACAGTATAAAAACAAAATAAACTTTTTAGAGAATATTTAGATTTATGACTGTACGGATGGTGTCAATTCTTCTAATAACGAATCGGCAAGTTGGTCGTTCGTAGGCGTGGGTTTTTGGTTATCGTTATTTCTATTTGGATGTTGTATTTCTACAGTATTAATCTTTGTTTTTGGTTGTTTAGTCGGTTGTTTAGTCGGTTGTTTAGTCGGTTGTTTAGTCGGTTCTTCTTTGGATTCTTCATTGGGTTCTTCTTTGGATTCTATTACTTTAGGCGATTTTTGAGAATCATTGGTAAAAGGCTTTAGCCATTTTTCTTGTATATTTTGCTGTTGTAAATAATACTGTAAAATAGACTTACTATGAGCCAAAGCATTGGCTACGGTAGTGTACGATATTTTTACAATTTCTTGGTTTGATTCTGTGAATTGAATACTGTAGAACCAATAAGGTGGAATGGAAAGAACATGTCCGGGTTCCAATTGAAAATCCAATGATTGGAGTTCTTTAGAAGATGGATGAAACAAGTTTTCATTTGACCAGAATTCATAATAAACCGGGTCTTCTACTGTAGATAAATATTCTTTACTTTTCCATGGGGTCATTTTTACACGGACACTTGTATTGTGTTCTTTCGGTGGTAAGTATAAAAAGTTATGACTTTGTTGTAAATAGTATGTTGTGGTTTGTGTACCGGCCGATCCGTACAATATATCATAATTCGTGGAAACAGTAAATTGCGGTTTCAAATATGTATTAAGATGGTCAAACCATGATGTCCATTCAATTGACTGCACAATTTCACTATGGTTGTCATTACTGTAGAAAATCGACTTTTTATCGGTTTGAAATAAACTATGTGCATTGTCCTTGGGTAAATGAATTGGGTCTACATATGTATTTTCGTTTTGTTTAGCGCGATAATCGCGTACATCTTTTACTTTCAAATAATCCGGTGAACTTTGCGGAATAGACGGTAATTCGGTTAATGGAAATAATATTGGTTGTTTGTAATTAACAATGGTTTGGAAATCTTGATGAGTCGTATAATCATATTCATATATTTCTAAATCACTTCCACTTTTGAATTGGTGTTGAATATGAATATATAAAAATAGAATACATACGAATAAGATAATAGTTGTCCACATATTTTTCTATACAATGATACTACATTCTATAGAATAGGGTTTTAACCTAATTTTCTTCAGCGCGTGGGGCGATGTAGAAAGTCAATAGTGCATTTTCATCCATACTAAAGTCCATTTTCATTGGATATTCGGATGATACACCAACTTCCATATTTTTCGCGATTTTCTGGTATTGGCATATAAGATTCAAATGTTTTAATGCATATGAGCCACGAACGACTCCTCCTTCTTCAATGGAATATTCTTCTAAATCTTGTATTGGAATATGGGTCTTCATATTTCCATATTCTACACTTTCGGCTACTAATTCAATATGTTCTTCTGTACATTCAATACGAACTGCTTCTCCAAAATGTTTCAATTGGTGGATCATACTGGAGAATATCAAAGTAGGTAAAGCAAAGTCGGCTGAATATTCAATAGGTGGGATTTCCATTAATTCGGAATCCAAATCAAGTAATGGCACTTCAAATGTTTTTTCAAATACCAATTTATTCTCACTTGGACTAGAATACCGTACAAAAATATGGTCTGTACGTTCATGTGTATTCCACTCTAAACCTTGCGTTTTGTCTTTGATACTTAACACTTTTGATAGTAAACCTGTAGACACTCCTATTACTTCTGATTGTTCTACGTCATAAGTAGTAAACCAAGATTTTGGTAGACTTAATTGTGCAATCAATATCATAGCAGAGTCCATACATTGTACAGAAAGTTCGTCTTG
>Ga0129324_10001091_pt1 | contig 18026 bp, 23 predicted proteins | sample CPBDNA_7_FD_96879 | JGI IMG/M metagenome (GOLD analysis project Ga0129324, IMG submission 96879) | Freshwater to marine salinity gradient microbial communities from Chesapeake Bay, USA - CPBay_Spr_15_0.2_DNA | ecosystem: Environmental > Aquatic > Marine > Coastal | place: USA: Chesapeake Bay... | reverse complement strand
AGGATTATTTTTAGCTCCCGACAGTCGGGGAAATGGTGCGTTAATATTTGCGGAAAAAGAAAATGCTGACTTTAGCACTGTTGCAGGTCGAGATGTTTCACTGGTATTTTCACCTGTTTTAAACAATTCTGAAACAGAAGCTATGCGTATCACTAGTTCTGGTAGTATCGGTATTGCCCAAACTAATCCTATTTATCCATTACACATTAAAGATGCAGGTAATGCAGGTTCAAGTGATGAAAATGGTCAAGCATTTGACGCTAATGGTAGTATGTATTTTCAAACGAATAATACTTCCCAGATGTTTTTAAACGATAGTTCAGGAGCAGCAGGAACACATAACTATATTCTATTTAGATATCAAGGTGCAACGATTGGCGATATTGATACCACTAATAACACATTAATTAGATATAATACTTTTACAGGTGGTCACTGGTCACAGTTTCACGATGGCACAAATCCAGAATTAAAAAAAGGAACTGTAATGTCATTAACAGGTGATAAACTAGAATATTCTAAATGTGAAAAAACAATCACTAAAGAAGATGGAACAGAAGAAGTACAAAAATTTGAAATTGCAGGTACTCACGAAATAGGAAGCGAAGTCACTGTACCCAATGATGAATATGGTGAAGAAAATTCAACTACTACTGCCACTGTTGTTTCTAATTATAATGCAGACCACTTAGTCAAAGTAAAAGTATCCGATAGTGTAGCAGACAAAGGTGTCTATGGTGTTTGGGCAGGTAAATATAATGATGGTGATTTATCAGTAGAAGCACTCGGAACATCTACAATTAGAATTAAACAAGGTGAAGTTTTAGAAGTAGGTGATTTATTAGAAAGTGCAGGAGATGGCACTGCACAAAAACAATCTGATGGTATAATCAAAAATTCTACTATTGCTAAAGTCACATCACCAACACCAATTGAAACATTTGATGATAATAGTTTTCTAGTATCTTGTGTTTTATATTGTGGCTAAAGGAGTAAAAAATGTCTGACATAAAAATTGATGATAAAGAATACAAAATTGCTGATTTTAATGATGAGCAAAAAATAATAGTTCAAGCTATTCAAGAAAATATCAATCAGAAAAACGAACATCTCAAGAAAGCAAAAAATTCTGAAATTATAGAAAATTACTATAAGCAGAAATTAATTGACAGTTTAAAAATCAAATCTGACAAAGAGTAAGTTATGGAACTTAGTGATAAGACAACTGTAGGAATGCCTATAAGAAATCTTATTGCTATTGCTGTTTCCGTAGCACTGGGAGTATGGGCTTATTTCGGTGTCATTGAACGCCTCAATATTCTAGAAACCAACCGACAATTGATGGAAGCCGACTTACTCAAGAAGGCTGAACAGACACCGAAGAATTTAGAAATCTATATGCTCATTGAAATGAATGCAAAGCAAATAGAAAAACACGCTTTACAACTAGAAGAAAATTTACACACTCAAGTAATGCTAGACCATCTTGAAGAACAAGTAGAAAAACTAATGAAGGATGTCGAAAAACTAAAAGATGCGACAAGAGATATCCAATTTGCTAATGGAAATGGGCATTAATGTGGAAAGTAGTAATGGTTCTTTGTTTGTTCAGTGGTAATGGAGAACTGTTAGAACATACTTACACAACAGGTGTTGGAGAATGTTTAGAAAAGAAACGTATCATGAAACGCAACATGGGTCCAACAGTTATAATTACGTGTGGGGAAGCAGAAGCAGAACTAGAAGAAATTCAAGGAAAGATATTTATAAAAAGCATTCGTAAAATAAATCATGGCGAACATCATTAATATAAAGGAGAAGCATATGTCACTAAAAAAACTAGAAGAAGAAGTTTCTAAACTTCGCAAAGATAATAAGATATTGAGAGCAGAGAATAAAGAATTAACGACACATAATAAATTTCTTCTCGATAGATTAGAGACATGGGCAGAAAGAAACTTTCAAGAAAGACAAAAGTGGATGAACATGACCGTAGATGAAGTCATTGCGATTAACAAAAACAAACCTGATTATGCTAAGGAAAAAGAATTAGCCAAAGCATGGGATGAACAAAGTGAACGTGTATCTAAAATGAAGGTGGCAAACGGATGAAAATAGACCTGAAAACAATATTACCTTATCTTATACTCCTTGTGAGTATTGGTATGACATGGGGTATGTTTTCAGAAAGATTGGATGCAGTAGAAACTAAGATAGATGCAGTCACCCAAATGCAACAGGATATAGCCGTCATCAAAGAAAAGATTATGTGGATGGAAGCATACTTAATTAAAGGGAGTAATTAATAGTGGTTACAAGAATAGAACAAGAAAAAAAGATATCATCAAAGGTAAAAGCAGACCCTTCAAAATATATTCAAGCTATTACTGGGCAACAGATTTCAACACCTACTCTTGCTCCCGGTACAAGTGTTGCTGATAGGTTAGTTTTACAACAAGAAACTCCAGGTACAAGACAACAAGACATTAGTGTTGCAGGAGGTACAGCCGTATCACCAACAGGTGTGACAGCACAAGCTACTCAAGTTTCACCTGATGGTACAGTAATTCAACCAACAGCAGTTACAGGTGCAGTTCAAGCACCTTCTGTTGCGGAAAAGCAATCTGCTCAATACACTGCCGCCCAAACTTCTCAAGCCGTAGACACGGCACTTCAAGCTACCGAAGCATCACAATTAAATCCTGATGACCCTCGTGCTAATATTACTGCCGCACAACAAACAGCTTCATCTGTAGGAGATTTAAAATCAGCACAAGGTCAAGCCACCCTTATTGATAATCCTGTTCAAAGACAAATACAAGCAGGTGAATTAATTAGTGGAGTCGCTGATGCTCAAATAGCATCTCAGTTTACAGAACAAGTTCAAGCCGCACAAACAACACCAACAAAAGAAGCAACCGTTAAAGGTCAATTAGAAAATCTAATGGCTGACTTTGAGGGTGGTAAAACTCCCCCTTGGGCCGCAGGTGCAATGAGAGCCGCCACAGCCCAAATGGCCGCTAGAGGTTTAGGTGCATCATCCATGGCAGGTCAAGCAATTATCCAAGCTACAATGGAATCTGCTTTACCGATTGCTCAAATGGATGCTCAAACCCAAGCTCAATTTGAAGCACAGAATTTATCCAACAGACAACAAAGAGCGATGTTGGCCGCACAACAACGTGCAGAATTTTTAGGTTTAGAGTTTAATCAAGAGTTCCAAGCTCGTGTAAGTAATGCAAGTCGTATTAGTGATATTGCGAATATGAACTTTACAGCCGAACAACAAGTTCAATTAGAAAATAGTCGAGCCGTCAATACAATGGACTTGGCAAATTTAAGTAATGACCAAGCAATAGTCATAGCCGAAGCCAGTGCTTTAGCGAATATGGATTTATCAAATCTTAATAATCGACAACAAGCCGCTGTTCAAAATGCTCAGAACTTCTTGCAGATGGATATGGCTAACTTAACCAATGCTCAACAAACAGAAATGTTTAAAGCCCAACAAAGAGTTCAATCATTATTTACGGACCAAGCGGCCACTAATGCATCTTTACAATTTAATGCATCGAGTCAACAACAAACAGACCAATTCTTTGCTAATCTACAACAACAAGTCGTGTTGAATAATGCACAACGAGCTGATGCAATGACACAGTTTACGACAGCAGAGCAGAACAAAATCAATGCACAAAATGCCAGTAATCTGATTGGTATTCGTGAAGCTAATGCTCAAAGACAAACTGCTATTTCTCAATTCAATGCACAATTAAGAGATGCACGAGAAAAGTTTAACGTACAAAATCAATTAGTGATTGACCAATCTAATGTCGAGTGGAGACGAAACATTAATACGGCCAATACAGCCGCTATTAATGCCGCTAACCAAACCGATGCGGCCAACTTGTTAAACATATCTAACTTTGCCATGTCTAGTATGTGGCAACAATGGAGAGACGAGGCACAGTGGTCTGTTACTGCAGGTGAGAATGAAGCGGATAGAAAAAATGCTTTAGCCTTAGCCGCTCTAGAAAGAGATACAGAATTACAACTAGCCGATAAGAAAAGTGATGCCGCTATTGGTGAGATTATTGGTGATATTGTCAGTGGTATATTTAAAAATAAAATATTCGGATAATAATATAAGGAGATAATTATGTGGGAAAGTATATTAACAACCATAGCAGGAGCTGCCGCATCTAGTTTTTTTGGTGGGGGAAGTTCAAGTGACCTTTATGGAGATTCTGGAGAAGTAAGTTTAAAAGGCTACAGTCCTGGTATTCGTGGTGGAAGAACACCCATAGTTCCTGCTGGAAAAACACAGATGCCTGTTGCTTCCGATTATAGTATGTTTGTCAGACAATGGGAAAATTATTTAACAGCATATCAAAGAGGAAGAAAATAAATGGCAATTAGTAATTTTGATGCCCCTATACCCGGCCAATCTTTAACAGGTGAACCTAAAGGATGGTCTTGGGAAAGACCTCCTCGATTTGTAAAAAAAGAAGATGCCGCTTTATTTATATGGGATAAGTTACATACGCAAGACCAATTGGAAAGAATGATTGTTCTTTTAGATATCGGAGTATCGGTACAATCTTTAACAAAAACAGTTATCTTCGGAGGATTTGTCGAAGGAATGTATACGCCAGATTTAGCCGTATTATTATTTCCTATTGTGGAAAGAATGATATTTTCTATTGGTAAAAAAGCAGAAGTAAAAAATTTAGTTTTAAGTAAACCTAAAAAAGACAATACAAAAGAATTAGTCAACCAATTATTAAAATCTAGAAACATTGATGAAGATAGATTAATTGCTTTTGAAAAAGAAGAAGGTAGAAGACAAGAAGAAAAAGAAGAAAGTTTAGAAGAGATACAAAAAGGATTAATGTCTCCTAATAAAGAAATAGAAAATGAGGAGGATGAAGACTAATGGGATTATTAAGTAGTGCTTTTGCTAAAGGTTTTGTTAAAGGTGTCGGTGAAAATATAGTAGACTGGCAAGATGAAGTAAAAGAAAAAGAAGATTTATATAATGAAAATTTAACAAAAGCAAAAAGAAGAGTTAATGAAATTACCACAGAGCTAGGTAAGAAGTATGATGACACTGTGTCTCTCGTTAATCGATATGGTGGAGGTGCATTTGGTAATTACTTAGTACAAAATTATAGCTTTGACCAACTATCTGAGTTTAATAGTTATGCTCCTTCTGCTCAAGAAGAACAAATGAAAGAGATTAAATCTGTCTTTGATAAATTAGCAGATAAATCACAATTTACTAATGCAGAGTTTACTGAAACAGCAAAACAAAAATTAGATAAACAAGTAGAAGCTACAAGAACATCTAAAATTGCTGAAATAGCAGGTGAAGAACCTGTAGCACCTACTGGTAAAATAGGACAAGTTCTAACAGGCGGTATTCGTGCAGGGGCTGAAGCTGAAAGAGAAAAGATTATGGGCGGTTTTGCAGAACCAGTTACAACTGCAGAATATGCTCCTGTTGATAGAGATTTTCAAGCTACAATAGCTAATCTTTATACCCTACCTAAAAAAAATCAATATGAGAATATTATAGAAAATGATTTATATACTTATGATTCACAAACTAATAGAACAGAACCAAAGCCTGAAAAACAAAATATAATAGATGAGGCTCAAGTAGAAGTAAATGATATTGCTAACAGAGGTTTTGGTCAATATAGTGTTGTTCAATTCTTAGCTGAACAAAATTTTGCTAAAGATAATTCTGACTACAAACCAGTATGGCAAAACTATCAAGGAGAATTTACACCTAATTCTAATTATGCTTTAAACTTTGTTAATCAGTTTGAGGAATCTCTTTCTAATAATGATTTACAAACAGCACAAGAAGTTATTGAATTATTTACAGGTTCTGGAATACAAGGTAATCAAGAGTTAGCTCAAAAGTTACAGCTACAGTATGATAATTATGTTAAAGATATGACTGATGAAGAACAAGTGACTAAACAAGAAACAGTCACTGTTGATATACCTGAAGGTGAATTAATACAAAAAGGTAAAGTAAAAACCTTTGGTGCATCACAGTACGTTAGCCCAGAAGAAAGACTAAAAAATAGTCAAGTAGACGTAACAGAAGATTTTATCCAACAAGTAATGCAAAAAAATAATACGTCAAGACAAGGTGCAATTAATATATTAAAAGATTATGGTTATAAAAAATTCCCTGAAAAACAATCTGTCACCTCTACTGTAAAAGGCAGAATCAAAGGTGAATAATGGCCATCAACAAAGAACTTGAACAAAGGCTTCTCGAGAAGCAAAATAGGCTTTCTGCCAATCCTCTTACAGTAACTTCCCAATCTTTCAAAGGTAAAACATTTCAAGCTGACAATGACTTCATCAAAGGCATCGAGCCTGTTGAAGTTGATAATGATTTAAGCTACGCATTTAAGCTCGGCATAACCGATACCTTTCGTGGTGTTCAACAAATAGCAGGTGCGAATAAGGAAGAATTAAAAGCCGAACAAAAAAAACTTAATGAATTAATGAAAGGCCCTAATGGGAAAAAGGTAGCGGCAGCTTATTTTGCTGGTGCTTTACTTGACCCCGCAGGATGGTTGATACCTTTTGGTAAAGCAAAATATCTTTATCAAATGGGTAAATATGGTATGGTGTCAGGTGCAATTGCTGGTGCAACAGGATACGTTGATACGGAAGAAGGGCTATTTAAAGATAGAACAACCCAAGCCTTAGCAGGTGCTGTAGGTGGTGGTGTTATTGCTCCAGGTTTTGGAGCATTAAAAAATCTCGGTGTTAAATTAACAGGTAAAGGAAATATAATACCTTTGACTGCAAAGAAATCCAATCTAACTCCAGCAGAAAGTATTGAAAAAGGTTTAAATCAAGTACAAGTTTATGGTAAACAAGTAGATGAAGGTGTAGGTAGGCCTAAAATATACACAGAAGGAGAAAGAGTATTAACAAAAAGACCCGAGGAAGAAATAGGAAAAGAGATACCTTCTATTTTTGAATCTCTTGTCAATATTTTTAGAAAAACTCCAGTCGAAAAACAGTTTCCTAAAACAGAAGTTATTCCTGATAGACCTCAAGTCGGACAATTCGGAAGAGTTTATAATCTGAAAAAGAAAACTGTAGGATTTTTAGATGATATTTTTGCTAATTACGAAAAGAAAATAGGTTCAAGAATATTAGAAGGAATGAAAACAGGACAAGGAGCAGGTGCTGTTGGTGGAACAATTGTTGGATTTAATGTAGAAAGAGATGAACCTTTATCAACTCGATTAGGATTAGCTTTATCGGGGGGAGTGTTCGGTTATCTTGCAGGTAAAGCGGCCATGAAAGCTCCTGTTAAATCACGTAAAGTTCAATTTGTGGATGATGAGGGTAATACTCAAACTGTAGAAATTAAACAAAGACTATCGGATGTATTGGGCAGATTATTTGTTGATAAATACGGTTTAAGTAAAGATTATGTAAAGTTATTAAATAAATATGATGGAACTCAAAATAGTATTGCTAGTAACTTTGTTCGAGTAGCAAAGAAAATGCAAGAGTTAAATGAAAATGAAAGAAGAATTTTATATAATATGTTGGAAGGCGATAATATTACACCTGTTGATACTGGAGTTCTTAAAGATTTAAAAGTTGAAGCAAGAAAACTAATTGATGAAATGGGTCAACGATATGTTGACTTAGGCTTAATTACTCAGAAAAGATTTGATGAAAATAAAGGTTCATACTTAGGAAGATTATACACAAAATATGATGACCAGATAAAACAAATAGGTGATGAATTAAAACCAAGAGGATTATTAGAAGAAGATAAGTACACAGCAAAAGATTGGTTTTTAAAACTCAGTAAAGAAAAACCTACCATTGATGATAAACAAATTCTTAGTGCTGAAGGTATTGAACATAAAGGTTGGGAGTTATTTGGAGATTATGAAATTGGAAGACTAGTTAAAGGAAAATTTGTAGAAGATAAAAATGGAAATGTTATTAGAAAAGTTTTACAAAGAGACCCTCCTACTGTTTTAGAAAAAAGAGAAGGTATTAAAGGAAGAGCTTCAAAAGCACAAATACTTCAACCTGATGATACTATTTCAGTACGTTGGCAATACACTAAACCTGAACGACTAGCTATAGGTGAAATTGAAGATGCCGCTATTGCGATGGAATACACAGGGCAAGTAATGGCTAACACAATTGCTAAGTATTCTTTTTTTAATGATATTGCTACAAAGTATGGTAAGGTAGCCAAAGGAGTTAAAGAAGAAATAGTAACAAACAGTAATAAATTTTATGACGAAATAACAGATGAAGATTTAAAAACAGGTTTATGGAAACAGATTCCTAAAGGAATTGTTCGAGGAACAAAAGTTCAAAAGTTTGGTAATCTTTCAGGTAAGTATGTTCCTGAAGATGTTTACAATGATATTGTGGCAGGACAAAGATACCAACAACAATCATCTAGTTATTTTTATAAAAAATATAGAAAGTTAAATAGTCTTTGGAAGTCTAGTAAAACAGCATGGAATCCTACAGTGCATATTAATAATGTTTTTGGTAATTTCGTATTATCTGACTTAGCAGGTGTTCCTTGGTCCAGTTTACCTGAAGCTATTAAAGCATTAGTACAACACGGTAAAAAAGGAAAAACTTCTCAATTAGTTTTAGATGCTATTGAGCATGGTGTGTTTGATGCTGACTTTGTGAGAAAAGAATTAAAAAACTTTAGAGCAGAGGATTTAGCAGATGTGTACAGGTCAAAAGCAAATGCAGATGGTTGGGATACTTCTGTTAATATTGCAACAAAAATATATAATAAGATAAAAAATAATTCTATCACCAGTAAATTAGAAGATTGGTATAGACTTGAAGACCATATATTTAGACTTAATGCTTTTGCCCATCGTATTAAAATGGGTGATACATTTGAAGATGCGGCTCTATTTGCACGTAAACATTTTATTGATTATGATATTGACGCACCTGTGATTAACTGGGCTAGACAAACAGTAACTCCATTCTTGGCCTTTACATATCGAGTTATTCCTTTATTAATTGAATCAGCCGTACTACGACCTCACAAGTATTTTAAGTATGCCGCTTTAGGTTATGGATTAAATAAACTAGAAGAGATGTATGGTGGTGAGGAAGCTAAAGTAGAAAGAGCTTTACTACCTGAGTATGAAGCAGGTACTATTTTAGATTTACCTTTCATGCCAAAGAAAACAATTCGTATACCTGTGAAGGACCAAAATGGTAGACCCAAGTATCTAAATATACAAAGATTTTTTCCAGGTGGTGACGCCTTTAGTTGGTCAGGAGGTAATCTTGTACCTTTCTTACCTGAACCTTTACAACCGAGTGCAGGTATTGGTGGTGATGTTATTAGTTCCTTAATTGGTTATGACTTATTCTTACAAAGAAAAGAACCCGGAAGAGGAACAGGTGATGCTTTACAAGAGACAGGGATGATAATGAGCAGTTTAGGTAAAAAGTTAATACCTAACTTCCCCTTTATTCCTGGAGCGTACTCTACTAAAAGATTAGAAAGAGCATTACTCGGAGACGACTCGCCTTATCGTGTACCTCAAACAGAATTAGAAGCATTACTCAATGCTTTTGGTATTAAAGTAAGTAACAAAAGTCTTGATACATTAAAACTAGGAGCAAGAAAAGATTTAGAAAGAAAGATTAATATAGAAAAATTTAAAATTAGAACTGCTAAAACTAAATTAAATGCAGGACAGATTAACATGGCAGATTTTGATAGAATAATTTCTAAACAAAGAAAAAATATATTCGATTTAGTAGAAGAATATAAATTAAGACTAGAAGGATTTGACCCTTATGGTACAAGACTACGTGATGATACAACAGGGTTTATGAACTCAGGAGATAGAGTAAGTTCCTATAGTTTAGAAGATAAAAAAGATAAAGAATTTAACTTTAAAGAAGAAATGTTAAAAATTAAAAAAGCAAGGGGGCAATAAAATGTTTGGTGGATTACCAGTAGAAATGCTTACAATGTTAGGCTCTAGCTTACTCGGTGGACTTATGTCTATCTGGGGGCAAAGCATTAAAGCAAAACAAGAAGAACAAAAGATGTTATTGGAACGTGCAAACTTTCAGATGAAAGCCGTAGAAAGTGCAAGGACCTATGAGAATAAAGGATTTCAATTTACAAGAAGAATCATCGCATTAACAGCAGTTTTTTTTATTATAGCATGGCCGAAGCTAGTGCCAGTTCTATTCGATACTCCAGTCATCTTGACATGGACAGAGTTTACACAAGGGTTCTTATTCTTGATAGAGAAGAAAGAAGTGTTAATGGACAAATCATTCTTAGGTTTAGTGATAACACCTCTCGATACACATCTCATGTCTGCGATTGTAGGCCTTTATTTTGGTGGGAGTTTAGTAAAGAAATGATAATTGATGAAATAGTAAATGAATTATCAGCACCTGATGAAGAAGGTTTTAAATCATCTATCTATGACGACTCTACAGGAAAAATTGTAGAAGCAGGAACTCCTATAAATGAAGAAGGAAAATTACCTTCAGGAGGAAATCCAACCATTGGAACAGGACATTTAGTTACTCCAGAGGAATATGAAAATACATACAAAACAGGAAAAATGTATAAAAAATCAGAACTAGATGAACTATTAAAAAAAGATGTAGAAGAAAAATTAAATACAGTAAATAATATTATATCTAAAAAATACGATAACAAACCAGTAACAAATGATGTTAAAAAAATACTAGTAAAAACTACATTTTGGTTAGATGCACCTAATAAATTTCCTAAATTTTTCGACTCTATGGTAAAAGGAGATTTTAAAAATGCAATAGATAATTTAAAATATACAAACCCTGAAGAATCAAAAGAAAAATATACTAAAATATTTGAGCCTGAAAAGGGTATGGCAGGATTAAAACAAAGAACTTTAAAGTATATAGAAGCTATTAATCAAATAATGAAAAATGATTTAGGCGAGAATGCTCAAGCACAACGACCTTTAAACTCTATACCTAATAAATTTTTTGCAGAAATATAAGTTATACTAATTTAAACTATTAACAAACTTAGTCATATCTTCTGCTAGTTCGTCAAACATAAATTTAGTTTCTTGTGAGAGGGCTACCAAGATATTGGTGTGTTGATATTTAGGATATTCTTTTACTAATGTTTCATAAAGTTTATGGTGATTGACAGTATCATAATCTAGAACTAAATCAAAGTCTCTGTTAACACCAATCTTAAACTTTCCAACATTAATTAAGAAATCATATTTTCTTCTTATCAGATTCTTGTGTTGTACCACTTTCCTTTCTCTCCTCTAACTTGAGTAAGCTATCCATAATTCTAAAGACTTCACCATAAGGTCTAGTCCACAAATACTTTAAGACTTCCTGTCTTATATCTTCACTTATTAAATAGGTCTTCATTTCTTTTCTTCTCCTTTTCTTTTTCAATCTTCTCTATTTCTGTATTGATGATGTTATAAATATCATCAAAGAATACTTTAAGATTAGCGTAGGTTATTTCAAACACACTTTTCTCTTTAGCATTCTTCATTTCAAACGCATCTAAAGATACTAACAACTTCCCTGTAAAGGGGTCTTTAATTACTCTCATATTTTCTAATCAACCTTTGCAGATACCACTCTGCTTTTTTTAAATCTTCTACACCATTCTTTCTTTTAAATCTAGTAACGTACTTAATCACATTACCTTGGAAATAATCCATGTTGTTTGATTCTATATAATCAGCAGTTTCAATGCCTTCTTTATAGTAAGAGGGATTAATCTTATCCATAGTTAGCTACATCAATCAAGTCTTTGATAGGAACTAACCAACCCCATGATGTATTGTTATCACCACCAGGAACAGAACGATACTTATTCTTGGCAATAATCTTTTTTAATCTTGATGTTTCTAAAGAGATAGCAAAACAAAACTTCTTACCTTTGTATAGATTAATAGTCCAGTATTGAGCTTCGGTCTTATTGATTCCACTATCCTTTCCTCTACTTTGATATTCACAAAAATGATTACCACTCTTAATCCATTTATCTATCTCAGACTTAACTTCTACCATATCTCCGTCTAGGATTTCACCGATAACCTTTTCACCTTTTTTACCAACAACTAAGTCAGCCTTAAAATTACTTACGTATTCCATTAATCCTCCAATTCTAAATCTAAAGTAGGTATATAGATTTCCTCTATTTTTTTTAACTCTTTATCGCTAGGCTCATATTCTATATGTTCTATGTTTTTATTAGGTTGAATTATTTTTCCAACCTTTTGTTCCCAAAGGTCTTGTTCAATTTCTTTCTTAATTATTTCTTCTAAAAAAGTATTGTCTTTCATTAGTTTAACTTTTTTCTCCAATCTTGAATACTAATAATTTCAGCTTTACCATTAGCACCGAGTTCTTTTTTCTTTCTATTTATTTCCCTAACACTCATCCCTATTTCATAGACCATGTCAGGGTCATCTAAAGCAATTTGGCAAAGGCCCATTGCTACAGTATAACACATCTTTTTTTCTTCGGTATCTTCTACATAATTAGAATCAAGACCACAGGCAAATCGATTATCGCCAAAAGGTCTTACTATAATGACAACACTCTTGTTGTCTACAGGCACGTCATCCTTCATGAGCTGTCTCCTTGGGTGTATTAATTTCAGCATACCAAAGATACTTAGGATTTTTGGCACTGGATTGTTGTTGGGGCAAGTATTGAATGTTATCACCCCAACATTTATGTTTATAAGGGCAGTATGAGCATATTGAGGACAAGACTTTATTACCTGTTTTCTTACGGTAAAAAACTTCTTCTTCTAATTCATAACACTTTTTAAAGGGGGCATCTTCCATTAAGGCTTTTATGTTCTCATTTACTTTTGCTAATGCTTGAGAACGATACTCAGCATCATCCTCTGGAGGCTCGGTGACTAACATCTCACCTGTAGCTTTGTTGACTACAATCCAACCTCCAAAGGATTTACCTGTGGCTTCCGAATACAGATATCCTTGGGAAAGATATCCGAAGACATCGTCTTCAGCAATTTTGTGAAAACCACCACCATTTTCCCCAAATTTTTTTTCAAAAGCAAAAGGTGAAGCTGACTTGATATCATAAACCTTATCATCAATAATGATATCATATGTACCTTTAATGTCAAAGTATGGAGTATTTAATTGTACTTCACCTTGAACACCTTCAATCTTTGCCTTCACAGTTCGTAGCAACATCACTACAACTGCTTCGATGATATCTCCAAATAAGTTTCTTAGTTTATGATTATAATTCTCATAAGAAACAATGGAGTTATCCCCTGAATATTTTTTATCCATTTGTAATTGGCATAAAGGTTTGCCAACATTGGACATTCTAATACGAAACTCTTTTTCTCTCTCGCCTGTAAACTGCTTCACGACTGCATCTTCACAGTCTTTCTTAAACATCTCAATAATATTTTTAGGTATAGCAACAGGCTCTCGTTGAGCCTGTGCTAAAAATGATTTTACTTCTTCTAAGAAGGTCACGCTGACATTTCCTTTAAGATATCATCATTCAACATGTCTTCTTCTGTGACTTGTTGATTCTTTGCAGAGTTATGTTCACTCTTGACATAATCGTTTTCTTGTTTGACATGTTCCAAAAACTGAGATAGTATTTGTTTATCCTCATCAGAAAACTTTACATCTTTATTTGAGTCTTTAATCTTTGCAATAAAGTAAGAGACGCTACCTTTTGTATGTTTTTCTGTTCCGTCAAATTCCAAAACAGTATTATACATAATCTTATTTCTTTTCGATAGGCTCTTTAATTGGTCACCAATCGGTAAGAAGTTTACACCTCGTACTCTATAAAGGACTGGCTCATTCGTTAGAGATTTGTCTTCACCTTTGGAGTTCTTTCCTTTAATGGTGACTAGACCAAACACATTACGATAGCAAGTAATCTTATCTTGTTCTATCTTGGATGCAGGGTCAAGGTTTTCTCGTAATGCTTTCGGTACACTACCACATGCATCTGTACCATTCGTATCAGGTTTAGCATCTGACCAACTGGTAAACATTACGGACTTATAGTTATTTTCTTCATTCTCTTCATCATATTTATTATACTGAAAGGTATTCAGAAAGGGTCGGAAGAGAACTTTCTCTGCATAGATAATTCCATGCTTGGGGGAATCAACTTTATACAACCCCCGTTTTATTAGATTACCGTCTGCGTCTTCGGTATCATAGTTAATAGACAATCTAGATAATGATGAGCCACCACTTTCGGTGTCTTGGCCCAGCATTGACATCAGCTTATCATTGGATAAGTTATCTAGATTTGATATTAGTTCGTTGGACATTATTATGTACTCCTTTTATATTTATATTATATCATATAACTGTGGATAAGTCAAGCCAATTTTCACCTTTTTTTATTTCAAAATCTAAGGGAACATTTAGCTCACAATTGTAACGGTGTAACAATGAATCTTTGACATTGATAAACCCTGTTTTTACAATGCTTATGACATGGTGGACCTCCTCGGGATGAACATCTAGGATAACAGAATCATGAACAGTATTGATTAATAAACTTTTCATTTTTCTTTTCTTTAACAACTCCCAAACATTGATACAGGCAATCGGAACAATATCCGCAGTAGCAAATCCTTGAACAGGATAGTTCTTAATGGCTGTGGCTTGGGTAGTCGAGCCGTCTTTTCTTCGGTAAACATTAGGGAAGTAGTATTCTCTTCCACTAGGCAGTTTAACTATCTTTGTTTTAAAGGCAGTATCTTGTAGGACTTGATGCCACTCCGCTATTTGTTGATACTTCTTTAAGAACTTCTCATAGTATTCCTTTTCTTTTTTCTTACCCATCATTCCACCATATAAAGGTTTAAAGGTATGGGCTTTGGCATCTTGTCTTGAACATCCTATCACATCAGCAGTGTATTGATGCACATCAACTCCGTCTTGAATATCCTTCATGCCTTGATTGTCTTGAGCTAAGAATACAGCCGTTCTAAATTCTAGCTGAGAGAAGTCGACTTCTAGTATCTGCCCACCTTCAAAGCGAGATTTGATAACTCTTTTCACAGGAAACTTATCACCTCTGGGCATATTTTGGAAGTTAGGTTTAGAAGAAGAAAGTCTTCCTGTAGTGGTAACATGTTGATTAAAAGAAGGGTGAAGAATATTATTATCTTTTACATTCTCTTGAATACCTGTAACAAAAGTATTAAGATAAGTTTCTACCGCACTGTAACGAATGATAGAATTAATAAAATCTTTCAACGTACCTTCGGCATAGACGCTAATTCTTTGTAGTGTTTCCTTATCTGTTTTAAATCCCCCTTGAGATACATCTTGAACACTGTTAGACTTCCAACCAAAACCTGCGGGGGCTTGAGTTTCGGTAAACAACATCCCTTCCCCTGAGCAAGAAGAACACTTCGATAGTTTAGCAAAAGGTGTTCCGTCTTTTTTTATCTTTCTTACATGGCCAACCCCTTTACAATCATCACATTGTCTTGCAATGGTTTTAAAGATAGGGTCAGTATACTTGTTAACTAATTCATGAAAGGCTCGGTCAGTCATCTTAGGTCTTCTCTTTTGTTTCTTTGTTCTTTTATCAATACCAATATTAAATAAACTAGACCATAGATTTTTATCTTGAACTTTACGAGAGTAAATAACCTTTGATAAATCCTCAGTGGAAGATAGATTAATCTTCGTATCACCCATAACTTGAGCAATGATTCTATCAATCTTATTTTTGAGCTGATAGTATTCTTGGTTTAATTCTTTTTCCACTTGCTTGAGTTCAGCTAAATCAATATAGTTTCCATTACATTCCATATCAATTAAAACCCGTAGGAAATCATTCATTAAATCTCTCGTAGGAATTAATCCACTGTTAGCTCTTTGATTATATAATCTTACTTGTGTAAGATATAGTTCTTTGGTAATCTTGACATCCTGTCGACCATAGTTTTCTAAATGCTCTAAAGGAATCTCATCAATACCATAACCGTCTTCCATGTAGGTAGCTAGGATATCTGACTTTAAATTAATCATATGTCTTTTACAACATTCTTTTAAAGACAAAGACTTATCCTTCATCCCTCTCATGATAATATATTCAGCTAACATAGTATCATAAAGTTTTCCGGAATAGGTAAATCCAAATTCATAGAGCCATGACATATCAAACTTTAAGTTATGGCCAATGACGAGAGTAGATTCATCTAAAATGCTTTGGACTTTCTTTTTGTTTTCATTTATTTTATTTACATCTTTCATATCCTTATGATAAAAAAAGAAGTATTCATCATTAATTCCAATACTCACTAACCGATTGTTAGGATTAAAGGGAGAGGGGTCACCTTCCTTGGTGACGGTGGTTTCTATATCGAGAGTCGTTATCACTGTGTACATCCTTTCTATGTAAATGAAGTGAACTGAGATAAAACAGGAATAAGTCTTGCTTCAAATTCTTTGTGGTTTCCTGTCAGTTTGTTTTTAGAAATTGTTATTTGTCGAACAGAGGCATCATTAGGGTCTTCATTACCTTCATCAAGTTTACCTATACCCACAATCAAATCAGCTTCAGCCGCCTTGCCTGTCTTGGAGTTAGCCATAACATTAAAACTTAATCGTGTTCGACCATGAGCTTCAGCCGATGCTTGAGATAAACCTATTAATAAAACATTATGACGTTTGGCTATCTCTCTTGCTTGAAGATAAACCTCACCTAATTTTTCATGAGATGCATTGTATTTACCTGATACATTTATCTTATCTAATTGGTCTACAATCAGAATGTCAACATCATTATCTTTACAATGATTGTTTAAATCATCCATAGTAATCCCTACACTATCATGAGTATGAACATAATCTCTAATTTTTTTCCATTCACTAATCGCTAAGTCTTTACTGCCGTTAAGAATCTCAGATTGTTTATACCCACTACAGGCATTAAGTAATCTTACTTGTGTACGAATGGCAGGTTCTTCATTACAAAAGATATGAACATTTTTCTTTTGCCATGCAAACCCACCTTCATTAGCAACGAGGCTAACCCAAAAGGCCGTCTTTCCACTTTCAGGTCTAGCAAAGACAACCATAAAGTTACCTCGACCAATACCGTCTGTAGCATTTTGAAGAGCATAGATATTAAATTTAAATTCTCTTTGTTTGCTAACGGCCTCTAGCATTTCATCAACATCGGTGGTCACTTCAGTGCTATTCTTCATTTCAAAATGTTCTTCGTCAATATCATTGAGAAATCTTTGTATCTCTTTGAAGCTATGTTGACTTGGATTATTACCAATGGCAATACAAAGTTTAGACATTTCATCTGCTTTGTTCATCTTATACATACTCTTAATAGCATTCTCAATAACACCTTCATTCATGTCTTTGATTTTTTCAATCCGACTTAATAAATCTTTGATACTATTCTGGGCCTGGAAACTCTGATTAGCAAAATAAGTATTAAACAAACTTAATTGTAAATCACTAATACTAATTTCTTCTATCTCAGGATTGTCTTCATAGATTCGAGTAATAGCATTGTAGATATCAGCTCCCCCATTAGTGAAGAAAGAATCTGATATAATCTTTTTGATTCTGTTGAAATATTTTTTTTGTAATATGATTTTTAAAACATAAAGTTTTAAACTTCCGTCTTCCATTGTTCCCTTTCTATATAAACTTTACTTAACTTTACATTTCTACTAAACCCACATGAAAAACAATAACCTTGAATATTAAAAAATCTTTTAAATTTAAAATCGTCTTTCTTTATTCTCAAAGATTTCTTTCTAGATTTACATGAAGGGCATGTAATATATTTATTTTTCTTACACATGTAAGATTTAATAATTTAACTCCAGAAGTTTAGCATTCATTTTGCATTTTGTCAACTCTAACTTTGTTAAATCCTCAGTATCGCAATCAAGTTTATTAGATTCAATAGGTGGT
>Ga0129324_10001088_pt1 | contig 18055 bp, 12 predicted proteins | sample CPBDNA_7_FD_96879 | JGI IMG/M metagenome (GOLD analysis project Ga0129324, IMG submission 96879) | Freshwater to marine salinity gradient microbial communities from Chesapeake Bay, USA - CPBay_Spr_15_0.2_DNA | ecosystem: Environmental > Aquatic > Marine > Coastal | place: USA: Chesapeake Bay... | reverse complement strand
TACAAACCACTAGGTGTCACAACTACTTTTGATAAAAAAGGAATCCAGCTCACTAAAGTGGACCAGCAGTTACCAGATACTGTGATGCTCGATTTGACTAACGCGCCAGATCAAGCACAAACTATATTTGCAACTTGCATAGGCTTAGGAGTGAATGCTCATTTAACAGGTTTGCGTACGCTTAAAATAAAAGAGACAGACCGTATAGAGGCTATGAAGTTAGTGGGATCTCGCTTTCGCGAAAGCGCTATAAAAACAACAGATCATTCGATACAATTACACGTTACATCTCCAGCAAAGTTTCATAAGGAAGTTATTGTAGACACCTACCAAGATCATAGAATGGCCATGTCTTTTGCGCCACTTTCTATGAAAACAGAGGTGATTATTAAGGATGCGATGGTGGTTACTAAGAGTTATAAAAGCTTCTATAAGGATCTTAAAAAGGTAAATGTAAGTATTACAGAAATTTAACTCACTTTTTACTTGACAAGGCCTATGCTCAAATTGTATATTTGCAGCTTATCATAAAAATGAATTAATGAAGTTATCACAATTTGGATACGAGCTTCCAGAAGATCGCATCGCACAACATCCAGCAGAAAACAGAGACGAGTCTAAGTTGATGGTTTTGCACAGGAAATCTGGTGAAATTGAACATAAAATGTTCAAAGACGTTATCGATTACTTTAATGAAGACGACATCTTTGTGATGAACGACACTAAGGTTTTTCCAGCCAGATTATATGGTAATAAAGAAAAAACAGGAGCGAGAATAGAAGTGTTTCTTCTCAGAGAATTGAATTCAGAAACAAAATTGTGGGATGTTCTTGTAGATCCTGCAAGAAAAATACGAATAGGTAATAAGTTATACTTTGGTGAGGATGAAAGCCTAGTTGCTGAGGTAATTGATAATACCACATCAAGAGGGCGTACGTTGCGTTTTCTCTTTGATGGCAGTTATGAAGAATTCAGACAAGCGCTTAAAGATTTGGGAGAGACCCCATTGCCTAAAGAATTAAACAGGGAGGTAGAACCGGAAGATGAGGAGCGTTACCAGACTATTTTCGCAGAAAAAGAAGGTGCTGTAGCAGCACCAGTTGCGGGACTTCACTTTTCAAAACACTTATTAAAACGACTTGAAATTAAAGGCATCAAAAGAACTGCAATAACTATGCACATAGGTTTAGGAACCTTTGCACCCGTGGAGGTAGAAGATTTGTCCAAACACAAAATGGATAGCGAGCAAGCTTTTATTACTCAAGAAACTTGTGATATCGTTAATCAGGCTCTAAATACTAGAAAAAATGTTTGTGCGGTAGGAACGACTACGATGCGTACTTTAGAAAGTGCCGTAAGTAGCGATGGTCGTTTAAATACATTTAACGAGTGGACCAATAAATTTATTTTTCCGCCTTATGATTTTACTATAGCAACTAGCATGATCACTAACTTTCATCATCCTAAGTCTACATTGATGATGCAAGCTGCCGCTTTTGCAGGGTATGATTTTTTAAATGAAGCCTATCAAGTTGCTTTAAAAGAGGGGTATAAATTCAGTACGTATGGAGACGCTATGTTGATCATCGATTAATTAGTTTATTATAGGGAGCTTTATTTTTTATTCGGTAAACTGCCCTAGCATAATAAGTCAATCTTTTTTTTAAAATTAAACCCTACAGAATATTATTTCTTTAGGGTTTTTTTATGATTGTTTCTTATCTTGTCATCTTAAAATCCATAACATGAAAAAAATTACTTTCTTTTTAATAGTGCTTGTCGGGCAAACCATACTAGCCCAGAATAATTTTTCGGGGACACAGCCATTGTCTTGGAAATTAAAGACGGCCTATGACGCTCCAATTGAAAAATTTAAAAATGTTCCTTTTGATGAGTTGGCCCAAGAAGATGCTAAAAATGATTTAGATAAAAGTATTCCTTGGCGATTTGGATATGATTTTTCAGCAAACATAGATCCAGATACGCATGGTCAAAAAATTACATTAGACAACGGTGACCAATTGTGGAGGGTTAGAATCCAGTCCCCAGGTGCAAAAACCATAAATATCTTTTTTGACTGGTTCGATTTGCGACCGGGAGCATGGATGCGAGTTTCCTCGCATGACCGAAGCGACCTTTCAAAGTTATTTACCTATGAACAGAATAATGTCAACAAAGCTATAGGGATATGGCCAGTAGCATCTGATGACGTTTGGGTGGAATTGTACGAACCAAAAAATAGTATTGGTCAAAGTAGGTTAGAAATAGGAAACGTAGTTCACGGCTACCGAACTGCTACAGATTTTAATGAAGCAAAGGCGTTAAACGATTCGGGAGACTGTAATCAAGATGTAGATTGCGATATCACTCCGCCTGGTGCAGACCCTTTCAGCATCGATCAAGTTAAAGAAGATGTAAAGAAAAGTGTTGCCATGCTCGTAAGTGGGAATACAGGTTTTTGTACCGGATCTTTAATCAATAATACAGCAAACGATGGTGCGCCCTTGTTTATTACAGCAAATCACTGTGGAAATTCCGTTGCAGGTTGGGCATTTCGTTTCAACTGGAGAAGCCCTAATCCATCGTGTGCTACGGTAACAGGAAGTACTAATGGAACTTTTGACCAAACAGCATCTGGGGCCACTTTGTTAATGAATAATAGTGGTAGTGACATGCAATTAGTACGGATTACAGATACAGGATTTTTTAACGCTAATCCAGATGTGGTTTGGAATGGTTGGAACAAGTCAAGTACTTCCATTCCTGCTATGCAATTTGGGATACATCACCCAAGCGGAGATATACAAAAGACTTGTAGAGATGATCAATCAGCCGTTAAACAAACCACTTCATTTAATGGAGATCCAACTACAGAAGTTTGGAGGATTTCCGATTGGGACCTAGGAGTTACGGAGCCAGGTTCATCAGGCTCTCCTCTTTTCAACCAAGAAGGGCAATTGATAGGTGTTCTTTCAGGAGGTGCTGCTGCTTGTATTGGTACAAATGACAACAATGCTTTTGATATTTATGGAAGATTTGATGTTGGTTTCTCAGAAGGGACTACTGCGGCAACCAGATTAAGTGACTGGTTGGATCCAAATAATACGGGTCAGGTAACTTTAGGTCAATTTCCTCCATTACAAACTTTTGCCGTTGATGTTAGTGTTGCTATTAACAACGTTCCTACTGAAATTTGCTCTGGAGCCATCAACCCTGTAGTTCAAGTAACCAACAGAGGGACATCAACCATAACAAGTGTAGATATCCTATATTCTTATGACAGAGGCGCTACAAGCACCACCATCTCTTATACCGGAAGTATAGCTTCAGGAGCTAGTGATACGGTAAACTTACCTCCTTATAACGTTTTAGTAGCAGGTTCTTTAAATGTAAGATTACAAAATCCAAATGGCGTTGCAGATCAAAACAATGCAAATGATACGATTAACGCTGACTTTGATTTAAATGGGTCTCCTTCATTTGCAGCCAATAATACGGTAGTATTTAACATCACAACCGATAATTTTGCTGATGAAACCTCTTGGCAAGTAACGGACAGCTCAGGAACTATAATTGCATCTGGTGCCGCAGGATCACTTGCTGATGCAACTACGTATAACTTACCTTTTAATATTGTAGCTGGAGAATGTTATGAATTTACTATTGCTGACTCTTATGGTGACGGTATTTGCTGTGGTTTTGGTCAAGGGAGTTACACATTAACTACAGACACCGGGGTGCAAATTTTTACTGGAGGAACTTTTACAAATTCTGAAGTGACGCCTTTTAAAATAGATAGTACCGCAGGATTAGAAGATGCATTGCAAAACTCAATAAGCGTCTTCCCTAATCCATCTTCAGGTGTTTTTAATGTGGAATCTGGTCTCCAGGCTGTCAAATATGATATTTATGACCTAAGTGGTAAATTAATCACCTCTGGCAATTTAACAAATGGTAGATCTCAAATTAGTTTAGATGCTGTTGCAAATGGCCTTTATTTGATGAATCTGTCCATAAATGAAGTTCAAATCACAAAGAAGTTGATTAAGAACTAATAAACTTACGAATTCATACCAAACGCGTTGCAAATCATGTAGTTTTGCAATGCGTTTTTTTATACCCTATGTTGAAAGAGAAGAAGAAAGATATCAGAGCTTTAACTAAAGATCAGTTAAGAGACTTTTTTGTAGATAATGGCGATAAGGCTTTTAGAGGTAACCAGATATATGAATGGTTATGGAAAAAAGGTGCTCATTCTTTTGACGCGATGACTAATCTTTCTAAAGAAACCAGAGCCTTCCTAGAAGAGCATTTTACCATCAATCATATCCAGGTGGATGATATGCAAAGAAGTAAAGACGGTACTATAAAAAATGCTGTGAAGCTGCACGACGGCTTAACCGTGGAGTCGGTATTGATCCCAACAGATACTCGAACTACTGCTTGTGTTTCTTCCCAAGTAGGTTGTAGTTTAAATTGTGCCTTTTGTGCTACTGCGAGACTCAAGCGCATGCGCAACTTGGAACCTGATGAAATTTATGACCAAGTCGTTGCTATAGACCAGCAAAGTAGGTTGTATCACAACATTCCTTTATCAAATATAGTTTTCATGGGAATGGGAGAGCCTTTGATGAATTACAATAATGTACTAAAGTCCATCGAGAAAATAACCAGTGAAGATGGGTTAGGAATGTCTCCTAAACGCATCACCCTTTCTACTAGTGGTGTTCCTAAAATGATGATGAAGCTGGCTGACGATGGTCCTAAGTTCAATCTAGCACTATCCCTACACAGCGCTATAGATGAAAAAAGAACTAAAATCATGCCTTTTAATGAGCAGTTTCCACTCGCTGATATAAAAGAAGCTTTAAAGTACTGGTATGAAAAAACAGGAACTAGGGTTACTTATGAATATGTGGTTTGGAAAGGCATCAACGATACCGAAGAAGATGTACACGAGCTCATAAAATTCTGTAAGGTGATTCCATGTAAAGTAAATATCATTGAGTACAACTCCATAGATGATGACAGGTTTGAACAAGCCAGTAGCAAAGCCATTGATATGTATAAAACCCTCTTAGAACGCAACCGCATCGTAGTTAACGTAAGGCGTAGTAGAGGTAAAGATATAGACGCTGCTTGTGGCCAATTAGCAAATAAACAGTAGCTTATTAAAATATAAAAGCTGGAACTATTCTTGTCTAAAGAACGCTTCCAGCTTGTTTGTTTACTGGGGGTATTTTAAAGTCCTAATGCTGTAACACCTGGGTAATTTTTCTCATAACTTCTAGATTTAAATCCCGAAGAATCTATTTCCAAAACACCATCAACTGCTATCCTCGCATCAAACTCCCAAAGCACTTCATTTTCATAATTTACTTCTCTGATAATATCTCCAGAGTTGCTGGTTATCAACGTATTTCCAGATGATAATCTTTGTACTCCTGAAGTTCTAGGGGAATAAATAGCTTCGGCAGAGTAACTCCATATAGGAGCCGCAGGACTATTTCCTGTGGCTGGTATGGGATCGTAAACCCCATCTGCGCTCACAGGGATGCTAATTTCTTTAATCGTAGAGAAATTAGCGCCGTCTTGATTGTCAAAAACTAAAAAAGTACCTCGAGATAAGCTGTTAGATCCTACAAAGGTCGCATCATGTTGCTCATGTAACTGTTGGTCAAGGCTTGTTCCAGAATTGTAAGATTCCGGATTTCCCCATCTATAAAGAATTTCTCCACCTTTGTTATACCTTCCGCCAGTATTAGAAGCAGCCTCAGCAGTTGTTAAATTGTGATCTATAATGATAAATTCGTCGAGTACTCTACTGTTTAAAATAATTTGATCTAAGGAAGGGATGTAGTCCAAGCCATTGACATGAGTGTAATTATCTCCTTCTGAGGATTGATTAATGTCAAATAAGCTTCCATTACTTGCGTCTCCAAAATTGAGTTGGGAAGCATCAAAATCCTGTACCAAATGATCCCATAACGACCATTCCCAAACAATGTTTGCTTGATCCGTGCCTACGGGTTCTATTTCTATGACTTTATCGATTACCAGTCGGTCTGCTATTATAGAACTGGGGTCTCTACCATTTGCAATACAGCTCGCTCGATCTTTAACCACCCATACGGAAGCTAAAATATTCCCGTTAGGCATTAAAGCGATATCGTGATGTAAGGCTTCGGTACTACTGTCTAAAGTCCATTTCCAAAGTTGATTGTTGTTTTTATCAATGATTTCAATAGCTCCAGTTTTTCCACCTATAGTAATGCCGTTATCTGCACCAGTAACGACAGAACGCACTACAGCGCCATCTTCTCTTAAATACCCCATTAAGGTAGATTCCGCACTGGACCAACGATGTAATATATTCCCTGCTCGATTTATTAAAAAAGTAGAATTACCTCTAAAGGGAGATATTAAAACATAATCGTCTGTTAATCTGTCCGAATCAAATACAGTGATGTTAGGTGTGGTTTGCACAACAGGTGCAGGAATCACTACATCATCATCATTTTTACAAGAATACAGCATTACGCAACACAATAGTAAAACAAGAACGTTAGTATATGCGCCAGAGATTTTAAAGGGTAACAATTGGATCATTTTTTAGTTTGGTATTTAAGGCATTTGATTTACAATATTAAGGAATAGTTAATAGAATTTTACATTTCAATTCTATTCTTCCTTTAACTTAGCCTTTGGAGTAATGATTTATTAATGCATACCACACCTCTAAGCAGGCGAATACCATCTTTTTTAGGAGGTTTTTAAAGGTTTCTTAGCTATTGAATTTCAAAGCATTGTTCACATTTTTTAACATAACTTTTAGGCGTAAGCTCTTTATTTTAGTATTTTTACCAGGCAATCCAAAACAACAAAACATAGAATTATGAAAAAAACTCTACTTTTAATAAGTGCCATAGCACTTTCAATTAGTGTTTCTGGTCAAGTATTAGAAACCGAAAACTTCAATTCTTTGACTGTCGGAAACGTAGGTACGGCATTTGATGGAACTGCCCCAGGGCAAGGTAATTTCCTAACTTTTGCCAATAATGGAGATCCTGCTACAAGCACAACCAATAATGCTGGAAATTCTAATTTTCAAATAGCAAGTACTGGTGCTGCTACCAATTCTTTTGATCTGACATCCCCTAATGCAATTGGAGGTGTAAGATTCATGTGGAAAAGCGGTGGTATTGGAACCCAATGGTCTGGTAGAACAGCTGGAAACAATGTTATTGAACTAGAATACACCTTTAATACAGGAGCTGCCACTACCAGTAAAAGTAATTTTGGAGTGCGTCTTTATAGCGCAGCTGGTAATGCAATTGTAGGTTACGGATATAACACAGATACTCGAGTACTTAACGGAATCGCTTATTTAAATAACGCAGGTACCCCAGGAACATTTAATATTAATCTAGCTTCCGGTGGTTTGATTTTAAATGCAAACACTTCTTACACTATCGGGTGCTCTTACAACACTGCAACTGGTGAAGTGTTATGGAAGACAGATGCTAATGCAGGCGCCGCAGGATTACCGAATTCGTTTTGGATAACAAGTCAGGTGCCTGACGAAATTGACTTTGTTTCTTTTTCTAGTGCTGGAGACCCTAATGCAGCGCCACCTGTACCAGGTAATGCGAGTGCTGCAACTATAAGTTTTGACAACTACCAAGTAAAAGCAACTGCAACTAGTAATTTATTGAGCATTGAAGATGGGCAATCCTATGAGGCTAGTGTGAATGTATATCCTAACCCAACTACAGATATCCTTAATATTACTAGTGATACTCAACCATTCACGGCTGTAGATATCGTTGATCTTAATGGAAGGTTGATCAAATCACTTGAGGTAGATGCTAACAACGTAACTACTAATGTTCAGGAGTTGAAACCAGGACTTTATATTTTGAACATTTCCAATAAGGAAGGAACTATCTCTAGAAAGTTTATCAAGGAATAAGTTCATACGAATCCTATAAATTAACAATTTTAAAAGGTAGCCTTTTTTTAAGGCTACCTTTTTTATTTGGCCGATTGCTTTTATATGTAATTGTTAACTTAAGTCTAAATGTTAAGTTACAGTACAAGGATTGCATTTTGACTATCATTATATTTGCAGCTTATGAAAATTGTGGAGCAAATTAAGGAGCCTATAGCTCATGAAATGGAACTTTTTGAAAAGAAGTTTCACCTTTCCATGGCCTCTCGTATCGCATTGCTCAATCGCATTACTCATTTTATAGTCAACCGTAAAGGAAAGCAAATGCGTCCCATGTTTGTTTTTCTAGTGGCAAAAATGGTAGGCAAAGGACAGGTAAATGAGCGCACCTATCGCGGAGCATCTGTTATTGAATTAATTCATACTGCTACCTTAGTTCACGATGATGTGGTGGATGATAGCTTAAAACGCAGGGGGTTCTTCTCGGTAAATGCGTTATGGAAAAATAAAATCGCCGTTTTGGTAGGTGATTATTTACTCTCTAAAGGGTTATTGCTCAGCATTGATAATAAAGACTTCGATTTGTTGCAAATTATAAGTGTCGCCGTACGTGAGATGAGTGAAGGAGAATTGCTACAAATAGAAAAAGCGAGAAGATTAGATATCACCGAAGAGGTGTATTACGACATCATAGGTAAAAAAACAGCTACTTTAATTGCTGCCTGTTGCAGTCTGGGCGCTTGCTCTGTTGCTCCAGATAGTGAGGATGTAGAGAAAATGCGCAAATTTGGAGCGCTTATAGGGGTTGCCTTTCAAATCAAGGACGACCTTTTTGATTATGGCAACCAGCGTATAGGGAAGCCTACAGGTATTGATATTAAGGAGCAAAAAATGACCTTACCACTTATTCATTGCCTACAAACAGCCACTCCAAAAAATAAAAAATGGTTGATCAACTCTGTTAAAAAACACAATCGAGATAAAGTAAGAGTACGCCAAGTGATTGATTATGTAAAAGACAATGGAGGACTGGATTATGCTATCACGGCAATGTACCGGTACAAGCAAGAAGCATTGAAGATATTAAACACCTACCCACATTCGGTATATAAAGAGTCGCTTTTGAAGATGGTGGATTACGTGATCGACCGCAAAAAGTAAGGAATTCTATTCTCTCATAAAAAGTCACATTCCGCTGTCGGATATCCATTTTGTTGCGATTAAAACAAGTTTTTAAATAAAAAAGCAACATTTTTATAGGCGGGCGTAGTTGGTATTTATTCCGCTTTCGCGAAAGCGGAACATTTATAAAAACATCTTCTGCCAGCAACTGCTCTGATACTCAATAAAAAACTACCTTTGCAAACGCAAAAAACGCATCATGAGTATAGTAGCAATTGTAGGAAGACCTAATGTAGGGAAGTCAACTCTTTTTAATCGAATGATTCAAAGAAGAGAGGCGATTACCGATTCTGTAAGTGGGGTCACCAGAGACCGACACTATGGAAGAAGTGACTGGAATGGGAAAGAATTTTCTCTGATCGATACCGGTGGTTATGTGATAGGTAGTGAAGACGTTTTTGAAACCGAAATCGATCACCAAGTAGAACTGGCCATAGATGAAGCAGATGCGATTCTTTTTATGGTCAATGCAGAAGATGGCATCACCCCTATGGATGAAGATGTTGCTAAGTTATTGCGAAAAGTGACCAAGCCTGTTTTTCTAGTGGTGAATAAAGTAGATAACAACCAGAGAGAGCAGGATGCTTATGAGTTTTACAACTTAGGTCTAGGCGAGTATTACTCGATTTCTAGTATGAATGGAAGTGGTACTGGAGACTTACTTGATGACCTAGTAAAAATACTGCCAGAAACCGAAGAGGAAGTAAGAGATGATTTACCGCGATTTGCTGTAGTAGGAAGACCTAACGCTGGTAAGAGCTCTTTTATCAATGCCTTGATAGGTGAAAACAGGTATATAGTAACCGATATTGCAGGTACGACTCGGGATTCTATAGACACCAAGTACAATCGTTTTGGCTTTGATTTTAACTTGGTGGATACCGCTGGAATTAGAAGAAAAAAGAAAGTACGTGAAGATTTGGAGTTTTACAGTGTGATGCGCAGCGTAAGAGCTATTGAACATTGTGATGTGTGTATCGTTATGCTAGATGCCACAAGAGGTTTTGACGGACAGGTACAAAATATATTTTGGCTGGCAGAGCGCAACAGAAAAGGTATTGTGGTACTGGTGAATAAATGGGACCTGGTAGATAAGGAGACCAATACGGCTAAGGAGTACGAAGAGAAGATCAGAAAGGAAATGGAGCCGTTTACCGATGTGCCTATTGTCTTTATTTCGGTACTGAATAAACAACGTATACATAAAGCTATAGAAACGGCAGTTACGGTTTATAACAACCGAACTAAAAAAATAAAAACCAGCCAGCTTAACGAGCTATTGCTTCCATTAATAGAGAAGTATCCCCCGCCTTCCTTAAAAGGGAAGTTTGTAAAAATTAAGTTCATTACACAATTGCCTACGCCACAGCCGCAGTTTGCCTTCTTCTGTAACTTACCTCAATACGTAAGAGATAGTTATAAAAGATACCTAGAGAATCAACTTAGAAAGCATTTTGATTTTAACGGTGTGCCCATCAGCGTTTACATGAGAAAGAAATAATCAGTTTTGAGATTATTCTAAAAAAAGCATCTTGTTATAGATGCTTTTTTTATGTCTAGCCCTCAAATAGCCTTACACAAAAACAAAGTGTAATGAAGAATCCAACTACGGCGTACGTGAAGCGTACCCAAAAGGACTACACCATAAGTTTTAAACTCCAGGTGGTAAATGCAATTGAAAATGGAGCGCTTACCGCTTCTCAGGCGGTGGAACCTTGTGGAATATCGTCTAGATCTACCGATACCAATTAGATGCGTAAATTTGGTAACTTTGATTGGCAACATAAAACACCATTTTCAATGGACAAAGAATAAACACCATAACAACGACTTTTAGAACTAGAGGCTGAGAACCTTTTACTAAAGAAACAGACCAAGACTCTCGAATGCTAGGTGGATCAGGCTCTATCATCTTTGATATGATGATTGATCTTATAGAGAAGGAGTATCACATACCTTTAAGAAAAAAAAATCCTCGTCTGGGTAATAGACGACTTCATGTCAAAATACAAATAAAATCTCACGTTTACCTATGGGTTACTCGGGAGGAGCAGACAGGTGAAGGGGTACTGATTTTTAAACTTTGGTGTGCGATAAGCTTTCTTATCTGGCGCATCAGTCTTTTTTAGGCTATTCCGATTTTAAAAATTTTCAAAGCTTTAATAGAAGATATTTAAAAAGAATAATATGCATTTATGTACAGTTCAACTCATTCATAATCCTTAAATTGCAGCACTTTTCAAATACGTTATACTGAACGCAACACCCATCATAAGAGTATTGATTCCTGCTTATAATGAAGCCGAATCCATACCTCTGGTCATTAAAGACATACCGTCTATAGTGACAGAGGTCATTGTTTGCAGCAATAATTCTAACGACGATACCGTGATTAATGCCCGTGATGCCGGAGCAACGGTGGTAGAAGAGGCAACCCCAGGATATGGAAATGCCTGTCTAAAAGGAATGGAATATGTGGCAGCTTTAACAAGTCCTACCGATATTATCGTTTTTTTAGACGGAGATTACAGTGATTATCCTGAGCAACTTACCCAGTTAGTAGCGCCTATTGTAGAAGATAACTTGGATTTTGTATTAGGGGCTCGAGTAAAGAAATGGAGAGAAAAGGGATCCATGACCATTCCTCAGATTTTTGGTAATGGGCTAGCTACTACCCTGATGCGGCTTTTTTTTAAGTCCACATTTACAGATTTAGGCCCTTTTAGAGCCATTAAATACGATCAACTTCTGGAGCTGGAAATGCAAGACCGCACTTATGGATGGACCGTAGAGATGCAGTTAAAGGTGTTAAAAAAGGGAATGAGGTACGTAGAAGTGCCTATGAAGTACCGAAATCGAATAGGTGTTTCAAAGGTTTCAGGTACAATGAAAGGTGCTATATTTGCAGGCGTTAAGATATTGATATGGATTTTCAAATACGGTTTTAAAAAATGATATTAGTTTGGATTTGTATCGTCGTTTATTCTATAGCGCTTCTACTGATTTTGTTCTATGCATTTGCGCAACTCAATCTGTTGCTCAATTATGTTAAGGCTCAAAAATTAGTAGATCAATCTCCTCAATTGGATTTGAGCAACCCAGAAGAAATTCCTTACGTGACCATACAATTGCCTGTTTTTAATGAGGCTTATGTTATGGAGCGACTTTTAGACAATATTTCTCTTATCGATTACCCTAGAGAAAAGTTAGAAATTCAGGTACTTGATGACTCTACCGACGAAACCGTAGAGACAACCGCCGCTCATGTAAAAAGATTGGCAGCAACGGGGCTGGACATGGTACACATTACAAGAATTGATCGCAGCGGCTTTAAAGCTGGGGCACTGAAAGAAGGTCTTAAAATAGCAAAAGGAGAGCTTATAGCAATTTTTGATGCCGATTTCCTTCCAAATGCCGATTGGTTGTATAACACTCTGCCTTACTTTAAGGATCCAGAAATAGGGGTAGTACAAACCAGATGGGCACATCTTAACCGAGATTATTCCATACTGACACAAATACAAGCATTTGCCTTAGACGCTCATTTTACCTTAGAACAAGTAGGGCGTAATTCTAAAGGCCACTTCATCAACTTTAATGGAACAGCAGGAGTATGGCGCAAAGAGACCATCTACGATGCGGGTAATTGGGAAGGAGATACCTTGACAGAAGACTTGGATTTAAGTTATCGAGCACAATTAAAAAAATGGAAGTTCAAGTATTTAGAGCACGTTACTACTCCAGCAGAGCTTCCTATCATTATTAGCGCTGCACGTTCACAACAGTTCCGTTGGAATAAAGGTGGTGCAGAGAATTTTAGAAAGATGTTTAAAAGAGTGATCTTTTCAGACATGTCCTTTCGTTCCAAAATTCATGGAATACTACATTTGTTAAACAGTACAATGTTTCTAAATGTGTTGATCGTTGCTTTATTGAGCGTTCCTATGCTCTATATAAAAAATGAATACGGCCATTTGCATGAGTATTTTATTGTGATGAGTTTCTTTGTGATCAGCACCATTATCTTTTTTGTGTGTTACTGGTATATGTATAAGAAAACCTACGGGGGCGGATTCCAAAACTTTATATCCTATATAGGTATGTTTTTTACGTTCTTTTCTATTGCGATGGGTTTTTCCTTTCATAATTCTGTCGCAGTATTAGAAGGTCATTTAGGCAAGCGAAGTGAGTTTGTAAGAACGCCTAAATTCAACCTAAAAGCCATGGGTGGCAACTGGAAAACAAATAAGTATGTACTTAAAAAAGTCAATCCTAATGTTATTATTGAAGGCATCCTCATGCTTTATTTTGCATTTGGTATGTACTCTGCCTTTGTGGTAGGTGATCAAGGGGGTGATTTTGGACTGTTTCCTTTTCATTTAATGCTTTTTATTGGTTTTGGATTCGTCTTTATACGCAGTATTACGGATAAGCAGTAATGAAACAAAAGCTCGGTAATATTTTTGGTATTATCAGCATCATTAGTGCGGTTCTTTACGCTGTCTTTTTCTCGCTTTCGCGAAAGCAATTCACAGAAACATTCTTCGTCTATAGCTTCCTTTTCCTATGTTTATATGCATATTATAAAGTGAGCAAGCAGGCTTTTCAAATGAATTATCGACTCTTATCCAAGAAATGGACGGGTAGGTTTTTTAACTCTGATGTGTTGGTGTTGGTTCTTGCAGTTGGAGTTATGTGTAGGTTACTGCTGCTTACTTATACGCCCAATCTTTCACAAGACTTCTTTAGATTTATATGGGATGGAAGGCAATTGCTAGAAGGCTACAATCCCTATTTGTATCTGCCTGATGAGGTGATGAGGTCAGATACGTCTATTCCTAATGCAGCATACTTACATGCAAATATGGGGGAGTTGTCCAGTGGTCATTATACTAATTACCCGCCACTGAATCAGTTATTCTTTGCGGCAGCTGCTTTTTTAGGAGGTAAAAGTGTCTTTGCTACGATGCTGTGGATGCGGGTCTTTATTATCATAGCAGATGTTGGTATTTTTTTCTATGGAATAAAACTATTGAAACTTTTAGGTAAATCGCCTTATTTGATCCTCTTATATTTTCTGAATCCTTTTGTGGTTATTGAGCTGACAGGGAATTTGCATTTTGATGGCATGGTGGCTTTTTTATTGCTTTTGTCGGTGTATTATTTGTTGAAATCACAACAAATTAAAACGGCTTTGTTTCTGGCTTATGGGGTGCTGTTAAAGCTGACGCCGCTTATCGTACTGCCCTTATTGTTTAGAAAGCTAGACTGGAAGAGGGCCAGCTTCCTTTACCTAGCGGTAGGTGCCATTGTCCTTATAGGCTTCCTTCCTTTTTACAGCAATGACCTAATAGAAAAGTATTCTGGCTCTGTAGCGTTGTGGTTTGGAAATTTTGAATTCAACGCCAGTGTTTTTTATGTGATAAGAGCTATAGGTTATGAGCTTACCGGGTATAATGTGATCGAGACGGCAGGTGTCCTACTGCCTATGATTACGTTCTTATCGGTCTTGTTCATAGCATTGAAGCGAAAAAATGAAATTCCAGAAGTGCTGTTGAGCAGCATCGTATTCTCATTTTTCATTTACCTACTCCTGTCCACAACTGTGCATCCTTGGTACCTCACCATTCCATTGCTGTTTTCTATTTTTACCAGGTACCGATTTATGCTCGTGTGGAGTTTTGTGGTTTTTCTAAGTTATTACACTTATTCCAATAGTCAATTTACAGAGAATTTAGTAGTAGTGGGATTAGAATATGCAGTTGTTGGCGCTGTGTTTTTATGGGAGATTCTATATTTCAAGAAAAATAACCTCCAAAAAAACTTAAAAGCCTTTAAAACAGTATGTTGACAGCTTTGTCATAAGAATGACGTAAACAAGTCAATACTTAAATTTGAAGGTGAATAGTCATCCTTACTAGGTTTGTTCCAAACAAATCAAAAACCAAAACTATGAATCCTGTTGGAAGTAAAATTAAAGAGATACGTCTTAAAAAAGGCATGTCTCAAGAGGAGTTAGCTGAGAAGTCTCAGGTAAGTCTTCGCACCATACAGCGCATAGAAAATAACGAGAATGAACCTCGGGGGAAGACCATGCAATTGATTTGCGAGTCCTTAGGAATTCCTATTGAAGAGCTGTTAGACTATGATAAAAAGGAAGACCTACAGTTCCTGATGTTTTTTCATTTGTCGGTGCTAGCAGGAATATTTATCCCAATTGGGAATATCATTTTACCCCTAGTTTTGTGGTTGACTAAAAAGGATAAAATTCAAGGCCTACAAAAGGTAGGAGCTAGGTTATTGAATTTTCAGATTATATTTCAGGCAGTTGGGTTTATAATCTTTATGGCGGCGGTTGTTTTTAAAATAATGCATAAAGGTAATTTTATAAGCTCATATGGTCTTGAAATCGTATTTCTCTTAGCTTCTTTGAATGGAATTGCGGCTATCATATTAGCTGTAGCAAACCGTCGAGGCAAACAAATCACTTACCCTAGTGTCATTCCTATGATTCAATAAAAAAGGCTTTCTATATGTTAGACATTTAGAAAACCTTTTGTTTTTTTAGTAAGCTTGTTTACTTTTTAATCACTTCATAAAGATCCGTCCTGCGGTCTTTGATGTTTTTTACTGCGCCATAATTGTGCAGCTCTTTTAATAGATCAAGATCCACATCGGCTACGAGAATCATCTCGGTATTTGCGGTAGCTTCAGCTTTGACACCGTTGGAAGGAAAAGCAAAATCACAGGGGGTGAATACCGCACTTTGCGCATAAGAAATATCCATGTTTTCTACTGCTGGAAGATTGCCTACGCTTCCTGCGATCGCCACATAACATTCATTTTCAACAGCACGAGCTTGAGAGCACAGACGCACCCTGGCGTACGCATTCTGTGTATCGGTAAGAAAGGGAACAAAAAGTATTTGCATGCCTTCTTGAGCCATAATACGGCTTAGCTCGGGAAATTCACTGTCGTAACAAATTAAAACCCCTATAGTGCCACAATCGGTGTCAAAGGTTTGTATGTTACTCCCTCCTTGAAGTCCCCATACTTTTTGCTCATCTGGCGTTACGTGGATTTTCTCATAACGTTCGATAGTTCCGTCGCGGCGGCATAGGTTTCCGGTGTTGAACAACTGGCCATCAACAATCTCAGGCATAGAACCAGTGATGATGTTGATGTTGTATTTGATTGATAATTCAGAAAAGCGATTTCTGATCATTTCAGTGTACTTCGCCAGTTCTCTAATAGATTGACTCACGCTCAAGTTGTTATAGGCGGCCATTAAAGGCGCGTTAAAATACTCTGGAAATAACGCAAAATCAGATCTATAAGCAGCAACAGCATCTACAAAATACTCTACTTGTTGCATGAGCTCTTCAAAACCAGGATATGGACGCATTTGCCATTGAATCAATCCCAGTCGCACCGTGCTTTTTAAGGCACTGGTTTTAGTGATAGGCTTGGTGTAGTAAATATTATCCCATTCCAGAAGTACGGCATACTCCTTGGAAGCGGCATCTCCATCCAAGTAGTTTTTGAGTACGCGAGATACATGAAAATCATTAGACAATTGGAAGTTTAAAACAGAGTCCAAAATCTCCTTATTGCGCACTTTTTCAATGTACTCCTTGGGAGTCATCTCACTAGCATGATTGTGATAGTTGGGTATTCTACCGCCAAAAGCGATGCCTCTTAAATTTAAATTTTCACACAGTTCTTTGCGGTAGTCGTACAAACGGCGTCCTAGTCGCATCCCTCGATATTGAGGTTTTATAAAGACTTCAATTCCATAGAGAACATCACCTTCATCATCATGGGTTGTAAATTTATAATTCCCGGTAACTTGCTCGTAGGTATACTGCCCACTGAAGTCTTCATACTTTACCACAATACTCAGTGCGCAAGCAACGATTTCTTCATTTACCTTGAGTACGACTTGACCTTCCGGAAACTTTTCTACTAAGGTTTTTATTTGCTCCTCTTTCCAGTAGGAATCTGGCAGATTGCTATAAGAATCGATCATCGCATGTTTCAGCTCTTCATAATCTTTAAGTTGTAAAAACTCCAGATTCAAATTATCAATTTTACTCACGTCAAAGTCACTCATAGTTTTTTGTTATTTCTCAATATACTGCGTTTTCTAAATGTTTAAGTTGGAGATTTCGTTAAATTTTTATTCTAAAAAACCTGTAAGCCACTTTACTTAAAGCAACTTACAGGTTTTGATTGGTGTTTCGCTTTCGCGAAAGCAATTTTTTTATTTACACTGTGTTAACCGCAATTAGCATTATAGAATTCTATAGTTCTTTAAGATCAGACTTTTTTAAATCTATCCCTTCTAGTTTGGTTATCAGTCTGGGCAAGATTCAAAATATGCAGTACCTGCCATCCTACTTCCATTATTTTGAGTCACTGTTCTACCTTACTGACTAAGGGCGCTTACAACTACATTTCTAACAAATAGGCAAATATCAAAGGCGCTACAATAGTGGCATCGCTTTCTACAATAAATTTAGGGGTGTCTTGGTCTAATTTTCCCCAAGTAATTTTTTCATTGGGAACGGCTCCAGAATAACTCCCATAACTAGTTGTAGAATCTGATATCTGACAGAAGTAGCTCCAAAACGGTGTGTCGGTGCGCTCCATATCTTGATACAACATAGGCACGACGCAAATTGGAAAATCTCCGGCTATTCCTCCACCTATCTGGAAAAACCCTATTCCTTTTTGAGAGTTGTCGGTATACCAATCTGCAAGAAAAGTCATGTATTCAATACCACTTTTTACGGTGCTTGCTTTTAGTTCTCCCTTGAGCACGTAGCTCGCAAAGATATTGCCCATAGTACTGTCTTCCCATCCTGGAACTACGATAGGTAAATTAGCTTTTGCCGCTGCATACATCCATGAATTCTCAAT
>Ga0129324_10001087_pt1 | contig 18058 bp, 20 predicted proteins | sample CPBDNA_7_FD_96879 | JGI IMG/M metagenome (GOLD analysis project Ga0129324, IMG submission 96879) | Freshwater to marine salinity gradient microbial communities from Chesapeake Bay, USA - CPBay_Spr_15_0.2_DNA | ecosystem: Environmental > Aquatic > Marine > Coastal | place: USA: Chesapeake Bay... | reverse complement strand
TTTAACAGAGACAGCAGTGTGGAATATGTGGAGATGAACTTTGACGTACCAGTGAAACAGTTGCTCACAGAATATGAAAGAATCAAGGACAGGCTCGTGACGCACAGGCCCGAGGATGGACACAAGGACTGGTGTGCGGTCACCCTGTACGGATTCGATTCCGACAAGACCAACAGCCACTGGGAGTATGATAGGCGTAGGCAGAGGCCCAGCATAACGGATGTTGGTGAGCAGTGTCCGAGGACCATAGAATGGGTCAAGAGCCTTCCATACGCCAGGATAGATGACATAAGGTTCCTAGTGATAAAACCAAAGGGCTACATCACCCGACACGTGGATGTTCCAGATCGTAACTGGTTGGAACCCTTGAACATCTGTCTGAGTTATCCAAAAGGGAATAGGTTTGTTTTAAATAATAAAGAAGTTGACTACGTGCCCGGGATGCCGTTAGTATTGAACATACATTATGAACATTATGTAGAAAATAAGTCAGAGCAAGAAAGAGTGCATCTATTAGTGCATGGAAAAAAAAGAAAGGAATATTGGGACTATGTTAAAACCTTTAGATAGCCATAAACCTGCCGATTCTGTGACTTTCATACCTCATGAAAGACCAGACATATTACGTAGGTTAAAAGAAATTAAATTTGATACAGCAGACAGATTATCTTCGAACTACATGGACCTGGATTGGTTTGGTTTTGAAGCAATAAGTGTGTACGAACGTAATGGAAAGATTGTGGGATTTTCTAGTGTGGCACACAGGGAGGAATATTTTGATAAGGACGAAGCCAGGATTTTAAACAGATATTACGAATCCCCTGACATGCGCAGGACGTCTAAGATAATAGGAGATGATCACGTGTGCGAGATGGTAGCTCAACAGATAGATATAGCGAAGAAACTAGGATACAAGAAAGTCTTCATCAGTAGATCTAGATCACCTAGACATCTTGAAATGTTCATCGAAAACGTGGGGATAAAAACCAAAACTACTTGGCATATGGAAGACAAGAAAATTGCTGTGTGCAACCCAAAAAACCCAGAGTGCTGGCAGTTTAAGGTATGGACGGAAATTTAATGAAGAAGAGACACGAGCTACCAGCATTCAAGAAGTTAGATATGACCTTTGATGTGGACAGGCTCATAGAGGAAGTACGCAACATGCCAACACAGCAGGATGACCTTAAAGAAAAAGGTTGTTACGGAGTAGAGGTGGGAGGCAAGGCGCCCAAACTACAGAAAGCGTTTGGTTTGAAATTTGACAGTATTGAAGATGCCTACAAGTTCCTTCAGGACAATGACGTCGAGGAGTCAGAATTGAGGAAAGGACTTGGCGATAAACGGATGGCATGGGACTATCGTAACTACGTCAAGCCGTTTGACAACTACATAGTCAAAGGAGACGATGACAAGTATCATGTCAGTGGTTCACCATACAAGCAGATAGCATTGACCGAATACAATCCCAAAGAAGAGAACAGGGTGTATGAGAAGAAGATTCCAAAGAGCAGGTTAGATGAGAGGCACTACAACAAGATCAAGGATTGGGTAAAAGGAACGTATCTCGAGGAGGTCATTACTTCATTCAAATCAGAGACAACCAGGGCGAGGATAGCCATAATGGATCCTGGTGCCTTCATAGCAGAACACATAGACTACAACACTGATTACTCTGTGAGATATCACATACCTATTACCACCAACAAGGACTGTGGTTTCTACTGTCTAGTGGACGGTGAGAAAGTGTATCAAACCATGGAGCCTGGGTCGGTGTGGTTTCTAAACCAAGGCCTGAGACACAGCGCCTGGAACAAGGGCAAGACAGTTAGGTCACATATCATAGTATCGGTAAACGGACAGGAGGATCTAGATGCATAGTGTCGCGACACATCTAGGAAGGACTAGGAAAAACAATTTTTCTGCGATCGACATTCCTGTGCTAGATAAATTTTGTGTTGGCAAGAGAGTCTTAGACATAGGATGTGCCAATGGCGACGTTGTGAAATATCTTCTTAACAAGGGCACTGAAGCGTATGGTATAGACGGAGACATGAATGCTATAGGCCTTTATTCAGACGAAGCAATTAGACAGAATTTATTCTGTCATGATTACAATCTTGGTCCTAGTTCCTTCGACAAAGAAATAGATGTGGTGATATCAACTGATTTTTGCGAGCACGTCGAGGAGGAATACATCGAAAATTACATGAAGGATTTTTGTCTGGGGGAGACTGTCATACTGCACACGCCTCCCATGGGAACACCAGGACATCACCACGTGAACACACAGGACAGTCAATACTGGATATTGGTCTTCGCACAACACGGATTTATTCTAGATAAAGAATTAACAGATGATGCCAGAAGATGCTCGGATTACAAGAATCCAGAGGACATGGCATACTTTATCAAACACCCAAATATTTTGCCTAGATACAACTATCTGGTCTTTAAGAAAAAATGAAAAAAATTATTACACACGGGCACTGTTCGGCTAGGTACAAATGGCCTACTTGGCCGGAATTTTTAGAAAATTATGTAGATGATGCCATGGTGATCAACCTTGCTAAGCCAGGGGTTAGTAATGAAACAATAGCAAGAGACGTGGTAAATTGTATTTCGAAATATAAAAATATAGGCCACATATACATAATGTGGGGTGCTCCACACAGACATGATGTTTTCACTGAGGGTAAACATGACATAACAAACGACAAAGACAGTTGGTCCATGTGGGATCCGGATTTTGAATGGACAATAACATATAACGGACATTACAATTCAACACCTAATGACACATTAGATAGATTCAAAACACTTGAAAACATTTTATACACACAATTATTCCTTGATAAACATGACATAAAATACACCATGATGATTTACGACACAAGGACTCTCCCGATTGAAATAAATCCAACGAGACCAGAGAAAGCACTGAGAAAGCAAATTGATTGGAAAAAATTCAAATTCTATAAGGAAAGACTGGGATTGCGTGACTTTGCTGAATATCTTTATCCAGAACAGTTTCCTGAACAAGATCCGGAAAAAGGAGACAGACACCTGCATCCTTTACCGTATGCTCATTACAGATGGGTGAAAGACATCATGTTTGAAAGTAGTGTCGAAATATCTGAAAAATTAGATGCCAAATTTAGGTACTGGAAAGATTTAAGAATTGACGACAAACACTGGATGCCAGAGGCAAAAAAAGTACTGTTATGGGAGGAGACGGATGCCTAACTTTATTCAAACAGATTACACTCCGGATGTTGGTCTATTACGAGCATACATGAAGGACGCATGGGAAGACAGCAACGAGTTATACAAGGAATACATGAGTTGGGAGAACAACAAGTTTTTCGTGCAGGAGATAAAAGACTTTGACAGACCGTTGTTGAGGGAGATAAAGAAAATATGGAATCATATCGGCATAAGACCACGGGAATGGAGATGCAACTTCTTCCGTGTGTTGCCGGGAGGAGAACTACCGTTACACGTGGACGTTTTGAGCAAGTGCAGTGTGGTGATACCTATGACTGAGATGACGGGAGAACTATACTTCGAAGATGGCACGGAGGTGCTGTACCAGAACATGACGGTAATTAACACTAAAGTGGCACACGGTGTGAAGTCACCCACCATGGAACGAATAGTGTTCCACATGGGCATACACGATGTACCGTTTGAGGAGATAAAAATTGGACACAATTCATAACACCAATGAGACACTATGGCAAGGCGTGTTTCCGGAAGAGAGCACCTACCAGATAGAAAATTTCCTCACAAAAGAAGAGGTACGATTCATCATAGACTGGTACTACAAGGAAAAACCCAATCAAGGTTTCTATCTGCAGGAGAAAGCTCTACAGTTCATAGGCGATCAACATGAGGACCCGGCGATAAAAGAAATACTGTATCCGAGAATTAAAAATTTTTTCGGTGACTTTAGGTTATACAGTGAACTACACAACGACACAAATCCACACAGCGCGGATTTCATATGTGAACAGACCAGGATATTTGGACCACACACCGATGCCATCACGCACATACCGGGTTGGCTGACACAGAAGGACATCATAATTCCGTTGTGGATAGAGAATGACGCAGAGACTCACACATACGCAATGAACCAGAGATGTTACAGGCGAGGAACGCATTTCAGGAAAGGTTCAGAGGACACAGGCACAAACGTTTATTCAAATGTTCTGCGAGATAGTTACGAAGTTGCGGGTGTGACGAATTTAAATGGCAACGAGATAGATAATGATTTCATAGAGCAACACATAGGTGACAGATTCTTAAAATCATACTTTGAAGGGCTGACCGTAGAAACCGTGGAGAAGAACGTGCCGGGAAATGCCATTATAAAGGATTCCAGCGTCATACACGGACCATGCAACTACAATCTTGTTGGATCGACTAGGAAACTCAATATCAGTATAAGGATGTTCAAAGAGGTAGAATCATGGCAACCGAACACTGTGTTCAGTGACATAAATTTTGAAGCGTGTAACAAAAGGACCTACTATGCCAAAATATAAAACGGATAGGCCTTTCACAGAAGAACAATTAGAGGCCATGGATGTGATACATGATCCAAACACAAAAATGTTCAAATGTCAGTACGAAGATTCATATGTGGTAGAAGATTTCATAAATGGCGTGGAATGTGGAAGTCTGGATTTATGGTTCAGAGACAACTATCCAAGGATAGGGTATGATATCAATGATCACGTGTACCATATCACTTTTCCCATGTTGTACGAGGTCGTGTCTGACATAGTGCGTCCTAAGATCTATGATCACTTTGGTAATGATGTAATTTTTTACAGTGACGTGAGCAAGGATCCCATGAGCGTGGGTGATCAGTTCTTCAAATCCAAGAGACCATATGGATTACACACAGATGCGGTCACCCATCTTGAAGGGTATAGGCCATACAAGGACATAATCATTCCGATCGCACTAGAAGGAATTCACGAAAGCCAATATGTCACTTTCAATCAGAGGTATAGAGGACGTGCAACTCATTTTATGAAGGGAAGAATTAAAGGTAGTTTCGCCAATTATGCAAATGTAATCAGACATAAAGATTATGAAGAATACGGAGTAGAGCGCATTGATAGAAGCGGTCGTGATCATGATATCTTACAAAAAATCATGCCTGATCACATACCAATGAGCGTGTATGAGGGACTGACAATTGAAAAGATTTTACCGTGGCGACCTAGGTGTGCAATAGTGCATGATACCAGTGTGCTACATGCACCTGTTGATTACAGGGCACAGGGTTGTAAAGTCAAAGTTGGATTGACACTGCACCTTATGAAGCGAGATCCTGACTACAACAACAGATTGGAGGGATATTACACTCCGTTTAGCAGGTACACAAAGCCTTTGATCCCAGCATAAATACCCTTATATGGCGTACAAAATAAACAACACATTTGGTACTTTACTAGTAACATTGCCCGACGGCACCATCGACACCGCCGCAACGGACCTAACTTTATTTGGTAAGGGCTACGCCGGGTTCGGTGAGAAACTGAACGAGAACTTCGTCAAGATACTAGAGAATTTCAACAACACATCAGCGCCTGTGAACAAGATACAGGGACAGTTGTGGTTCGACCAAACCAACAAGCAGATCAATGTGTACACTGGAGCCAAATGGAAACCGGTGGGTTCCACAACCAACTCCGCCACATCTCCCACCAACGCGGTACAGGGAGATCTTTGGTTTGACACGGCCAACAGGCAACTTTACGTTTACACCGGATCGTTTTGGACACTGATAGGACCAACTACCATAGCAGGATCGGGCGTGACACAGGTGGTCACGGAAACGGTACAGGACAACACAGGCGTTTTCAGATCCATCCTAAAATTAGTCACACAGGACACAGTGGTGGGCGTGGTTTCAAACCTTGCTTTCACACCTAGTTCCAGTGAAGAAAATGGCGCGGCCTTGATAGCGGCCGGCTTCACCACAGTGGCACAGGGTATACAACTTTCCAGCACAGTTTCAAACGCCAAGTTCAGAGGCACAGCAACAAACTCAGACGCACTGGGTGGTGTAGCGGTGTCCAACTTCCTGAGATCAGATCAGAATGACTCCACAACCGGACACCTTGAGATACAGAACGACAACGGACTGAGGCTCGGTGCCAGCAACGACATAGAGATGACCATGTCAGGTGACAACTTCTCCATAGCCAACGTGACGGAAGACGGTGACATCAGTTTCAAGGTCAACGATGGTGGGTTGACCAAGACCGTGATGACCATGGCCGGATCTACCGGTGACATCAGGATCACAGGAAACCTCACCATAGACGGCGACACTGTCACTAGCAACACTTCGACTTTGACGGTCGAGGACAACATTATAGAATTAAACAGGAACGTCTCCAGTGCGGCAGGAATGCCCAACTACTCGGGACTCAAGGTCAACAGGGGTGAGACTTCCAGTGCCACTGAACAGGATCTCTTCTGGGTTTGGGACGAGACATTCGCGGATGATGGCACGACCATTTACGGCAACGCGGGCGGTGCCTGGACAGCATTCAAGTCCGGCAACACAGACGCGGAACTGGGTGCACCCACACTAGTGGATATCAGGGCCAACGTGGTACACGCGGTGTCAACATCGGCACAGTACGCTGACTTGGCTGAGAGATACGAATCGGACTGCGAACTGACTGTGGGAGATGTGGTGAAATTAGGCGGACACGCTGAGATAACCAAGTGTGAGAAGGAGTTGGATGACGCAGTTTTTGGCGTTGTTTCACAATCTCCGGCGTTCTTGATGAACGCACAGGCGGGCAACAATGATACACACCCCATGATAGCACTCAAAGGACGTGTTCTAGTGAAGATAAAAGGCACAGGGCAGGCGGGAGACCGCATAGTGAGTGCTGGCAACGGTGAGGCGCGTGTGGCCAACCTAGACGAATGCACCGCTTTCAACACCCTGGGTAGGCTGATCAAGCATAAATACAACGTAGAAACAGCACTGACAGAGTGTGTGATAGGAGTTAAATAGTTTTATGGCATATCAAGCAGGTGATACAATAGAAGCGTCAACATACAACACTTTCGTGAACAGTTCAAGTTCACCATATGGCTACAACCATTTCGCGGGCACAGGATCTTTAGAGTACGGTCTTGGGCAGACTGCGATACCAACAGTTTCAGCAGACGCAGGGAATATCACGGCATCACAGTGGAACACACTATTCACTGGAATGGACAACATTGCCAATCACACCAATGCGACGGGGCTGACATCAAGATCACAGGTTTCGGCGGGGGACACTATAGCCATCAAAGCGGCGGTGGAGGCAGACTTAGCCGCACTAGCGGCGGCGGTAGCGGCAGGATCACCGTTGGCCACTGCGATATCAACAGCGGCGGCGGGCACATCAACCAACTCCGGCACATGGAACTCCACATCGACCATAGAGAGATCCGTTACATTCGCTGACGCAGACACCATGAGGTACTTCTTCAACGCTGGCGGCTACATCAGATGTAACCCAGGCACTTCAGGCTCGGTGGACGGTGACAAGGACACAGTTTTCCAGGAACTGGAAGCGGCGTTCGGTAACCTAGACATCAAGGCACAGAGTTCGACCAGATCGGCTTCAGGCGAGACCCTGACCACGGACGGTCTGGCCAACGGTTTCTATGATTTGTCAACATCTTACACCACCATTCTTAAACTGACTTCCAACAACTCGGGCTACACTTCAAACACACTGGAGATACAGGCCAAACTGGACGCGGCACCAGGCTCAGCCACGGTTATCACCATCAAACAGATAGCCACTGACCCAGCGGATGACGCCACCTACACCTCACCCAACACGTCAGGTGTGCCGGCCAACCCCAACGAGGCACCGGCCATGGTGCTGGCGATCACTGAGGGCTACCCCAACAACACCCAGGGCTTGGCATCAGACATCCGGGCGCTTTCGAACGCACAGGTATCCAACTCAGCGTCATAATAATTTTACCAGGTTGATCCTTCACCATAATTACTGTATAATTGTGGCATGGACATTCACGAACTCAAACGACAATCTGACCTCTCTTACGACACCGCGGTAGCCAAGCGCAATGCCCTGGAGAAGGCACACTCTCGACAGGTCATGGCCCACAACGGACACCTGTTCCGCGCGGATGCCGAGACCATATGCCTGGTGAGGACCTTGAAGGAATCACTGGACACGTTCTGTGTGTTGGACACCAACCACAATCCCGTGGAGATCACGGACCCCACCGAATTCCTCGGCAAGTTGATCGAGCGCAATCAAGAGAGCCTCAACGCCTACAAGCAGATCTACCAAACATTCACCAGGAAGGGCTGACAATGTCTAAAGGTGTTTTACTCTTCTGTTTCGACACGGAACACACCAGATACCACAGTATCCTGGAGCGTTGCGTGAGACTGGTCCGTAAGAATATCAGTAACGAGATCACCGTGATCACCGACTTCCTCACGTACCAACGGATGAAACCCATGGGACACATCAACTACAGGTTCATCGAACCGGAACTGGGCAACAAGAAGGACGGTAAGGAATGGCGCAACGTGGATAGGCACATGTCCTACGAGCTGTCACCTTATGACACCACCCTGGTCATGGACATAGACTACTTCTGTTTCTCTGACAATCTCCGACAACTGTTGGACACGGAACACGACTTCCTGGTACCGGACACGGCGCACGACCTCACGGGCCGGAACACGTTCGACCAGAGGAGGTGGAGCATGATACCCATGGTGTGGGCGACTGTACTACTGTTCAAGAAGAATGACAGGGTAAGGAAGATATTCGACACGGTCAAGTACATCAAACAGCACTATTCATACTTCACTGAGATGTACAGGATATACGCCAGGAACCTACGCAATGATTACCTGTTCGCCATGGCACTGCAACAGATCAACGGATTCATGGGCTACGAGAAGTTGCCATTCGCACTGCCCACACTGCCACCGGACTGTGAGGTGGTCAAGATGACCGACACAGGATTGGCGTGGAAGCACAATGATCAGATATCATGTGTAGAACACCAGGACGTGCATGTACTCAATAAGGAGGTGGCCAATGTCTAGGGGATTCCTTTGGTTCGCACAGAACAACAGCAACACAGACTACGTGGAGTTATCCATAACCCTAGCCAAGAGCATAAAACGTTGGAACCGGCACAACAAGGTGTGTGTGATTACGGATGAGACAAGCAAGTTTGAAAACGACGCAGTGGATATCGTGAAAGTCCTGAAGCATGATGACAGCGAACAGCATGACATAAAATGGGCCAATGAACACAAGGCATTTGACATGAGTCCATTCACCCACACTATAAAACTGGAGGCGGACATGCTATGGACTGTGAACACAGACTGGTGGTGGTACTACCTGTGGCAACACGATTTGGTATTCAGTGTGGACTGTTTTGACTATCGAGACAATGTCGTGAAACAAACGCCTTACAGGAAACTTTTCTCAAGGAATCACCTGCCCAACATCTACAATGGCTTGATGTATTTCAGGCGTAGCAGGAAAGCACAACAGTTCTACAACACGGCACGCCACATAGTGAAAAATTGGGAGGAGGTGAAAACAAAGATGTTGGTAAACTGTCATGACGAATATCCCAGTACCGATGTGGTATTTGCCCTGGCATATAGGATAATAGATCCAACGTTGACGCAATTGATAGACTATGAATGGTTCAAGTTCATACATCACAAGCCGGGAGTCAACAACACAACGACAGTGAAGGATCAGAACGAATACCTATACCCAAACAAGGCCGGTGAGGCTGTGTACATAGGGGAAACACGTGTCAGCAGGGTATGGCACTATCATGACAAGGAGTTACATGCAAGGATTTCTTGACGCACTGCGTAATTTGCCAAAACGTGAACCAAAAAAATTCATTATCACAGTGCAGGGTAAAAAGCATGAAGTAACCTTAGAGAAGAAATTGTGGGCACAACAACACGGTGAAGAGAACCTGATCTTTAAAGATAATGAAATAGTAGTCAGACCCACAACTAAACCAAAAACAAGGTATACACAGTTGTTAAAGGCGGAACGAGGATATGTCTTCATCCATGATGACATACATTGGCCGAGTGGGATTGCGGAAAGGGGAGTCACATGGCAGATAGAGTCAGAGTAAGTGATCTGGATTTCGTGTACATCAGTTTTCGTGAACCCAACAAGGAACTAAACTGGGCAGACCTCAAAAACAAGGTGCCGTGGGCCAAGCGTGTGGATGGTGTCGTGGGTTTCGATTCAGCACACAAGGCCGCGGCCGAACTGGCGGAGACCGACTTCTTCATCAGCGTGGACGGTGACAACATCATAGACGAATCGTTTCTGTTACAGACCCTGGACTGGTCAAAAACCAACAGGAAGGCCGTACACAGATGGAGGGCCAAGAACAATATCAATAACCTAGTTTATGGAAACGGTGGATTGGTTGGTTGGCACAAGGAAACTTGTCTTGGCATGAAGACACACGAGAACGCAGACAGCGAGGAGAACAAGATGGACTTCTGTTGGGGAGTGCCACATGAAAATCTTCACAACTGCTATTCGCTGACAGTGATTAACACAACACCACAGCAGGCATTCATCGCAGGGTTCAGGGAAGGGGTCAAAATGTGCACTGACAAGGGAAAGCCTATCGAGCCTAGGAATTTTTCTAAGATATGGCCCATCAACCTACGTATACTTTCTACGTGGTGCACTATAGGTGCTGATGTGGAGAATGGAAAGTTCGCCATGCTGGGTGCCAGAATGGGCAGTTTCTACACTGTGGTGGATCACAAGAACTACGACTTTGATGTAAGTGATCTCAACGGTATGGCGGATTATTTCCATTCAAGTGTGCAACCATCCAACATTGATAGGGAGTTGGAGATGTTCGGTAACAGCCTGAGACAGCAGTTGGACATGCCCATAGCGGATTACAACGAGGCGGACAGCAGGTTCTATCGTTTCGTGATGCCACTGCATGTCAACAAAGGAGTGCAAGATCGTGAGTACAAGTGATTACAAGTCAGATGCACTAAAAGCCAGGGAGAAGCTGGCAGAGATATCTCCCACCATGTGCCTGGCCAAGTGGAACCAGACCTCCTTACATCTGCCAACAGGACTCACCAATAGTTGTTATCACCCACCACTGCACGAGATAGATGAGAGTAATTTACAGGAAAATCCAGCGGCACTTCACAACACCGCGGAGAAACTACAGCAGAGGCAGGAGATGCTGAAGGGTGAAAAGCCCACAGGCTGTTCCTACTGTTGGAACATGGAGAAGACCGGTGAGATGTCGGACAGGCACTACCGTTCCGGAGAACCATGGGCCATGCAGGACTTCGATGACATCAGACAAAATCCCATCGATGAAAAATGGACTCCCAGGTATGTGGAAGTAAACTTCAACCATGCCTGCAACTTCAAGTGCAGTTACTGTTCACCACAGTTCTCGACCACGTGGGGTAAAGAGATCGATCGTTACGGCGAGTATCCGACCACGCCACCGCACAACGCCCCAGAGCACTTCCAGGGCAGAAAGCAACCTATACCAAATCGGGAGGACAACCCATACGTCACGGCGTTTTGGCGATGGTGGCCAACACTGTACAAGAACCTCAAGCACTTTCGCATGACAGGGGGAGAGCCCATGATGGATGTCAACACTTATCGCGTGTTCCAATACATAATGGACAATCCCAAGCAGGACCTACACCTCAACGTTACTAGTAACTTCTGTCCCACGGACGACAAACTGAAGACCAAGTATTTCAACATGGCCTCAAACATATGCATGGAAGAGAAAGTGGAACATATGATGCAATTCGTCAGCGTGGACGCGTTTGGCGAACGTGCGGAATACATCAGGCATGGTCTGGACTTCAACCGCATGATGGCGAACGTAGAGGAATTCTTGGATCGTATACCTGTCAGAAACTCGATCACGTTTATCTGCACATACAACAACCTCAGTGTGACCAGCATGGACAAACTTCTCGAGAAGATACTGGACCTGCGTAGGAAGTATTCAAAGACATACCAGCGTGTGTGGTTTGATGTTCCGGTATTACGACAGCCGACATGGCAACAGATCACGCTACTGCCAGAGTCATACCAAGCGATACACGAGGAGAACATAGAATACATGGAAAGGAACTCCAACGCGTCTAATGGACTACACATTTTCAAGGACTTTGAGATCCAAAAGATGCAACGCAATCTCGCCTACTGGCGCGACAACGCTGACGCGAGCGCACAACAAAAAAAGAACTTTTACGCGTTCTTCAACGAACACGATCGCAGGCGCCTGACGAGATTCCTAAACACGTTCCCTGAGATGGCGGAGTTCTGGGAGGAGTGTAGGAATGCATAATAAGACCATAGCACACGGTTGCAGTTTCACTAGGTACGGTTGGCCATGCTGGCCCAAATTCGTGCCATGGTTCAATGGTGGTATCACAATGTTGAACAAGGGAAGGTCAGGTAGCGGCAATGAGACCATTTCACGTGCGGCTATCAACAGTGCATTTACACATACGCAGATAGATCACATGTATATCATGTGGTCGGCAACAGACAGGTATGAAGTGATAACAAAGGACAAAGAAAAGGATAAAGAAAAAGGATGGGCAACTTATTATATGTGGGACGAGGACATGCAGTGGAGCACATGGTATGGAGGACATCCAGAGAAGGAAAAGCATGAGTACTACAGAAGATATTTTTGGGATGAAGAACATCAATATTATAGGACACTTGAACACATACTAAGGACACAGATGTTTCTAGACAAAAAGAACATACCTTACACAATGATGATATTCAACAAACACGTACTTCGTGAAGCCTTCTACAGCCAGAGTGAACATGCATTGTACAACCAAATTGACTGGACAAAATTTCTATTCTACAAAGACAGGAAAGGTCTGTGGGAGTTCGGAGAAGACAACTACAAGGAGTATTATATTCCAGGCGAATCTCATCCGCCTCCCATAGCTCACTACCACTGGGTCAAGGACGTAATGTTCAAGAGTGACATACTCTGTCCGGAAGACGAATACAATAAACTAAAAAATTACTTCAAAGGAAAAGATGGACGATCTCGACTATAAGAAAAAGATACTAGACACAAAGAGCGCTAGTTTCTGTGCGGCCAAGTGGTACAATGCAACGATATGGTTAGGATCGGGCATGACCACCAGTTGCCACCATCCGTTGCCTCACAAGATCGACCTGGAAGAGATCAAAACGAATCCCAGCGCCATACACAATACGAGACAGAAGAAGGAACAGCGCAGGCAGATGCAGGCAGGAGAGAGGCCTGCAGGCTGTGAGTACTGTTGGAAGATCGAGGACATCGACAGAGATAACATTAGTGATAGAGTATATAAATCTAAGATCTATCCTGATGGGGACTTGCAGAAAGCGTACGACACAGATCACAACGAGGATGTGAATCTCAAAACACTTGAGATAGCATTTGATAGAACATGTCAATTTGCCTGTACCTACTGTAATCCTGCATTTAGTTCCACGTGGGCCAACAACATCAAGCAACAGGGACCATACACCGGACTGCAATCAGATGGGCGTAACCATTTCACACACGCACACGATTCCGCAGAGCCATACAAGAAGGATGAGAGCAATCCATACGTTGAGGCGTTCTACAAGTGGTGGGAATCAGATCTACACAAGAGCCTAGATGAGTTGAGGATAACAGGCGGTGAGCCCATGATGTCACCTAACCTGTGGAGATTGCTAGACTGGATAGAGACACAGGGTGACAAAATGAATCCCAAAATGCGTATCGCTATCAATTCAAATCTTGGTGCGAAACAGAGTATAATAGATAGATTCAAAACCAAGTTGAAAGGTTTCAAGAACTTCCATCTGTACACCAGTTGTGAAGCCACCTTTGAACAGGCGGAATACATCAGAGATGGGTTACATTACGGTGAATGGCATAGTCAGGTGTTACACATGATGGTAGACAAGGTGCCTTCTGAGATTCACAACATGGCCACAATAAACGCACTGTGCTTGGAAACACTACCTGAATTCCTTGAAAAGATGATATGGTTCAAAAACGCCAGCAAGGTGTATGGACCAACTATTAATTTTACACTCAACATTTTAAGGTTTCCTAGTTTCCAATCCCCACTTGTATTGCCTGATGACTTAAGGAATAAATTTAAGGGCGACCTCGAAAAGTTCTTAACTAGTAATAGCAAATGGTTAGAGGGCATGGAGATCAATCAAACACAGAGACTGATAGATTACTTGGACGTGGTCAAAACACCGCATGCGGGCGCGGCCACACAGGAGAAACTACAGCGAGATTTCAAGACATTCTACAGCCAATATGACAAACGAACAGGAAAGGATTTTGAGAAGACTTTCCCAATAATAGGAGAATGGTATCGTGGCATATGAGTACGGGGCCAAGGAGCCCGAAAAACTAAAGATCAAAGACATGACTCCTAAAGAAAAGGAGTTGCTGATAGACAGTGACACTTTCTGTATCCTTCCATGGATGCACTTACACGCCTACCCAGATGGCAGGGCATATCCCTGCTGTTTCGCTTTTGATCCATATCCCGTGGGAGACCTAAACAAGGACAGCATGGAGGACGTGTTCAATGGCGACAAGATGAAGGAAATGCGTCTACGGATGCTGAACAACGAGAAATCTCGTGAATGTATGAAATGCTATGACCAGGAGAAGTCGGGATTCTTCAGTCTGCGTCTGAGTTCCAACAAACACTTCGGACACAACATACCTTTGGTGCATAACACTCTGCCAGACGGAAAGGCAGATTTCGTCATGAAGTATTGGGACATACGTTTCTCTAATCTATGTAACATGGCCTGTAGAAGTTGCGGAACATGGTTCAGTTCCAACTGGTACGAGGATCACAAGAAACTAACAGGGAGCCCACCACCACACGCCAAAGTCATGAAGGTGGGAAGGAGCACTGACGACATGTGGGAACAGATGTTGGAACAGTTCGAACACACCGAGCAGTTCTACTTCGCCGGCGGGGAACCCATCATAATGGAGGAGCACTACAGGATTCTAAAGGAACTGGACAAACGCAAGATGTACCACGTGAGGCTGATATACAACACGAACTTCAGTAGGACAACGTTCAAAGACATTGATGTGTTCGAACTGTGGAACAAGTTTGATTCGGTTTCCATAGGGGCCAGCCTGGACGCGGAAGGTGCCAGGGCAGAACTTATGCGAAAAGGAACAGTTTGGGAAGAAATCATAGCCAACAGGAAGCGTATGATTGAAGTGTGTCCAGGGGTGGACTTCTACATCAGTTCTACAGTGGGTCTGATCAACAGTCTGCACGTCACGGATTTCCATAGGAGCTGGGCTGAACAAGGTTTGATCAAACCTCAGGACTTTAATTTCAATTTGCTACAGCACCCCGTATGGCAGAGGATGGACATACTGCCTCCAGAGTACAAAGAACAGGTCAAAGAAAAATATGAGAAACATGTCAAATGGCTGAAGGACCAAGACTCCCTAACAAGAGCAACCAAGGGGTACGAATCCGCTGTAGAGTGGATGATGGCCAAAGACAATCAAAAACATTTGGATTTATTTTTTGCAAACACTAGGAAGTATGACGAGATCAGGAACGAGGACACCCTCGAAGTATTCCCGGAATGGAAAGAACTTTTTGACAAGTATGAAAAGAATTAAACCCAGCGAGGGTAACAACACCTTCTGTATGGCGCCATGGACGCACACCTATCTGTCACCCCAGACAGAACGACGTATGTGCTGTGCATCTAGGGAACCTGCACAAAGTTTTAAACAGTACATAGATACCGGTAATGAAGCAAAGGAATACAAGCCACTCACGCTGAAAGAACACTGGAATTCAGATCACATGCGCTCTGTTAGACTGCGTATGATGGCAGGTGAGGAATTATCTGAATGCGAAGTGTGTGATTACAAATTGCTGAACACAAATGTATATAGGTCATACTGGAATCAATTGTTCAGACACAAAATAGACGAAGCGTTTGACAGCACAGATGAAACAGGGGCAACCACGATGCCCACAATAAGTTTTGATTACAGGTTCAATAACCTATGCAACTTCAAGTGTAGGATGTGTGGTGATATGTTGAGTTCGAGTTGGGAAGCAGAATCTAGGAAACATAAATCCTGGAGCAAAGAATCCCAGCCATGGATGGCATCACCGTTGAGAGAACAAATAACAAAATTCCAAGACACACAGGTTGCGCAGGAATTTGTAGAAGCGATCGAAACAAAAACGATCAAAGAAATATACTGGTGTGGCGGGGAACCGTTGATGTGGGACATGCATTGGAATGCCATGCAGAGAATAATTGATTTAGGGTTTGCTAAAGAAGTGTACGTGAGGTATAACACAAATTTGAGTAAGACATCTTTTAAAGGTACAAAATTGTTTGACTTATTACCTCAATTCCAAGACTGGCAGATATGTTCATCATTGGATGGCACGGGTGAAGTTGGAGAATACATCAGGGACGGGTTGAACTATGAGCAGTGGTTGGAGAACTTCAAGGAAGGATTGGCAGTGGCCAAGACATCCAGGGAAATGAGATTAGATTACACAATTACAATGCCTGGATTATTAGAACTTAAAAATATGTTTGATCTAAGCAGAGAGCTAGACACAGAGATATTGACAAAAGTCATGTTCACTTTCAGTGATGACGAGGTGTTAAGTCCGTTAGCATTACCTAAAGAACTATTACACATTATTATTGACGAGGCTCTTGCATACATGGAACCTCTTGCCACACGGAAACAGAGAGCATTGATAGATGTTATAACAAATTTAAAAAAAAGAGAAACCTTTACACCAACTAAAAAAGGTAAAGAAAGACAAGAACGCATTGATCAGATCAGGAAACAAAATATAACAAAAATATTAAGCAGAGATAAAAGGATATTGGACTGGTGGACAAGTATATAAAATCAAATGTGTGTCCACTTCCTTGGACGCACCTAGAAGTTGATGTAAATGGTGGCGCATCACCTTGCTGTCTCTACAAGGGCAATGTACCTGATGTTAAAGTCTACAAACAAAGTTTGAAAAGTATACAGGATGGCCAGTTTATGGAAAAATTACGTGAGCAATTTCGTAATGGCGAACGTCCTAAGGGATGTCAAAGTTGTTGGCAAGAAGAAGATGCCGGAAAAACCTCTAAACGTCAAAATTCTATTTACAAGATGAAGAAGAGTCTCACAGACTGGACACCTAATAGCGAGCCAACGCTGAAGTTTATCGACTTTAAGTTGGGCAACGTGTGTAACCTCAAGTGTAGGATATGCGGATCTTGGAGTTCATCGAAATGGGCACAGGAAGAACTAGACTACGGAGAGAATCCTGTCGCACTGAAAAATCTACGCGAGGGAGGCTGGCCAAAAAAAAATCCTCAATTCTTTGAAGAGCTAAAAGAAGACCTGAAACACGTCGAGTACTTCGAGTTCACAGGGGGTGAACCATTCATGATACGGGATCATTTCAAGATCTTGATGCACTGCGTGGAGAAGGGCTACGCCAAGAAGATAGACATACACTACAACACAAATGGCACACAACTGCCGCCCAAGGATATTTTTGATTTGTGGGGGTATTTTAAGCACGTGGAGATAGCGTTCAGCATAGACGATGTTGGAGAGCCGTTCGAATATCAACGACATCCAGCAAACTGGAGAGAGGTCAGTGCTAACCTCGTCAAGTTCAAGGAGATGCAGACGCCCAACATGGACTTCCAGATATGTTCCACGGTTTCAATCTTCAACGTGTTCAACTGGGCCAAGATATCCTTGTGGGTCGCACAGTACCAACCCAAATACTTCTATGTGAACACCTGCTTTGACCCAGACGTGTTCAACATACAGACACTGCCCCAGCAAGTCAAGGACATTGTCACAGATCGGTATCACATGCTCACAGACTACCAACCCAGCA
>Ga0129324_10001085_pt1 | contig 18069 bp, 16 predicted proteins | sample CPBDNA_7_FD_96879 | JGI IMG/M metagenome (GOLD analysis project Ga0129324, IMG submission 96879) | Freshwater to marine salinity gradient microbial communities from Chesapeake Bay, USA - CPBay_Spr_15_0.2_DNA | ecosystem: Environmental > Aquatic > Marine > Coastal | place: USA: Chesapeake Bay... | reverse complement strand
GTATCATGGGCCTAGTAGGCCAGCTTTCTTCATAACGACTTTTTTTGAACGGTATCTTTTGCCAAAAAGTGTGCTCCTCGTTAATCTTGGGCCATGACACTTGATCAAATAGAAACATTCTTGGCCGTCGCTGACCATGGTAGCTTTAAGGCCGCCAGCGAGGTACTTCATCGCTCCCAACCGGCCCTAAGTATTGCCGTTAAAAAATTGGAAGAAGAGCTTGGTATTAAACTTTTTGATCGAGATCAGTATAGGCCTATTTTAACAGCTAATGGCCGCGCCTTTTATCATAAAGGAAAGCAGTTCTTTAATAATGCTCAATCATTAGAGCGTTATGCACGTGAACTTGGAATGGGCCAGGAAGCTGAAATCTCTGTGGCCATTGATAGCCTATGCCCTTTAAATTTAGTTTTAGAGACACTGAGAGTTTTCTCTAAAGAGTTCCCTGAAACTCGCTTAAACCTTAGTTTTGAGGTTTTAGGTGGAGCTGCAGAAAAAGTTAAGAATGGATCAGTTAATTTGGCGATTAGTCCAAGCATTGGATTTGAAGGGCAGGAGTTTAATTTAAGACCTCTCACTTCTGTTGATATGGTCCCAGTTTTAAGTAAAAATGCTGAGATTTTTGAAAATCATAATTCCTTAAGCCCAGATAAGTTAAAAAATTTCCCCCAAATTATTGTGAGAGACTCAAGCAGTCATCCTAATGTACGCACATATGGTGTACTTGAAGGAGCACGCCAGTGGTCAGTTCAGGATATGGGGACAAAGATTGAAATAATTAAGGCAGGCCTTGGATGGGGCAGGCTTCCTCACCATAAAATTGAGAAGGAATTGGCCGATGGAACTTTAGTCGAAGTTAATATGGGTCAAATCAAAAATGATTCAGTCGATGTTTGTCTTATATCAAGTGAAAAATATCCGATGGGACCACTTACCCTAAAACTCTGGAAATACTTTCTAGAGAGGGCCGAAGTCTAAATAATTATATGTCATTATCTTTTGCTGTAGGGCACCACAAGGGGTGGCAAATAGACCTGATTATGCTAATTTACCAAGTATGGATGATAAAATTACTAAGATAGTCGCAGATTTTAAAAACTTTAATGGATGGGAAGAGCGCTACAAGCACCTCATCAATATGGGGAAAACCTTAGAGGTTATGCCTGAAGAGCACCATGTTGAAAGCAACAAGGTAAAGGGATGCCAGTCTCAAGTTTGGTTATTTGCTGAACTAAAAGACGGGAAAATTCACTTTTGGGGTGACTCCGACGCTTCCATTGTAAAAGGAATTGTTGCCCTACTTATCAATATATACTCTGAACGCTCACCCGATGAAATATTGTCTCTTGAACCAAGTTTTGTAGATGAGATCGGCTTGAAACAACATCTTAGTATGAGTCGGGCCAATGGGTTGTCAGCAATGATGAAACAAATCCAAATGTATGCAATGGCCTTCAAAGCAAAAATTCAAATGGGGATGAGTTGATATGAATTCTTTTGAACTTTTTCAAAGACCGAGAAGAAATAGAAAGAGTCCAAGTATGCGCTCCTTAGTGCAAGAGAATCACCTCAATGTATCAGATTTGATCGCCCCATTATTTGTTAAAGAGGGGACATCTGCTGCTGAGCCAATTAAGAGCATGCCTGGTCAATTTCGCTACAACTTAAAAGATCTAATAGATGAGTGTGGTCGCTTGCAGGAACTAGGCGTCCCTTGTGTCTCTCTTTTTCCTGCCCTTAGTGATGCTTTTAAAGATAAATTGGCCTCAGAGTCTGCCAATATTGATGGTCTATTTCCAAATGCCATTAGAGCAGTTAAGGAAAAGTATCCTGACCTCCTCGTCATGACTGATGTGGCAATGGACCCTTATAGTAGTGATGGGCATGATGGTTTAGTGGATTCTAATGGTGAAATTTTAAATGATGAAACCTTACCAATCCTAGCAAAAATGGCCTGCGTTCAGGCCGAAGCTGGCTCTGATATTATAGGGCCGAGTGACATGATGGATGGGCGAGTGGCTTTTATCAGACAAAGCTTAGATCTTGCTGGTCACAAAAACACTTCGATAATGAGCTACACCGCAAAATATGCGTCCAGTTTTTATGGACCATTTCGTGAGGCCCTTGATAGTGCACCCAAGGCAGGAGATAAGAAAACTTATCAGATGAATCCGGCCAATGGTGATGAGGCCATACGCGAAGCTTTAAATGATGAGGCCGAAGGCGCAGATATACTAATGGTGAAGCCTGGCCTGCCTTATCTTGATATTCTCTTTAGATTAAAACAAACAACCACCCTTCCCTTGGCAGTTTATAATGTCAGTGGAGAGTATGCCATGATTAAGGCCGCCGATCAGGCTGGATGGTTAGATGGAGAGAGTGCAATGTTAGAAATGCTCATAAGCTTTAAAAGAGCTGGAGCATCGATGATTTTAACTTATTTCGCAAAAGAAGCCGCACAATATTTAAAAACCAATTCCAAATAAGGAGAAATGATGAAAGCAATTCTTTTAGGACTTGTCTTAATGACAAGCTTTTCAATTCAAGCAAAAACAAGAATGTTTACGGTAGTTAATCATCAGTTTGAAGGAACTAAGCAGTGGTTACCAGGAACTCTGATTGTTAATGTTGGAGATGATGTTGAAATCATGCTCGTTAACAATGCTCCAAGTGGTGTTCATAACTTTTCAATTCCAGCATTTGATATCAACCAAAATGTGATGAAAGGAAAGCCAGCAACGATAAAATTTAAGGCCACTAAGGCCGGTATTCATGACATCAAGTGTGGTCTGCATAAGGCACACGTTGGTGGTCAGTTCGTCGTTAACAAATAGATTTAAGTTATTTCGTACCTTTTAAGAGTAGAGTTATTTTACTTCGCTCTTAAAAGGTATATTTTTTAAGAATTCCTCAGCAGCACCAAGAACGAGTTCCTTTCTTTCAGCCTTCATCTTATCAAAAGTACGCACCATCATTCCCAAACGTGGATTGGCACTAAAGAAATCACGGTGATCACTAATAAATTTCCAATAGAGCCCGTCCATGATGTCGCACCATGGACCTTTCTTATAGTCACTCATTTTCAGAATATAGTTCGAGCCACAGATATAGGGTTTTGTGGCAAAAATACCTCCATCACTAAACTGACCCATTCCAAATACATTAGGACCCATTACCCAATCACTAGAATCAATAAACATTTCCATGAACCAGCGATACACTTCTTGTGGATGGATTTGGCATAAGAGCATCAGATTACTAACAACCATTAAGCGTTCTATGTGATGGTTGTACCCGTATCGATTCGCTTTCTTTATGGCATCGTCTAGGGGAGGAATACCAGTTGTTCCGTCATACCAATCCTTTGTAAGAACTCTTTGATGATTCCAGAAGTTTTTTACTTGTTGAACCTCATCATACTCTTGGTAAATTCCTCGTACAAACTCACGCCAGCCAAGAACTTGGCGTATAAAGCCCTCTGCACAATTAAGGGGTATGTTCTTACTTTGGTGGTATTCGTCTTCAACTTTTTTTATGACCTCCTCAGGTGTGAGGAGTCCCATGTTGATATAAGGGCTTATAATACTATGAAAGACAAAATCACTTCTTGATGTGATCGCATCCTGATACGTTCCAAAGCTTGGTAGACGATCTTTAATAAAGGAATCGAGTAGTTTAAGTGCTTCTTCTCTTGATGTTGCTGGCCAGAAGTTTTCGGTACTGCCCGGGTGATCATGGAAGTGCAGGTTAATAACCTTTGCTACCTCTTCATAGTAGGGTACGTCCTTTCCCCCAACTATCTGGAGGGGAGGAGGGTCAACTTTAGCGGGGAGTTTATTCCTATTGTCTCCATCAAACGAAAATTTTCCACCGCATGGTTTACCGTTTTCCATGAGCGTGCCATGTTTCTTTCTAAGTCTTTCGTAAAAGTTTTTCATGAAAGGTTTTTTAACACTACCGAGATAGTCTTTAAATTCCTGACGGGTGACTAAGAAATTCGGTGAGGGTAATACTGTTAACTTAATTTGCAATTCATTAGTAATGGTCACCATTCTCTTCTCAAAGAATTTATCTTCGACTTCGTATATGACCAATTCCTCGAATTTTCCTTTCTTTAAAAAAGCTAAAAGTTCTTCAGCGTAAGGTCGAACCTTTTTAGTTGCTAGTGATCGGTAATGAACAAGATGACCAACATGTTCAAGCTCATCACGATAACGGCGCATGGCCAAGAGGAAAAGTAAGAGCTTGTGCTTATGGTATTTAAAGTGGGTACAGAGTTCATGGTCTTCTGCCATGAAGATTTTATCCCCAATAAATTGAGAGAAGTGAGAAATAGGAAAGAGCTGATTTCCCAAAATGACGACACATTTTTTTGACATAAGAAATTGTAATGTAAAATAACTAACAAGAAAGGTATACAAGGGCCCAACAAATCATTTTCACTAAAAAAACTGCCTTTCCTAGTGTAATATTACGCTATGAAAACTAACGAAACACCTTTTCCTCAATGGATGGGCCTCTGGCTGAGACTCGCTGCTATTTACAACGTCTTGTGGGGCGCCTCAATAGTCCTCTTTCCAAATTGGCAATTTGAATTATTCGGCATGGATCTTCCACGCTATCCTGGTTTTTGGCAATGTGTAGGTATGATTGTTGGAGTCTACGGTCTTGGCTATTGGTGGGCCGCTCGCAATCCTCTTATACACTGGCCTATCGTGGCCGTAGGTTTAATAGGCAAAATCTTTGGTCCTATTGGTTTTCTTGAAGCGATCATCACTAAGAAGCTTCCCTTTATTTTTGGTTTAAATATCATCTTCAATGATCTTATCTGGTGGCCTAGCTTCTTTCTCATTATGAAAGCTGCTTATGACAATGCAAAAAGGAAGGGAGAGTGGCCATAGGCTGGGATAACCTTCTTCTTTTTCAGGCCGCAGTTACTCTTATGATGACAGGGGTGATCTGGTCGGTGCAGTTAGTGATATATCCCTTATTTACTCACTATAAAGGTAATGAGCTTGAAACCTTACACAGATACTACACTCCGAAAATTTCCTATGTGGTGATCCCTCTTATGTTTGGTGAATTAGGCCTTGGCCTATTAAGTCTATTTTTATACCCCACCTCAACTCAGGTACTTTTGTTCTTACCCATTATTGGTGTCTGGGGTCTTACTTTTTTCATAAGTGTTCCACTTCATAAACAAATTGCGGATTCTCAGGATCCAATGGCCGCCAAGAAGCTTGTTCTGACAAACTGGTATCGAACTATTTTATGGTCCATCCGCAGTCTGCTTTTAATTTTACTTATATCTAAGGGATAACAACTCTTTTTTATAGTGAATTCAGGAACTTAACATCGTGCCCCTACACGGTATTACACTTGTTTTACAATCAATTTGCAAAGCTCAAGGTACCCTATTTGTAGGGATGTTCATAAAGATGTTCCAGAACTAGTAAGACTAGGTGTACCAGATGACAACAAATCCAGAGAATTTCAACCTACAAAAAGTAGTAAAATCTTATTGCCAAGCTGATGAGCGGCGCAGTTGGTGGCAAGTAGCAAATACATTGGGACCCTTGTTTCTATGTTATATTTTGTCTTTCCAACTTTATGATATTCATTGGGCACTAAGCCTACCATTTGTCATCTTGGCAGGGCTTTTAACCACAAGAACATTTATTATTATGCATGATTGCGGTCATGGTAGTTTCTTTAAGAGTCGTAAAAAACGTGACTTCCTTGGGGTTATAACGGGTATTTTAACCTGTACACCTTACCATCAGTGGACGAGAGAGCATGCGGCCCACCATCAGCACTCTGGAAACTTGGATTACCGTGGACGTGGTGATGTTTGGACTATGACTCTTGAAGAATATCAAAATGCTAGTCGTCTAGAAAAATTTCAATACCATTTCTATCGTCACCCGATTGTTACTTTTGGTATTGGACCAATTTTTCTTTTTCAATTTCGTCACCGTATTACACTTAAAACAGATCGTTCTATTGATAAAAGAAACGTTTATTTTACAAATTTTGCCCTGGCCGCAATTTTTGGCAGCTTGATCTACTTTCAAGGTTTCACTAAAGTTTTTATGATTTTAGGTGTTTCTATGGGAACTGCTCAACTTCTTGGTTGTCTGCTTTTCTATGTTCAACATCAATATGAAGAAGTTTATTGGGGCAAGGGAGCAAACTGGGATTACAACACAGCGGCAATGGATGGTTGTAGTTATTTAGAACTACCAGGCGTGCTTCAATGGTTTACTGGAAATATTGGCTTTCACCATATTCACCACCTTAACCATAAAATTCCTAACTATAAGTTAGAAGAGTGTCACAGAAAGAATGGCGTTTTTCACAATGTGGTAACGCTTACTATGAAAGATATGATCTCTTGTGTGAATCTTAAGATTTACGACGAGCGCAGTGGACGAATGTTGACTTGGGCCCAGGTGAGGGCCTTAGAGAAATTGGCGACGGCTCATTCTGCTGCTTGAAGTAACTTTTTTAAGGGCTTCATTTTGTTGATGCGAAAAACCTTCTCATCGGTAACAAAACCGGAGTCCTTTTTGACAATTGAGCGGTTACACATTTGCTCTTGATCTTCTTTGAAGTCTTCAGCGCCCTCGACTAGAATACCTTCAACAAGTCCAGTTTCTTCATTAAAGACAGGGGAACCTGAGTTGCCGCCAAAGGCATCTAGGTTCGCCATAAAGAAGTCTCTCTTACGAATTAAATTCTTAATAGGTCTAAGAAATCCAAGAGCGTTTCCTATTTTTACTTGGGCCCCATCACTAACTTTTTGAGGCAGTCCCAAAGGGTGACCGATAATGACAAGAGGCTCCCCCCAATTGGGACGACCCTTCATGCGAACTTTTAAAGGTTCTCTGTTTTTTACAGGTTTATCTAAACGAATGATTGCATAGTCTTTTAGAGAGAAGTAGCTAGAATCGAGCTTATTAGCAATAATCTCCTTGCAGCCATAGATATTGTCATTAGATATAGTATCAGTTCCTTCAACGTAATCAAAAATCCAAACGTAGTCCTTGCAGTCAGCAACAGTTTCAATACAGTGACCTGCCGTAACAAGAATGTCTGGTGCCGCTAAAAACCCTGAACAGATAGGGAGAACATTCTGAAGCGCAAAGCGCTCATCAGGGCAGAGGTCGTAAGATCTCTTCGCGGATTTTTTAAAAAATACATGACTTTCGGGATCTCTAAAGTTGGGAACAATCTTATTTCTGTGAACCATACCTGCAACGGATTTTGCCTTTTCTCTAAAATCACGATTTGGATAGAGCTCACTTTCAAAACGATTGTCTACACCATAGATTACTTTGGGACCCTCAATGACGGACTGATTAAAGGCGTGCGGGCCGCTTAGTAGTGATCCTTCACCATGAAGTGGCGTCATGGTCGCCCAATTAATTAAAGCAATGAAGGCACTAAAACTAGCTTTTGCCTTAACCTTTTTGTTCTTTGATCCCATGGTTCCTTCTCGCATATTACTGTGTGTGAGAGGGAAATTATCAGAGTAGGGGATTCGGTGCAACGCACCGGGTAAAAAGCACAAAAAAAAGCCCTGCGGTTACAGGGCTTAACTTATTGAATTTTTTTAGCTCTTCTTTTTTTGATCATTGATCCGTATTGGGATCTTCTTGCGTTTATCCTCAACAGTTTTAGCTGTTTGCGCAGCTATAAGTCCTAGGACTAGACCTACACCAATTAGGCCAAGAAGTGATTCAATTACCATTTTTATACCCCCTCATTCATGGGTCTTACACTATTATAGCGTATATTCCTTCATATCGGTTTAATTGCTGAGTTTAATTAGGATTTGTAGAGTAATTGTCGGCTTTTCAGCTAGTTAAGGTGTTTTGGACAAAATTCTCCACTCTTAGAAAACTCTTCACAGTGGCCCAAAAAGTACCTAGAATTGAATAAACGAACTAAATGATTGATATTACGAAAGAGGATGGCCATGGAAAGGACTCTTGATGCCGCTCAAAAAGCCTTTGAAATAAATTTAGACAATAGCATTTATGGCACTTTCGCTGAAATTGGTGCAGGCCAAGAAGTCGCAAGACACTTCTTTAGGGCCGGTGGTGCAGCTGGAACTATCGCAAAGTCTATGTCTGCCTACGACATGACAGTTAGTGATGATATTTACGGTCGCTCAGGGCGCTACGTTTCTAAAGAGCGAGTGGTGACGATGCTCGATCATGAGTATGGTCAGCTTATTGACCGCTTGGGAAAAGACCGTGGAAAAGAAACACGATTCTTTGTTTTCGCAGACACAGTGGCCGCAAAAAGTTTTAAGTACAATTCTGAATGTCATGGTTGGATGGGAGTTCGCTTTCAACATGAACCAGAACAGGAGTGCTCTCAAATTGTCATTCATGTCAGAATGGAGGATCAGGTCAACCTTCAACAGCAAGAGGCATTAGGCATTCTTGGTACTAATCTCATTCACAACTGCTTTCGTCTGCGTGAGAACAGAGTTGAGTTTGTAAGATCACTCATGGATAACATTACAACCGATAGGATTCTGATTGATTACATAAGTGTATCAGGGCCAGGTTTTACTGAACAAGATTCACGTCTTTGGCCGTTGGAGTTAGTGAAAAGAGGTTTTACTGAAGCGATCCTCTTTGGTCGTGATGGAGAGGTTTTATCAACGAAAGACATTATCTATAAAAAAAATGTTTTAGTGTCACGAGCTTCCTATAGGCCACCAACCCATTTTAATTTGGATATGTTGGCAAAAGGTCAGAGCGTTTTTTGTGAGAATCTCACTAAAGAAGAACAGGAGTCTGTTCTTATATTACCTGAAATTTCTATGAGTAAACTTAAAGAAAGAGGCCAGGTCATTAGTGAAGACTTTCTTGCGCGGGTTGATCTTCTTGGTAGTCTAGGTCAAATGTGTTTGATCACAAGCTTCAATACCTATGGTGAACTCAGCTATTATTTAAATCAATACACAAATGAGAGAGTGGCTTTTGTGATGGGTTATTACAACCTTCAAGAAGTTTTTAATCATGAAAAGTATGCAGATAAGCCAGGAGGTCTCTTTGGGGGTATTGGAGCACTTCTTGGTCATAGAACACAACTCTTTGTTTATCCGGCACTTGGGGATGATGGCAAGAGTATTTTAAAGACAAAAGATGCTGATGTAACGGATGAGATCAAACCTCTCATTGAATACCTTATAAGTATTAAGAGAATTAAAGATATCGTTGATTATGATAAGAATCATTTTGCAATCTGGTCTCGCGTTGTATTAAAGATGATCCAAAATAAAGAAGATGGTTGGGAAAAAATGGTCCCAGAGGTAGTAGCAAAGACGGTTAAGGAGAGATGCCTCTTTGAATATCCCTGTGACCCTAGTTGACTGAAAGAGTATCCTTTCAGCTTTTGATGAATTTGCCGTATACATTATATTTTTAATTAATCAGCTTTTTAATTATAATGAATTAATTGATTTTAAAGACTTGAGGATAGAACTATGGGTGTGCCCTTAAATGATGATGTGATAATTATTGATGATGACCGTGGAGTAGTAGAGGTTTTAGAACTTTATTGTGAGAATCTCGGTTGTTTCAGAAATATAATTAAGGCGCGCGATGGAAGTGAGGCCTCTAAAAAACTTGAAAATCAAAAGTTTGCTTTAATTCTTTTAGATATCAATATGCCTAAGAAGTCTGGTGTGGATATAATCAAAGAGTTGGCCGATAAGAACCATGCTAATTCTCTCGACTCTGTGGTTATTGTTTCAGGTGAGCTGAATAAGACAGTTCTTGCTGAATCGATGAAGAGAGGAGTTAAGACCTTCTTAGTTAAACCATTTGATGAGACTCAATTTGTTGAAAGGGTCAAAGGCATCCTAGCGAAAGTAAGACCAGGACTTTTGCCTTAACCTTAATCAAATCCTAAAGAGTTATTTATATTGGTAATATGCCCGTTCCTGAACGGGCTTTTTCTGGCGTAAAGTTGCTGTTTCGTACCCCATTTGCCAACTCCCTTGCATATTGATCAATTTTATCTTTCTCAGGAAGTTGATCATATTGGGCATTTTCCCCATTAACGATATGAAGAGTTTGGGTTGGGAAAGCGAATTCGATTCCCATTTCTTTTCCAAGTTTTAGAATATCAATGAGAAGACGGTGACGTTCATTAAGCTCATCAGACCATTCAGCTGTTTTAAAAAAGACATAAAGAAGAATGTCCAAACTATGGGAGCTCATTTGATTAAGGTAAACATGAAAGTAGTCTTTTCTGGTGTTAGGGCTATTTTCGATAATGGTTCTAATTCCTTCACAGAATGCTTCAATTTTTTCAACAGGAGTGTCGTATTGAACATTAATAGTTGAAGAGAAACGCCGAAACTCACGCATGCCGAGGTTATCAATATGGGCATTGGTGAGAACACCATTGGGAATAGTAATCAGAGAGTTATAAAAGGTGCGAATGCGACAAGATCGTAAGCCTACCTCTTCTACTGTTCCTTCGATAGAGTTATCGATCTTTACCCAGTCACCAATACGAAAAGGACGATCAAGTAATACAGTTAAGGATCCAAAGAGATTTGAAATGGTATCTTTTGCAGCAAGAGATATACCAAGACCTGCTATCCCCATACCTGCTAAGAGCCCCTTCATATCAAGAGTAAGTGAATCACCAATCGCAATCATTCCGACGGCCACGACAAAGGTTTTGGCAGACTTTCTAATAAGTGGAATTAGGATGTCATCGAACTTGTTTTCTGATTCTATTGCCTTTTTTTCTAAAAATAAGCAGAAGTAATCAACGAGTTGATAGAAGGCGACAACACACCCGAAAGTGAAAATAACTTGGCCCCCTCTTAATAGCCAAGAGAGAATTCCATCTTCAAATTCCACGAGCCTAATACCCATTGACCAAAATATGGTGAAGATAATAATTCCCAAAGGGAAGGTCAGCTTTCGGTGAAGTTTTTCATCAATCTTGATTCCTCGTTTTTCAAGAAACCGTATGAAAAGACCTAAAATGATAAAGCGTAATACTCTCTCTGTAATGAAGCCAAAAAAGATAAGCGCCATCAGTGCCAACCATTGGCCATTGAGGAGGACTAAGGTTCTCTTCGCCGTCCATTCGGGCATCTTAGATTTCACCTTTTCACGCCAGTTCGTATAAGCGGTAACGCCTTTGGCAACTTCTCGGTTTTTAACTGATCTTTCAAAAAGAGCAATATTTTGAACGGTTTCCTTACTAAAGAGCCACTTATCATTAGCATCTTTTTCTAAGGCGATCTGAAGAATGATTGTCTGACCATTTTTGGAAATCTCTTCTTCTTTATAAACCCATAGAGTGTCTTTGGGATCAGTAGGAATGGTACTGAAGTCCACATACTCCATTCTATCGATTGTGTTAACGAGTTTTATGGCGGCCGTACGGCCAGAGATTATACGTGTTTGTTCGTCAAAGCCGTCTAAGTTAAGTGCTTTTAGGGAAAGGTCTATGGCCTTCTCATCGCCTAACTTATAGCCCTTCATTGTTTTTAAAAAATAGCGAAAGGTTTCTCTAGGGTTTTTTAAAGTTGCGCGAGGATAGGAACTTCCCTTTACCTCACTATTAGCGTGGATGCTGACGCAAGACATAGTCATAAGGCAAAAAGCTAAAAAAAGGTTAATTTTCTTCATAAACATCATCCTTCAAAATTTTTTCCATCTTAAACAAAGGATTAGAAGATGAATAGGCAAAGCCGGTCAAAACTTCATTTATTTTCAAGTGGTTAGAGCGCAACTCTAAGTAATAAATTTTTGAACCTTGACCATTATTCATTTAATCCCATCTTTATAGGTGTAGAGGAAATGAGTCCTTTTGATGACCTAATAAAGGAGTTTTTATGAACAAATTCAATAGTGTCGTAGCGGGTGCTCTCGATATTGCTCATACTGAGGCGCTGGAGCGCAAAAGTACAGAAGTCTATCCGATCCACCTCTTGTGGGGTCTTTATAAGAACCCGGCCTCTTTCCTTAGTCGCCAGTTAAAGACTTATGAAAAAGCGATAAAAGAAACTCTAAGTTCATTGCCACAGGCCAAAGAAGCTGTCGCTATGGATCAACTGCGTGCTAATGCAAAGCTCTCCGAGTGGCTTACTAGGGCCTCAAGCCAGGCCATTCAATCGGGAAATGGGGAAGTTTCAGAAACTGATCTACTTCGGTTCATGCCTCAATTTTTTCCAGAGCTTGATTTAAATATTGAAGAAATAATGAAAGATCAGGGTGAAGATGATGAGGTTCCAAGTTTCTTGGTTAACTTGAATGAAATGGCCGAAGAAGGTCGCCTTGATCCCGTGATTGGTCGATCGAAAGAAATTAGAGCTGTGATGGAAATCTTAGGACGTCGTTCCAAGAATAACCCTGTCTTAGTAGGACCTGCAGGGGTGGGGAAGACCGCCATTGTGGAAGGTTTGGCCTTGGCCATTCTCAAGAATCAAGTACCTGATGTTTTAAAGGGTAAAATTGTCTATGCCCTAGATATGGGTGCGCTCATGGCCGGAACAAAATTTAGGGGAGAGTTTGAAGAGCGCCTTCAAAATCTTATTAAGTTTTTAAAAGGTCAATCTGGTCAAGCGATACTCTTTATTGATGAAATGCACCAGCTTGTAGGCGCCGGTAAAACCGATGGGGCAATGGATGCTGCTAATTTATTAAAACCGGCCCTTGCCCGTGGTGAACTCAACTGTATTGGCGCAACTACATATGATGAATATAAGAAGTATATTTTGGGAGACTCTGCACTTGATAGAAGGTTTCGACCTGTACCTGTTGATGAGCCAAGTATCTCTGACTCCATTGAAATTCTAATGGGTCTTAAGGACAAACTTGAGGCCCATCATGGGATCAAGATATCAGATAATGCCATTTTCAATGCGGTAACACTTAGTGATCAGTACATCACCAATAAAAACCTACCTGATAAAGCGATTGATCTTGTTGATGAAGCTTCCTCTGCTCTTAAACTATCCGCGGAGGCCATGCCTCCTGAGCTTAGTGAAATGGAGGCCAATATTAAGACCTTGAAAATTAGGAGTCAGTTTGAAGGGGAAAATGTAGAGCTTGTTAAGGAAATCTCAAAGCTTGAAAAAACCTTTGAAGAACAAAGAGAGGTGTGGTCGCAGGAAGTTCTTAGTATGAAGAAGATGAGTGAACTTACTAATCAATTGGACCGCTATCGCTTTGAGCTCGAGCAGGCCGAAAGAACGGCAGATTATGAAGCAGCTTCACGCTTAAAGTATTCAGTGATTCCTGAAATTGAAGGTCAATTAGAATCGACCGTTCATGAATGGTCTTTATCTGCGAAAGATATCGCAATGGTGATTAATCGTCAGACAGGCATTCCGTTAGAAAAAATCTTAAAAGACCAACAGGATAATATCCTAGAGCTTGAAGCTCATTTAAATGGAAGAGTTTTTGGCCAGAGTTTGGCCCTTCACGAAATTGCAGAGACACTTCTAACTTCTCATGCTGGTCTTAAAGATGAAACTAAACCCTTGGGGAGTTTTTTGTTAAGAGGACCTTCTGGGGTTGGAAAGACTGAGACGGCAAAAGCATTGGCCGAGTTTCTCTTTGATACAGAAAAGAATATCATTCGCATGGACATGTCGGAGTTTTCTGAAAAGCATTCGGTTTCAAAGCTTATCGGAGCTCCTGCTGGTTACGTCGGTTATGAAGAAGGCGGGATTCTTACAGAGGCCGTACGCTTAAAACCCTATAGTGTTCTTCTCTTTGATGAAATAGAAAAAGCCCATCCAGATTTTTCAGATATCCTTTTACAAATCTTAGATGATGGTAGGCTGACTGATAATAAAGGTCGAACCATTGACTTTAAAAATACCATTATCTTTTTAACTACCAACTCAAAAAATTTAGAAATGGATTTTAAGCCCGAGGTACTGGGACGTATCGATGCCATATTAGACTTTAAGGCCCTCGACTCTTCTGTCATGAAAGACTTAGTGGCCAAACAGCTTGCTGCCCTCAATGAAAGACTTGCTAGTAAGAAAATCGAGCTTGGCCTTGGAGAGGAATTGGTTCGAGTTCTTAGTGATAAAGGTTATGACGAGAAATATGGTGCAAGGCCATTGGCCAACATATTTAATCAGATGATTATCAGGCCTCTCTCTCGCAAGTTGTTACAAGGTGAATTGAAGGAGGGCAATCTTAAGGCCTCTTGGAAAGCTGATAAAGGATTGGTAACTTTTAAGTCCTGAAAAAACTGACTGAAAAGCTTTTTTCACAATAGTTTCTTTTAATATTTTCTTTGAAGTAGCGCTCCTTGGTTTATAATAAAACCAAGGAGTGGTTTTTATGAATCCAATTGATCGTAAATTAGTCGCAGAAGAGTACCTCATGCGTGAGGGTGAAGAATCCAACGAAATGTATTATCTATCGTCAGGTACTATGGGTGTCTTCAAGCGCAAGGGCGATGCTGAACAACAAATTGGAACGATCTACTCAGGTGAACTTGTAGGGGAAATGTCTTTTTTAGATGGGGAACCTCGTAGTGCTACCGTCAAGGCCATCGGTGATTGTGAATTAAAGGTGATTCCTAAAGAGGCCTTAAAGAAATACTTAGATGGTCAACCGAAGTGGTACAAAGCTTTGGTACAAACTCTTCTTGATCGTTTAAGAAGGGCCAATCAACGGGTTCGAATCTAGAACCATATTCCAAAAACTTCATACAAGCGCTGCTTTACTTCCTCAGCAAGAGGGTTGCTGTCTAGGCTTAGGTGGTTAAGACTTTTAAGTTGGTAAAGTTGATCAGATAAAGTTGTTAATTGATTATGATCCATTGATAGGCGCGATAAATTGACAAGGTTCTTTAAGGAACTAGGAAGCTCTTCCAAAGCATTATTTGAGAGATCAAGGGTTTCAAGAGTATGGGGAAGAGAGAAGGTTTTGAATTGTTCTCTCTTGCTGAGCAATCCTTGTAATGAAAGTACCCTCAAAGCTGGAAGCTCTTTTGGCAAATCAAAGTGACCACCTTTAATTTTGAGTATTTTTAGCCCAGGTGGAAGTGCTGGAAGTTTGAGAAGGTTTGGGCAAACCAATAGTAGGTGGGTGCACCTACTTAAATGATTGAGACTTGGAATCTTCTCAATGGCCTCCCCTAGGATCTCAAGGGAATCAAGATCTTCGGTTAGCTTTTCAGTTGGAATCGTGGCCTGGTTCTTTCTTAGTTTTAATCTTAAATTCATTATAGCCGTTGTTAAAAAACCCGACCTAGGTCGGGTCTGTTAGTTAGGGTATTTTACCCAATTTATGGACTAAGAAAAACGGGAAAGGCCGTCTTTTCATATCTTTTGGAGATTATCTTAAATATATCTCTCTTTCTATTGCGATTGATTCCACTAGAATCCTCACCTTTTCCAGACTTTCCTTTAGAAAAATTGCGAACATGGGCATACTTATCGCTTCCATCAGTAGGCCCTACATTACCAGATCCATTTTTATTTGATGAACCATCGGCACCTAGACCTAGGCGCGCCCTCTCTTCATCAGTTAAACCTTCTAGGTTAAGGTTTCCTGAACCATCCGTTAGTGAAAAGTTTTCTGACTTTTTACTATCACTACCATTACCTAACTTGTCTTTAACCACGGCCCTATTCCTGCGAGAACTTCTGCTCCTAGCATTTTGGGCATCGGCCAATGCCTTGGCCTTTCTATCAATCTCTGCCTGATCAGCAGTGCTAGTACCCAGAAGGGCGTTCCTTGCACGACTAAAGGCCGAGCCGGATCGCGTGTCTACCCCTAGTTTTGCTAAGTTGCTATTTGCTTTATCCTCTAAGGCCCTATCCAAGCTATTACCGCCGGAGCCGCCACTGTTTTGAGCATTTCCAGTTGATGAGCTATCACTGCTAGAAGAGTTGAGACCCAATTTTTTCTTTCTTTCGAAGAGGTCTTTTCTTACTGCTGCAGAATTGGCCACAAGCCGGCCTCCGTTGAGTGCTGCTCCACTTAAGTTACCTGACATTAAACTATTTGCGGCGTCCGTTGATAAGCGACCACCGGCCTTAAGAGCATTAGGAGTGGTTGGATTAAATTGTGGGTACTCAAATGAGCTACAACTATTTTCTTGAGAGCAGCCGCAGCTTGAGTCAAAGTTTAGATCAGAGACATCTCCCACCATACAAACGGGAGAGGGAGCATTACCTGAAATAAGCTGAACTTCTCCAAGCCCTTGGTCATCTAAGGAAAGTCTTCTTCTCATTTGAGTAAGAAGCTGAACAGTTTGATCTAAGTTATAAGCAACTTCAGCAATACCACCATTAAGGAGTTCAAGGTTTTCCTCAAAAAGTTTTCGTGCATTTTGAATTGTTAAATAACGAGTCTCTGGGGTTGGAAAACCGGTCTTCTCGTTATCAGCTAAGTCCTGAACAGGGATCACTTGAATAATTCCATCAACAACACCTCCGAGGAGATTACCATCAAGATGGAATTGGGCGAGCTCATCGATGGAGCGAATTATTCCTCCTGTCACATTTTTTCGAGAAGTACCAGCATTTGCAATCTTGCTGTCATCGCGAGTGTGCTCTGGTTGGTTAGTAATATCATTTGTCTGAAATTGAAAGTTCCCATTTCTTTGGACAAGGAAATAACGAAAAGATTCAGTTCCTTCTGCAATGTTGAGAGCATTTGTGTTGCTTATGACATTCCTTCGTTGAAGATGAGTTGCGGAGGCAGCGCTTGCTGGCTCATTAGCACCTTCTAAACGCTGGGTAAGATCAGATTGTGCCTGGGCCTCATTTACACCCATTGAGAGAACGAGGTCTAGTCCTGATGCTGCTAAGGCTTTTTTAAGAGCTTGCCAACTTTTAAGATTCTTACCCACGATTTTTTGAGAGAGAAAGTGAAGGACCTCTTTTTCAGTTTTTACATATTTTAGCTGTTCGTTAAAATTATCAATTTCCTTTTGATTAAAGGTTGTGGCGTCTGTTGTTGTTGAAATGGTCTCTTCATTAACAGTATTAATGATGCCATTAATGGCATCTTGGCGAGCTTGATCAATAAATTCCTGCTTGCGAACTTTTGCGGCCTCTCCAAGTTCGGCCATCATGATTTCTTCTGCGTAGGCCGTCTCAAAATTACAAGCGAGGTGACCAAAATGCTTTGCTCTATGAAACTTTGCTCTCCATTTAGCGAGAAAAGATCTGGCGCGCATGAGTTCACTGAATAACCATACAGCAATTACTGTTCCACTAATCCAAGCTGCCTGCATCGCAAGGGAAGCCGCGACCGGACACATAGAACAACAAAAACCACACCATGGACCACAACCGGCGCATGTTCCTTGAGCGTTGGCCTGAGCAGCAGATACGACGGCCAAAAGCACGGCCATCATCGCTAACTTTTGTTGGGTGGCCGCCACCCATTCTTCACCCTTCTTTACTTGGGCCTCTGCAATTTTAATTTTTTCCATTTTTCCCATGAGTTCTTCTAAGGCCAGGCCTTCAGCTTCTCTCATCATTTCAAGTGCGGTCTCTCGCGTTCTTGGTTTATCGCGAAATTCTTCCCCTCTTAAATTAACAATATATTCTTCACATCTCTCTCTTAGTGGAGGGTAGGTAAGCTCACCATCAGTGTAGCCTCTAAGAACTTTTACATGATTTTCTGCTTGCGCTGGGCTGTCTCCGTAATCGCGCCAGTCGTATCCAGCAAGCGGAGGATCAAGGTAGGTTCCATCAATGACACCGTCACCGTCTTTATCAACTTTACCGCCTACTCTTAAGCATAGGTTTTCGAGCTGTTGATTTAAAACGTTAGCGGCCCTTTCAACAGTAACCATTTGCAAGTTCTTGTTGTCATCTGCACCTAAGACTTCCTCTTGGCGACATTGAGACTCTGCTGAGTAGTAATCAGTGTCCTTAACGATGGCCATTAACCATGTGGCAGATGCGGCCTTGAATATATAGGTTGCCTGTGAGTCGACCTCACTCAAGTCATGCTGTTCGCACACAACATCTTTTACAGAAGTACTCGCTAAGGCCATGGTCTTAATATTTGAAATGGTAAATTTTAAGTTCTT
>Ga0129324_10001083_pt1 | contig 18116 bp, 15 predicted proteins | sample CPBDNA_7_FD_96879 | JGI IMG/M metagenome (GOLD analysis project Ga0129324, IMG submission 96879) | Freshwater to marine salinity gradient microbial communities from Chesapeake Bay, USA - CPBay_Spr_15_0.2_DNA | ecosystem: Environmental > Aquatic > Marine > Coastal | place: USA: Chesapeake Bay... | reverse complement strand
CGCGACCGTGACCGCGTCGAGCGCTCCCAACACCGCCGCGCGGGCTCCCAACACGCTCCCCTTGGCTCCCAACACGCTCCCCCCTTGGCTCCCAACAAGCCCGCCTGCGCTCCCAACAAGCCCGTCTGCGCTCCCAACACGCTCCCCTCGGCTCCCAACACGCTCCCATCTCAATACGGATGTCTCTTCATACGTTTACATTACGTTTACCCTGTTTTTTACGATGCCAATGCAGTGCGCACAAGCGCGACGGCGCGCGCAAAGATGGCGCGACCAGCTTCACAGTACACGACGCCGCAGCCGCGCATCGCCCTCCCCACGACGGTCTCGTCAGAGGAATGCAGCGTCAACACGACATCCGCTCCGTCTTCGCGTTGGATCTCGGTTGCTCGCGCGTGAACGTACACGAGAAGGTCAAATGCCGCACGCGACAGCGTCTGATTCAGTCGCGTAGCGTTGCCCAGTTGGTCCGCAGTCAACTCACCGCTCGCCTCCATCCAGTCGTTGCCCTTGTTGCGAACCAGCCGTTCGATGGCGCGGCGTGTAAGGAGCTTGGAAATGGGACCTCCTGCACCGATGCTTTTCTTGGGAGGCGAGGCTTGCGGGTCGGCATGGTCCTGCAAGAACTCGTCCAGCAGGGCCAGCGCGAGCTTGGGCTTCGCGGGCGTCCAGACGCGTGGGACCGCGACGGGTGTTGCGTCGAGCGTCGGGGTCGGACCAAAGGTCCCCTTGCCCAACTCGGCGTCCAGGCGCGAACACCATCTCTCGCGCGCCGCCTGGCTCAGCTCCTCCTGCATGATCTTGTGCACGGCGTCGATGACGGCGTTGGCGTTCGCGCTGTGCGGCTTGAGCTTGAGTTTGTGGGGCTTGTGCACTCGTCCACACGTGTAAAGCGTGCCGCTCATGTTGGAGTTTTTCCGCTGATTTTCATGTAATTTTTTTACCAGGACACACACACACCTCACTTAGCGGACGGCTTCTCAGTGCACCGGCAAAACCGGCTTGGGTGCTCAACCTACTTCCCAGCTCTAATCAGGCCCCATGCTCGCCGCTGCAACTCCCGCGCACGCAGACGTTCTTCTTGTTGCGAGGAGAGACGGACGCCACTTTGCTGTGAGGGCCACCGAGCAATGCAAGGGCTTTTGCAGCTAACGCGCAGCCGATCACGCCAAGCCTTGATGCCCCCGGCGGCCAGAACGGCGTCGACCGCGTCCGCGCGGTACAGAAAGTAATGGCCGCCGCCAAACCGCAAACGCTTGGCGCGCGGCAGAGCGTCGGCCTCTTGAGACGAGACGGCAAACAGCTTCATGAACACGCCCTTGGTCAAGCCACCCTGGTATGCAGCCACCCCCCGCAACACCCTCTCTTCCTCTCGACACACTGAAAGCCACGCTTTACACACCAGGCTCGCAGCGGCGAAGCCAGAAGGGCCAATGTTCCCCGCCAAGATCAACGCTACCAAGTTGACGTCTGAGACCACGGCGTCAATGGCGATGCGCGTTCGATGCCCTTTGTTCGCATTCATGTCCCCTACACGTACCCTCCAGTTGTCCTCTGCAGCCTTACTATTGATTTCCAACCCGCTTATATGGGCATCGCCGCCTCGAATGCAACATGGCGCCGGCGCGGCGACCATACCGCTCCCGCCTCACGCAAGCTGCGCCTCCCACGCCGCAAAGGCCTGCGCCGCTGCGCGCGCAGCGATCAGCGTGTCTGGTGCGGTGTACCCCGAGTCGCGGTGGAGCTTCTTGATGGCGAGCTTGATGTCCCAACCGCGCGACTTGCACGCCGCCTCCGCTTTTGCCATCGCGCCATCGTCGCCATCCAGCTGGAGGTGCGAGGTGGATCCTTCGGCGGGCTCCACAATCAGGCCGTCGAAAACGAGAGCCAGTGTGTCCCACCCGAGGTCAAAGAAGACCAATGTTTTCAATATGCATCCTGTCGCATGTCAAAGGTATTACCTCGGTGTACACATGAGACGCGGGCCCTGCGCGTTACTCTTGCTGCTTCTTTTGTGCAACCTGCTCACGGCGGTTGTCGCCAAAGAGGCCAGCGTGGAAGTCGACCGTTCAAGCGGCGACAGCGGCAGCGTGGAAGTCGAACATTCGAGCGGCGACAGCGGCAGCGGAGAACACGGCGACAGCGGCAGCGGAGAACACGGAAGTGGTGGGTCCAGCGACAGTGAAGAAGGTGGAAACAACGCAGTTGTCATAGTGGTCGGTGGAGCAGCCGCTGTTGTCGTCGCCGCCATAGGTGTGGTCGTAGCTGCGGCCAACGGCGTTGCCGGTGCCATCTCCGCGGCCTCTCCTGTGTTCGGAGCTCTCTCTATTCTTGCTCCTGCGTCGATGCATGGCACCCTTCCCATGATGCCCGCCTTAGTTCCGGGCATTGAGACTATTTGAAAATCTTCATTTCTGCGATGTCGACGCGCCATCTTCGGCCCACCAGGCACCTCCAAGTTGACCGTCGCCGCGGCGGTGGCCAAGGAGCTGCTGGAGGCACCGGGGCGCCGAATTTGGCGGGCGCGAAGTTTTTTGCTTTTGCCGAAAGTTTGGCGACGGCGGGCGGGCTCAGCCATTTTCTTTCTTTCTTCAGACTCGCCATCCCCCGGTTTCAGATAAACGAGCGCAAAGGGGTGGTCCTTGAAACCGTCTCGCGCTTTCTCTAGTTTTTTGAACGTAGTTTCGTGCCACCCCGGCTCCGCTGCCATGACGGCAGGCCGGAGCGCGGGGGGGCGGAGATAATTTATCTAAGAAGCACTGTCATTTGCCACATGTATTGGTGGGGAGTAGCCCGAGATTGGGCGTCTCTTTGCTCAACATTCCCGGCTTGCGTGAGCTTGCGTTACCGGATCCGCCAAAGCAGCAGCAAAACGTTTTCAGAAAGTCAGCGAAGCACGCCCGGGCACAGCTGACGGTGGTTCTCACGATGGCGTACACTGCACATAGGGCAATCGAAGCGCTTATAACGTAGCCAAGTGTCGCTGTCGTCGACATTTTCACCTTTACAGATATCTCGACTGCATGGCATATTATTTGATGGACATGCAACCCGCGCTAGGCGAGCCTTTGAGTCGAACGTGAGCTGGAAACCCAGTAGCCGCAATGGATCCAGGCATTATCGGACAGCAGGTCTCCCACCTTTTGGCAGGCGGACTGAAAGGTCTTGGCAAGAAGAAGCTTTCAGCCCTCGAGCTCCCACTCCTTAGGGAGTTGGTCGATCGCATCGGAGGTACATCGTCAGACGAGGATTCGGTAGAGACACTCGTGAAGCAGCTGCTGAAAAAGAAGCGCAACAAAAAGATCTCTCCTGCGGAAGAGCAGGATTCAAGCCTGCCACCCGTCCAACTTGTAGATGAAAAGGCTGAGTTCCAGTCTCCGTCCTTAGAGCGGCCAATTGCCAGGAGACCAGACCCATCGCCGACGATCAGCCCTCCGGTGGGAAGCCGGGTGTTCAAGGACAAACACACCGTCACGGTGATCGCATTCAACGCGCTGAAGCTGCGCCTGGACCAAGAAGAGCTGCAAGACCATTTTGAACAGCTCGCGGCCAGATTTGCGGAGGCGGACATCGTGATGATCAGCGAGGTTTCATGTGGAAGCCAAAAAACAGCGGGCAGGGCGAGCGCGTTCAAGTCGATGCTTTCGTCCAACGGCTCGGAGTGGAGTATGGCGGTGTCCGAGCCGAGCGGCCCAGGCAACCTAGAGACGCACGTCGTGCTTGTAAAGGCTCCGATCAGCGTCATACGATACGTGACGACGTCGGCAGCCGACGGCGTGGCTTTAGATCACGCTCCCCTAAGCGTGCTCGTCGAAGACACACGACTCGGCAACTTTGGAAGTATGGTTTTGACAAGCGTGCACTTTCCGCCCGAGTCGCGCGCAAAGCACCGCGACTCGCAGATAGCTTCGTTTCTGAGGTGTTACCGTACAGAGTCAACCATGCGATGTGAGACGCCCTTCACCCTGTCCGGAGCCAAGGACGCACGCGCTAAGCTACCAGTACACATCGTTGGTGGTGACTTCAACGCGTGGATAGGTGACAAGAAGTACAGCGCTGTCACATCGGAATACGAGACCGTGTTCGGAGCGCACGTGGCCACTACGAGCGGAAACAAAGCGTTCGACAACTTTCTGCTATCGTCACATGCTCGCGACTATTTCACAGTGTCGTGCAAAGTTCTGGAACTCGAAACTTCACAAAACTCGCACAAGTGCCGCAAGGGTCTGTCAGACCACAGCCCGATCCTCCTTACTCTAGAGCGCTGAACGCTGAACGGCCAGAGCTCCATATCGCCCACTCCCGCGTCGGATTTGGGTCTGTTGGTTGATGGACTGTCGTCTGTTCTTGGGTGCCTGGGATGCGGGGTTGGACTCGGCATCGTACGTCGACGAATCGTCGAACTGCTGGGCCGCCGCGTTCGCAGCTCGACCGGATCGTCGAGTGCTGCAGAACCAGCACACCCTCTTCCCACACAGACGACACGAACGCGCGCGGACTCGACGCAACGGCTAGCTGGCGCTGCTCGAGTGGGGCGAGCGGTGGCTGTCGTCGGAGCAAAAGGCGCGCCGCTTAGCGTCGTTATATTGTATAAAAACGATGTCCCTCTTTCATTCTAGCGAGACGCCTGCACTGTGGGCCTTCCCTAGCACGCCGGGCACTTTTCTCCCACGAGCAACGGGAGGCTGCAGGTGTGGCAGCTTTTCCACATGCATCCAGGCTGACATTCACACTCTAAGCCAAACTGAAGCCTCGAGTCGACGAGCACTCCGCATGTGTCGCAGTGGCGCGCGTAAGTCGCCATCTTGCCATTGGGGAGGAGCACTTGGTCCTTCACGGGATCAAACTTGGCGTCAGCCAAGTCGCGGCGGTGGAAAAGAGGCTTGCCCGCAGCCATCGGTGTGGCAGCCGGTGGCGGTGCCACAGTGTTGATGTGCTCTACCATGCAATAAGACGCTTTGCGGGAGAAACCACACGGTTTCCACAAGTTAGACTTGATTAGAGCACGCAGACTCTCCAAGTTACGGGCCTCCCACTTCTTGTGACCCGAGTTCCACCTCCCACCGTTCGCCTTCACTGAGTCCTTGTCACGAAAGTGTGACTCTCCAATGTACGGAGGCCCAGCGTCGACGTACTGCATAGCAGCGTCCACTTCCGCAGACATTGCCGTAATCCAATCCTGCCAGTCATGCCGCTTCCCTCCTACCACACCCTGAACCAACACCGTGGCCAAAGCTTCTATGGCGCCGGGGCCCAGCGAATCACGACCTGGCAGTGACTTTGGACAGCACCACGAACGGAGGAGTCGTGAGCGTGAGGTCCGGGTGGTGTTTAAGCTCGGTGATGTGTGGGGTAACCTTCACCATGAACTCGCGCGCCTTCGGGTTGGTGTCCGACGAGCGAGCGCGGAATACGTCCCATTTGAAGACGACCTCGCTGTTCATCATCTGGCGGGTGTCGATGTGCTCCAATACCGGGTCCGTCAGGTTAGGGATGCAGAGGCGGTCGAAGTCGTCGCGCTGCACCTCCTCGCCGTTGTCGGCGTACAGAATCGTCATTTTGAACGGCAGCATACCGTCGCTGCGAACAATACGCTCGCTGGCCGGATTGCCGTCGAGCTTGTACACCAAACGAAACTTCATCACCACCTGGCGACGACCCTCGACCTCGTACTGGCGAGTCCCCGTGCGCTTGTGGAGGCTAACTGCGTGCGGAAAGCTCCCCGCAGCCTTGAATCTCTTCGGGGCAGCAACACTGTCGATAGAGTCGTTCTCGGTAACCGTGCCATCTCCAAAGCCAAAGATCTGCTGAAGCTTGATGCCCTCGATGGTGCCCAGCGTCGATGCCGAGGAAATACCGTCGGATGCAAGCTCGGCGGACATGCCAGAGTAGACGGAGAAGACGCGCACCATTGACTCCTGCCCACGCCTGATGTTAGTGAGCTGAGTGAAGACGTCGCTGCGGAGAGCTAGGTTCTCTTCGCGAAGATGCTTGTTCTCAGCCTCGAGGTCGGCGATGCGCTTCTGGCTGTCCGTGCGCTTGCGCTCGTCGCTGCGGAGAGCTGGGTTCTCCTCGCGAAGACGCTTGTTCTCAGCCTCGAGGTCGGCGATGCGCTTCTCGCTGTCCGTGCTCTTGCGCTTAGAGGACGTGGTAGACTTTTCCTCATCACTGCCACTTGCGCTCTCAGGGTCCTCCTCCTCTGCATACTCCTCTTCCTCTGTATACTCCTCCTCTTCCTCTTCTTCCTCCACACTTTCCTCGCCCCCCTCCGCGCCCTCCTCGCCCTCTGCGGCGCCCTGGTTGTCTTCTTCGATCGCCGTAGGGAGTTCCTCGCTGTCGTCCTCCATGCAGTGCCAAAATGACCTGCACTCGTTTGGCTTGGTAGATATGCCGCTCTTCTGCAAGTTACCGGCACATTAGCGGAAGTATGCAGGGTGACCATTGGGCAAGCACACCGTGGCGCCGAGTTCTTCCTCACAGCGCGTGTTTTGGGCTACTCCCCAAAAAGAATCTTTTTGCATCTACCTCGGGATTCTGCGGAGATCGTTTGGTGCCGGTCGAGTGCCGGTGAAGTGCCGCTTTGGGGGCCTCAAACCGGCACTCGACTCGGACCAAAGTCCAGTAACGTGCCGGGTACCGGCACTCCACCGGAAGTGTAACCGTCGAGACAGTTGCCTTGCCTACGTTACGGGCGGCGACGGCGTGCTCGGCTCTCGACTCTGCACCGGCGGCGCGCGCGGCAACTCGACGACCGCCGGTGCGCTAGCCTTTGATGAGGCGATGGAGCGCAACGACAAGCTGCTGAACAAGGCCTACGGGCGCTTTCCGACCATGGAGGCCAAAGCGCACTATTACTGCAAGAAAACGAATGCGCGCGCCAATGGTATGGGCTACGTGATGCTGTATGACCCCGCAAAGGTGCCCCACTCGCCCCGCTCGCACCGCTCGCCCCACTCGCCCCACTCGCACCACTCGCACCACGCGCACCACTCGCACCAAACGATCTCCGCAGAATCCCGAGGTAGATGCAAAAAGATTCTTTTCCGGCGCCACGAGAAGTTTGGGTAGGAAACAGCTTGCCGTGCACTTACGCTCAGCGAGTAGTTCGACGGATGGCCGCAAAAGGTCGTTCGGGCGTGCTGCGCTGTCCCTCGACGAGGCAAGTGACCCGCTGCGGAGGACGTATGTTCATGGCGCCGGGAAGCTACCGATGGTCGCGTTGTGTTGTTGCTCAGGCCACTGAGTCTTGTTACCAGGCTACAGTCTTGTTACCAGGCTACAGGCACCAATGACTCCCATGTATCTTCTAAGTGGACGAAGGCACCAGAGTAAGCCAGCGTGGTTCGTAAGATGCATCGCCTTCCGGTGCCATGTTTGGGTGTTGAGTTCGCTAGTCTCCCGGCGCCATGATACATTTGCCCATTTACGGAGTTTCATACTAAATGGTCGTATTGGTAATCGCACTGTACATCAAGCAACCGCTCCGTACACTCTTTCGTGCCATCGGCGCCGGGATAATGTTTTGCGCGGAGACACCGCGCTTGCCTCTGGCCGAGCGGCGCCAGCTCTTTCAGAACCACGACAAGATGAAAAACATGGTGGACAGTGTCGCTCGGTACTTTGCCGCCGTGTTGCAGATCGTGGACGAGGACATCTCCGACAACGCGCCGTTCGTCGAGCTCTGCCGCCAGGAACTGCACTACTACTTGGCACTCACGAGTCAAGGTGGTGTGGAGCATATGAAAGATCTAATGAAGATGTACGATTTTGTGAAGCATTGCGATGATCTTGCGGTTCGCATGAGGGAGTGTGCGGTCGCCAACTACAACCACAACATCGACATTACCCCCTTTACCTCCGAGCTCGCCTATTACCATTCCGATCAGCTCATCGACGAGCGCACTACATGCACACGCATAGACGTTGGTGACATGGGTCAGAGGCTATTTGTGGAAGTGGAGAAGAGGGCACTGGTGTGGCTGGACGAGCTGGACAAGGTGATGTGCGAGAGCGCGAGCATACATCGCACTGACGCGGCGTCAAAGGACGCGGTGCTGGTGGGCGCGAAGAGCGACATTGCGTATGCGATTGCCGAGAGGCTGACATTCATGTCGCATGCATGCGTGTCCGACGACTGCTTATCGTCTAGGGCACTGGAAGGGCTTCTGAACAAGCTATATGAACGAGAGGTGCCTCATGCGCATGCTCAAAAGCTCAAGGACGTGGCCGTGCTGGGAATGCTTGTGGAGATGGCGAGCAACCCTACGGGAGAGTCTACGCGACACTTGCTAGAGAACGACCTCGAGGAGTTGCGCAATCTTGTCACTTCGCCCCCACTGGAACTGCACTGTAGCAAGGAGGTTAGGAACAAATGCAACATGGAGCGCCTTGCAAGGGCGTTTGCTCCTGACATGGACATCGAGGTGAGAGTGGCAATGGTGGTGTTCTGGGCAGACAACTCGCGCAAGGCGGTGAGCGCCGCAAGCGTGGCTTTGGAACAGGTGCAGAATTGGAGACCTACGGAGAGGGTAAGTTCGTTTCACGGCACGCTGAGAGCCGACTTCAACGGCAAGGGATGCAAGGAATTGATGATTCCGGAGATGAATTTCCTAAACGTGCCGCGGTGCTTTGCGTGCCGGCAGCCGTCGAGGAGGAGTGGATTGAGCGAATCGGGTAGGCGCTCGGAGCTCATCATTCGGTCAGTGTGGGAGATGGCGAGCCGGGGCTATTTTATGGCGGGCGTGGTGGCAGCGGATACAGTGGTTCAGGTCACGTGGGATTCAATTGTGATGTCGCGGTTGGCGGCAAAGACGATTTCGAACCAGCGTGACGTCAACAAGCTTGGGTTCAGGTTGTGTGCCTTCATTTCGAACCTGTACGATATGGAAGGCGAACATGTGAGGGATCTCGACAACGCCTGCTGCAATTTGTCGCGCTTCTCCTGCCAAGAGCTCGAGGTCGTCTTTGACACGACCGGTGACGCGGTCGCCTTCATATGCCAATGGCTCACGCGCCGCACGTGCCACTACATGACCTTCAAGCCAAACAAGGGGTACAAGAGCTTCGTGACCGATGCAATCGGCATGCTGCTGCCAATCCTCTACCAGCGCCGCAACCGCGTGGGCATCCCCACCATAATGCGCTCCAATGGCCTACTGGACATACTGCGCACGGTTCCCCTGGTTCATGCTTGGAGACCAACAAACGGCACACTGATGCTCACAGTCGACGACATACGGCATGCCCACTCCTCAACTCGCGCCATTCTGGACGACCTACACGAAAACAGCGTTATGGTGAAGCGGTCCGGCACACCTAGCGGCAAGCGCAAGATTACCTACTCCTTTGACACCTACTCGCTGTGGAGGCTTATTACCGAGCACACCGCGTTTGCGACAACTCGCTGAGTGGTACCGGTTGGCAAATAAGCCAACATGTCGATCGCGTAGATAGGATACCGACTGAGTTTGAGTTACTATGTCCGCGCGCCGCAACAAGCAAACCGAGGCCGGCGTTGAGGTCGCAAAGCTACGGGGTGAACTTGAGGACCTGAAGGCGCAGACACGCACGGCAAATGAGGCGTATGTGGCGTCGCATATCGACTCTCATCAGTTCGACCAGCTGTCGCCCACTGAGCAGTCGGCCGCAAGCCTGGGAGTCAGCCCGTCGTCGTGGAAGCCAATATCCTTCCTCAACAACAAGCACTACGACGCCCTGATCAAGGCCAACGCGCTTGACGACTCGCTTGCCCGCCGCATCGAGGTGAGAATAGAACCGCGCCCTTTATGTCTTTCGCTATCAAATAATAACAGTACTGACACCTACGTTCGTTTTGTTCTGCAGGCATACCGCACGGTGGCCCAGACGTCGGCGTAGGAAAGCGAGTTGTCCAGCAAGACTCACATTAGCTCGTGCGTGGTTGACCAGTGGGATTGAGAGAGAGAGGGCCATGGGATTGTGGAAGTTTGGACTGCATGCGTGTCGGGATCTGATATCTAGCCACACGTGTACAGCTGCATAGTGTAAGGTAAGCCCGGCTCCAAGAGGATGGCACACCATTCATTGTAATACAACGAATACGAATAAATTTATCCCAAAATGTACGATCCGGGCAGCACGTGCGCCAAGCACAAAGCCAAGATCGTGTGCCCCAAGTGACAGTACGTCGACGCCTGCAAGCGCGCCGCTGTATGCTGCAATGTGTGCAAGCGCTCCGACGTGGAGGGCAAGTAGTAGGAGTGGGCGTTCCACTGGGACCACCGCGACCCGGTGACCAATATGAAGGGGGAGGGCACGCTTGCCGGAAAGGTTGGTGGCGTGGCCGGCCTGGTGCACAAGCACGCAAAGCGTGCCGCGCTGGACGCACCCGGGTTCCGCGCTGTTCTAGACGCTTAAATGGACAAGTGCGACCTGTCATCTCATAACTCTCACCACAGGAAGACATGGGGCGTGAGTGAGTCCACGATTCGATAAGTGTGCTAACGTGACGAATAGCTGTAAGCGGGTGGAGTTCAGCATGTCAGTCCGAGCGGTCGAGAGCCGGTTTAACCTACGCACGATGATGGCGGAGGAGACGGCCATGAGGCCTCTTGTGCTGACACAGGCCCCTGTCATCGGACTGTTAAGCCAGCCAGCTGCGCCCCCAGTGTCGTCGAAACCGAGCCTCCGGTTCGACTTCGCCAAACTGCAAGGAGCGTCACAACCTACCCAGGCCAATGTAACTCCTAAGCTGGACATAGCGCCAACCCGGTTCGCTACTCCTTTAAACAACCCGTTCGAAGCTAGCAAGGAGAGCAACAACAGAAACGTCATGCGCCTGACCGCGGTGGTGGACGATCTCCAGGCTCGTCTGAAGAAGGCCACCGATCGAGCAGTCACGGCAGAGACACAGCTTCACAAGACGCACGCCACAATGCTCGAGGAGCGCAAAAACGCCGCGGAGCGCGTCAAGGCCGCGGCCGCGCAGCTTGGTGAGGCACACGCCACTGAGTCTCAGCTAAGGTCTGACTTGTCCAAAGTCGCCAAAGCGTCGGCCGCTCCGATCCAACCTAAAACGAAAAGCTTCGACAGTGCAGTGGTCGCCGTGATGACCGCCGAGAGAGCCGACGAGAGAGCCGACGAGAAGAAACATAAGGAGATGGACATGCTCAATTCGAAGATCTTGGCACAGGACGTCGAGTCCAAGCATATGGCCTCGCAGATCATCAAACTACAGGCGGATTCAGCGCGCGCGAACGATAGAAGCAATGAGCTGCACAAACAGTTTTCCGCCGCAACCCACGAGCTCTCGGTCGCCAGAGAAGCGGAGCGATGCGCCACCGAAGAGTGCCAGAAGCTATCAATTGAGCTACAGAAGGCCGAGGTCGCGCTGCAGAAGACAATCGAGGCCGAGGCCGAGACCGAGACCCAGGCTTCCGAGGCTGCGACTCCCGCTGCTCACGCAGAGGCCATCGAGGAAGAGATCGAGGTCTCCAAAGCGAAGGTTGCAGCGGAAGCGGACCGCATGTGCCCCTCGCAGATGGAAATGGCATGCTGTCCAAAGTGTGACACCGACCTGGTTGCGTCGGTGGACGAGCATCTGCACATCGATAACGCGCCGTCCACGGAGGTCCCTGTTCCAATCGCAGTAGCGATGGACCCCATCAAGACCCACGTGCGCTACAGCCGTCTCCGCGAGAAAGCCATGAGCCTGGCCGCGAGCATTGCCCGACTGCAGTGTAGCAACCAGGACGACGAGTTGTTGCCAGCGATGATAGAAAAGCGCAACGACCTTTACAAGCGCGCAAAGGCACTAAAGACACAGTACGACACCGTGTTCGGAACAGTGGAACCAGACAGCGTCGTGAAGCTGTCTGGCATGGAGAGCTTTGTGGCTCCGAAAGCAGCCGACACGATTGACGCGCGCAAAGCCGAGGAGGCATACTACGCGCCCGTCGGAGACGCACCTGGGCAGTGCATGACGTACACAATTTCGTTTGCACGCATGATGGCACGAAACTGCCCAGTCGAAGGGGCGTTTGATTTTGGGACCTTAGATTGCGGGGTTGCGATTGGGAAGGCGGCGATCAAGCCGATCACGCGCAACGGAGTCGTGATCGGAGACGATGCGGCAAAGGATTCCGAGCCGACCGAGAGCCACGACGCTCGCGACGACATGGTTACGGCGGTTGTGCGCGACCTGACTAGATACCTGAAACACGTCAAGGAAAAAGAGAAGGAGGAGGACGTGCAGAGCACGAAGGAGGCGATGGATAGCAGCTACGCATGACGAGGCGTGGGGTGGCGGGGCGTGTTGTTGTTGTATCACTCGGTCACGCAGCCCTTCACAACGCGAAACTAGCAGTCAGCTTCATTGCAGCCTTTCACACCACACGGCTTGTCTACACTTATACACTTTTCTCTTTTCATCGGGCAAACATAGCGCGCCCTCGGAAACATTCCGTCTAAGGCACCGCTTCTTGTGGTGCCGGAGTCGTTCCGGTAACGTGCCGGTCCCGACTTCGACGAGGCGTGGTTGCGGGCCGCTCCTCGTCCGCAAACGAGTCAACGGGAAGAAAAACGGTAAACGCACTTGCAGAGAGACTGGTGGAATCTTACATGACCGCGTCTAGCTAAGGTGAGCACTGTGTGCACTCGGAGCGCTCTGTGTGTGCGCGACAGCTTCGCATTTCAGCATCCACTCGGCTTGATGTTCATCGCTCTCGTGCAGGCTGTGCGACTTTGCCCAGCTTCGCTGAAACATGGCAAGAAGAAGGGGGGGGGGGCTAAGCGAATACCTTTCCGAACACAGAGGGCACGTGAACCACAAGCCAGTACACGTTTGGGGCTTGCAGTCCCGTCCACACGGTTTCACCATCTTCGCAGAGCACCGCAAACACGTCCTGTGGCGGCGTTGAACGACAGCAGCCTATCGTGCTCTGCTGACTCGCAAAGGGAAAAATCTGCGTTGCTGGTGGGACGTGTTGTTTGGGGAGGAAAGACGGACGTCTGGTAAATAGGTGTTTACTGAGAGATAAACTTGGTTGTAACATACTAGACAGGAGCCGGCTGGACGCGGTATGTCGCGCCGCGTCGACCAGGCACCCGCCAGTGTCGACGCACTTCTTCCGTCGCTGGGAGCGCTTAGCGTCTCACGCGTCAGCACTCCCAAGCAGGCACCGATTGCCGCCGGGAATACACCTAAGCGTGGAAGAGAAGATGGCAAGGAAACAAACGTTAAGGAAACCAAACGAACGCTTGGACTGCATAAACAGGATCCCGAAACTAACGAGAACGCGGTCTGGTTTGACGAGAACTTTTGCCTTGACCAGAACGTCCTGAAACGACTGGTCTACGCACAGAACAGTGAATGGGCCCAGTTCTATCCGCCAGCGTCTCCCGAGGAAAAGCCCGAGAGATACAACTACGAGAACTGGACTAGCTTTTTCCCTAAAGGCGACATAAAGGTCAGCAACCCACACTGGCTGCGCACCGCACCCGACAGCCCCGTATGGCCCGAGGAGAGGAGAAGGCACGACTCGCTTGCATTAGCAAGGGCTGCGTTTGCAAATATGATCCCTGGCTATTTAAAAGACTTGACGGGGAACGACAAAGACACGAAGGAAGCAGAACGCGACACGTCACTGAAGACCCTCATTGAAACAGTCACGTCCGACGCAAACAACACCGAGTCGCCATCAATTGAGAAGAGCAGGGCAACCATCGACGCCATGTTTCGACAAAACGGCGTGTTTGGTGTAAACAACCGCAAGAGGGTTGCATTTAAACTGCCACCTGGTTGGATGATGATGTACATACCCCGTTCGGTGGACACGATTCAGAAGTATATTGACAGACATAAGAAACCCGGCACTTTCTCCGACCCTGTGTACGTCGGACCTCAGTACGAGTCGTGGTCAAATAAGGTCGAGGGCACCGAGTTCTACTCTGCAATACTTCAGAAATCTCCAGTGCACGCGTGGCTGGTCTATCTGATGTACCAAAAATCGAGCAAGACGCATGACGCTGGGGAAAGGGATGGGCGTCGCCGAAAGCAGGCCGATAACCCCGACCCAACCACCGTCACACCCCCCCCTTCCGGGTCGATGGATGAGCTTTGGAAAATGTTTCAAAAAGCGACGGGTTCGTCTTGATGAGTGCATCAGGTGGAAAGGACAGGGCAGGTTTCCAGAGGGAAAGTGGAGGTTGGTGTTGTAAACACTGCAATGCTGGCCATAGCATTCGTAAAGTGCAGTGAACCATAAACTAGTCTTGTGACATGTAAGGTGGAGCAAAGGGATGGCCACCGATGAGCAGGGGGCTGCTCCCCCCAAAAGCAAGCCCAGGCTTGTAGTTCGTTTCCGCGCCTCCGTGAGTACACCGGATTTCACCGGCGTTTTTATGGAAAGTGGCGGTCAGATTGATGGCATGGCCGTCACATGGCAGAGTGACTTTGCGCTGTCCGGTGCAAAGAACGCAACCGTAGTAACGTTTCCACGCAAAGAGACCATCGAGATCGAGCTCGAAGTTCCGGAGAATATCTTCACCTTCGAAGGGGAGCACGTCGTGCTGCCCACCGAATTGAGACTCAACATGATGTCGCAAAGAATGGTCGCGGCAATCAACGGAACGCTGGTTCACTCGCTTGCGGGTGAGGCGTCCGACCACCTCTACAACGTGCTCAAGGCCGGGTCGCACTCCCAGATGGGACTCACGTACAAGACGTTCGAAGGCCACTCGTCCACCCTAGCTGTTTCTGGTGTCTGCGTGATGTTTCAGGGGGAGGACGGATCCTACAAGCGACATCCGGTTAAGTTTCAGGAGAACCCCAAACTGGAAGTGCAGGCGAATTTGGCGGCATCAGTCTCCGAGGATTACGTCAAAATTGGATGGGACGTGCGACAGGTCGCTGTTTACAAGCCGTGCCCGGTCCTCCACAAAACGGTGTACAGCGAGATTGTAGGCATCAATGGGCGCGGGTACAGCCTCCTGCACTCCATAATGGACCGCGATGCCTACATGACCCCAGCAACGATCAACGCGCTTTTCGAGACCGCAATTGAATGCGACTGCTGCCAAGACAAGGTTGAAATTGACGCGTTCAAGTCTGCGACGAAATCCCCAGGTCTTCAGGCTGCAATGCAAGCAAAAACCGTCGCCAACGCAACCAGCCTGGTTGTGAACGTGCTGATGAGCTACCGCGCCGACGGCAGGAACGTGGTGCTGCCAACAGGTGCCGGGTTCGCGTCGGTGGAAAACTGGAACGCGTCTGCGCCACGCTCGTGTTTGGAGTCGAACGATTGCGACGGCCTGGCCCTTCTCGCGATCTCACTGCTCCGAACGGCCATCAACCTCAGCAGTCAGGAACTCGAGACGTACGAGTACCTTCGCTACGTCCGCAACGCCGTGTTCCCCCACTATCAAGTGGCACTCTCAGTCCTCGGGGCGACGGCCGCCGAGGCAACAAGTGCAGACGAGAGTCACTCGTCGATCGCAGGCCATGCAATCGCAGTCCTGGTGCCCACCATGTCGTTCCTGCGCGCTCTGGCGAGGACGTCGGGCAAGGGAATAGGCAGGGACGGACCGAAGTACCTGGAGTTGCAAGTGGCAGGCGCCGTTGAGCAAAGCCGTTTTGAAGCCTTTTTCGCGCACGAGACTACGAATACCATGCAACTGCCATCCACCGAGCTCCTACTGCTTGACAGCTGGGAAACGGCAAAAGACGAATACAAAGAGTTGAAGATGCTCTCCATAGAGGGCACCACCCCCTCCTCGTCCACAATGTACGTCCCCGACCCAAATCACCGAGTCGAAGCCAGAAAGGCGGCAGACCTCGACAAGACCGTCTTCATGAGAGCCGCACCGAACGTCTTCAGGTCTGTAAAGCGGCTTCACGTTGGATCCGGAGAGGGCCACACATTCTACTCTGCCCTTGTCGAGCTAACATTTGCTGCAGACTTCCCGCTGTGGACATACCCCAATCTTCGTAAACTTCACAGCGCCGCGACGCAGTTTGTGCTGTACAGCGACATCGATTCTAGCGACATCGTGTCGGTTGGTGCATCGCCCAGTGACATTGTCATGGAGCGTTATGGCGTGTTCCCCTTGGTTTCCGTGTCTTCCAGTGCCGCGGAAGTGCTGGACGTGGCTGCGAAGAAGGCAAAGATGGACGTGATGCCGCCCCGTGTGCCGGGGCCAGCAAAACTGGACAGCTACCAAACCAGGTCGCTCGAATTGTCCATGAATCACATAAAGAAGCTGGAGACGATGCTGGCGAAGAAGACGAAACTGAGCAAATCGACCGATGGTCAGCACTGCGTGGCGTACATTTGCGCCTTCAACACCCTCGTCCACAACCCGGAGGCGGTAGGGCAATTCGTCGACATGCTAGAATTGATCGCAACAAGCGGAGTGGTCGATATGAAGATCATTCCGGGCATGGCACAAGACGAGAATGGTCTCGACGTTGGTCGGTTCCTGCACATCGACATTTACTCTCCTGTGTGATATACTATGACTGGCAGCGAGAAGGTGTGTGTGTTCGCGCGCTACTTATGATCCTGATACCAAAGCACCGCAAGGCAGCTATGAAGGGGTCTGGAAGGACGGGAAAGGGCGTTAGCACACAGCAGCGGAGGGTCAAAAGGGAAACCTCGCCGGACGCGAGGCTGATCACGAAGAACAACGCGAGCCCTGTACTGCTGAAGCGCAATGGATCGTGTCAATCCGTAGCCTCTACCGTGTCCACCGAGTCTGCACCGTCTAGTCTGCCCGATAGCATTGCGGAACAAGACTGTCCGCCCGTGTCTAAACACGTGAAAACATTCGTTTTAAACTAGTTTATAAATAGACACATCTTCGCTATTGGCGAGGAAGGATGCTGCGTTCGTTGTTCGGACGCTCCGATGGCCAAGACGGCGAGCGCGAGTCGGGCGAAGAAGTCTTACAACCAGACGAGCAGCAAGAAGGCGGCCTTCAGCAGCCGCCGACGCAAGATGATCGATTCTTCCAAGGCTACGACGGCCAAGTTCTCAAAGCCACCTGGGAGAACGGGCGCGCGGAAATCGCCCCCGGTGTCGCTTCCTCAGACGTTGCCAGCGCAGGTTCTAGCACAGCTACCAAGGTCGCGCAAGCCGCGCAATCCGGTAGCTCGTCGAGTGAGCGTCAGCAAGCCCACCACACGCCGACGCTTGAAGGCGAAGAAACCACCGAAGAAAGGCTTGAAAGACAACGCTTAGAGGGCAGGGAGAACGTAGCGAAGCGCGATCACGGAGAGCAAGGTCTGAATACGATCGCAGACGCCGTGGAGCACTGCCGCGGCTTGATCACTGTTCAGTTGGAGCGCGCAAAGGACCAGCGCGCACCAATGAACGAGGCGATCTACGGAGATGTGCACGCGCGCAAAGCCGTGGCCACTTTGCTTCCCGACCAGTTCATTCGCGAGTTGTTCTTTGAGACGACGCGCGTCACCCAGAACCTCCCGCGCATACGACCGTTGTTCGGCGTCCCGCCGTACAGCTTTCTTCGGCCCGGGGACGCGGGTCTGGTGCGCGCGGGTGGTATCGCGTCGAGTCGTAAAAACATGACATACGGAGCGTCAACAGATACATGCAGCTACAATCAGTTCGGCGCGGGCCATTTGGTCGATGGCTACCTTCGTGAATACCGCATAGTGTCAATACGAGAACAGAAGGAAGCAGACATGTTGCCGTGTGACCTCGGAAACGTGGCACCCCGCAAACCCTTATACCTCAACGTGCGCGTGCCCAAGCGATCAAAGGAGGCAAAGATGGCGCTTCTCAAAGACACGTCCAAGTGTCGGGCCGTTCTTTTCCCAGCTGTTGGAGAGGTACTGACAGTCAACTATAGCAAAGGACTGCAATCCGTTTGGGGATCCAATGCCAACACACGACTCGATACCAAAATCTTAGTGAAGCGCGTAGTGCCGAGGTCGACTAAAGGGGCAACGGCGACGGTGCTTGCTGAAAAAATGACCTAAAACTTCATTGTTGCCTTATTCAGCAACATGCTGGAGATCGTGCGGAGATCGTTTGGTGCCGGTCGAGTGCCGGTGAAGTGCCGCTTTGGGGGCCTCAAACCGGCACTCGACTCGGACCAAAGTCCGGTAACGTGCCGGG
>Ga0129324_10001081_pt1 | contig 18159 bp, 24 predicted proteins | sample CPBDNA_7_FD_96879 | JGI IMG/M metagenome (GOLD analysis project Ga0129324, IMG submission 96879) | Freshwater to marine salinity gradient microbial communities from Chesapeake Bay, USA - CPBay_Spr_15_0.2_DNA | ecosystem: Environmental > Aquatic > Marine > Coastal | place: USA: Chesapeake Bay... | reverse complement strand
GTTGAAATGGTAGAAAGATTAGAAGAAGATGGTCCATGTTGGGACACACATAAACAGGTTGGTATGAAGAAAAAAAGTGGCAAGATGGTTCCAAACTGTGTTCCAAAAAATGAAGACTTGAATGAGTGGGGCGAGATCACAGAAAAAGATGATAAGAGCGGTAAAGAACTAAATAATCCTACAAAAGGCGATGTAAAAAAATACAAGGTTTATGTCAGAAATAAAAAGGGAAATGTGGTCAAAGTAGAGTTTGGTGATCCAAATATGTCTATTCAACGAGATGACCCAGAGGCGAGAAAAAACTTTAGAGCAAGACACAATTGCGATCAAAAGAAAGATAAGACAACAGCAGGATATTGGTCTTGTAAGTTTTGGTCTACAAAGTCGGTTTCCGACTTGATGAAAGGATAGAGGCATGACAAGCTATAGAACAACAATGCGTGAAGCACTGGAAGAAATGTATCAGAATCTTAATGAGGACAATCTTGATCTGATGCGTAAGGCAGCTGGTGGTGCAAAGCAGACATTAAAAATGAAAGACGGTAAAATTGGAGTGGACAGTTTTAGTGCTTCTGCCATTATGCAAATCTATGATAAGATCAATGACAAGAATAAAAAGACCTTTGAAAATATGATGAATAATGGTAAGAAGGCAGACATTATGAAACTGCAAAAGTTTGCCATGTCCAAAGTCAATGCATCTTATGAAGAGTTTGAGGAAGAGTTTGCACTTGATGAAGCAAAGTATGAACTATACCACAAAGACTTCTCATCTGCCATGCAACACGCATACAAGATGGCAAAGAAACTTCATGGTATTACAATTAGCCCTGACGAGATTTCTGATAAGGTCGCAACTGGTCCCAGAAAGCCATCAGAAGGTAAAACAAACAAGTATCGTCTGGAAGGCGATAAGGGCGGCATCCAAATTCAAGTATACAACAAGGGTGGTTCAAAACCATTTGAGTTGAATATGTATAAAGAAGAAGTTGAACTTGATGAGAAACTTGACAAAGAAGACGAACCGAAGGTAAAAGAGATTATCAAGAAACTGAAGGGTGCAAGTCAAGCTCACGCTGGTCAGGCAAAAGATTTACAAAAAGCAGTCACAGAAAAAGATGAACTTGATGAAGCAGTTGATAAGAATGCTGCTGATGAATTGAAAATGTATATTGAAAATGATGCTCAGTTGTATAAATCACAGTTAATCCCAATTGTTAAAAATATGCAGAGGAAGATGAAAAGTGGTAAGTATGACCATAGGAAAGCCCCCAAACTGTGGATGTATCTAGTTGATGCTGGTGCAAAAAAATATGTTAAAGAATTTGGTGGTGATGTACGAAACATGTTTGATAAACAGACTCGTCAATATGTTGCTCAACAAATGGCAGATGAATACAAGGATGAAATTGAGGCACAAGGTGGAACGATGTTTGAGGAAGTCGGGATGGATGAAGCATATTCTCCAAAACAAATCAAAATGGCAATCGGCATTGCTTCAGACCCACGATACAAGGGTGGTAACTATTCGGGTGCGGTAAAGGCAATTGAAAAAATTAAGGGCGGATTATCTCAGGATAAACAAGTTGCTGCTGTTCTCAAGAGGCAGAACGAAGCACTTGGTGAAAATCTTGACGGAAGAACTAGAGAATATCGTCAACACCGTGAGAAACTAGAATCAATAAGATCAAAAAGACTAGAAGCTAGAGACATAGACCCCGCTGATATTGATACATCTGCAACAGATGATGATATTAAATCAGCAGGCAAAAATATTATGATGCAGTTGAGAAAGTCTGTCTCATTGCGTGGCCAATATTCGGTGGAGTTTTTAGACAAAAAGAAAGTAAAAGTTCCACAGAAAATTGCACTTGCGGTTATCGCAAAATACAACAGTCTAAAAAAACCTATGGACAAAGAAAAGTTTCAAGCAAAGATCGCAAAGTCCCATAAGGACTTGCTGATGGGATTGAAAGAAAGCCTTGATGAGAAGAAGAAAAAACCTGTTGTTTTTAAAGGAACACCAAAACAAATAAAACAGCAGATGAAAAATTTGAAGAAAAAAGATAAAATTAAAATTGGTGAAGAATCCACACTAGAACGGATGAATAAAAAATTACAGGAGAAGAAAAATGGGTAACAAATACCTAGAAACAAAAAACGATACACTTGAATCATCCATTCTTGATGTTTGGAAAGATGCTGCGAAACTTGATGAGTATAAAACAAGACTTGGAGAGAAAAAAAGAGTTTCTGGTGGTGATAATCGCCGAACAGAAAATAAGCAACCAAAAGAAGAAGGATTAGAGTCCTCACCTAATGCTGCAAACTCTCAACACCTATGTGCAAAGAATGTTGTTCATGAAGATTGGGGTGAAGGCCAACCTGTTCATGGTATGCATGCCATTCCTAATTCTGGTGGTGACATTGCGTGGTATGATGTAATGTTTGAGCATGGTGTTGAAAAGGGTGTTTCAATTAATGAACTTAAAATCACAAAGTCAGAATCTCACCACAATCATGATGGTAATGGTGGAAAAAAGAAAAAGAAAGAAGAGGCTGAACTTGATGAAGGCAAAAAAGAAGAATATGAAAAGTTCTTCAGTGCAGCCATGAAGAAATTCAAAATCAACTCTCCTGCTGATTTGAAGTCAGATGAAGAGAAGAAGAAATTCTTTGACTATGTTGATAAGAACTATAAATCAGGTTCTGAGAAAAAGACAGGCAAAGAAGACCCATCTGAAAAAGATAAAGAGAAGATTGGTGAGGCACTTCAAAAACAGTATGAGTTGAAAATGCAAAGCATGAAAGATGCAGTGCAGAAGGTTTGGGAAGCTTCTGACCGTGAAAATATTGAGATGAAAAAGGCTCGTTCAGTTAAGGCAAAACCTGGCAAGACAATGACGGGTGATGATATGTCTGTTGTTACATTAAATCCAGAAATAAAAGGCTGACAAATAGGATAGATATCTGATAGAGTATACTTATGAAAACACTTTTGCAAATGACAGAAGTCTCAAAAGGAGACTTACCAAATATCTATTGTGATATGGACGGAGTTTTATGTAATTTTATGAAAGGTGCAGATGAAGCCGTTGGTGGTGATTTTGCAACTGCTGATAAGAATGAACGGTGGAACAAGATTAACCAGACAAAAGGTTTCTGGGCAAATCTTGAATGGATGCCAGGGGGTAAAAGACTTTATGTGTTTATTTCTCGGTATAATCCTTACATCTTGTCAGCGTATTCTGGTCGTGATCCAAGTTCTAAGAATGGTAAAATGACATGGTTAGCCAGGCATACAGGTGTCCCAACACGCAATATCAATCTGGTCAAACGAGCAGATAAAAAACTATATGCTAAAACAGACGGTAAACCGAATATTTTGATAGACGATTATATGAAGAATATAAGAGAGTGGGAAAACAAAGGTGGTATTGGTATTCGTCATACCGATGTTGCAAAAACTATTGGTGAATTGAAGCGTCTAGGGTTTAAATAGTATAAATATAATAAAAACATATTCGATAAGAATAGGAGAGCAAAATGTCGCTTTGGAGTAGAAGAAATGCCGGTTTCATTATAATGGAAGACGGCGGAACAGATGGTGCTGGTGCAAATGCCGGTGACAAAATAATTTTTAACGGAGATGGTGCTGGTGTTGCGTCTGCTGCTGAACATTTTTTGAGATATCAAGATGGTGATGCAGAAAACGCACCCAAATTCTTACCAACAGGTTCTGGAGGAGGCAGCGACTATGCTAGAGGTCTTTGTGTCGCCACTGATACTGGTTGGGTAATGGCAGCCGGTACAGCATCACAGGGAAATGATAATGCAGATGCTGACCCAGAAATTCTTGTCTGTAGCAGAAGTCTGCGGGAAAGTGGTGTGGGTGACCCAACAGTAATTATGTGTACGATTGGTAATCTCACAGATAAGACAAAGTTCTATCCAGATGGAGACACTTTCACAGGTGTTGCTTCCTCTACTCTTGGTGACATTGTTGTATATGCGTATTTCAATGAGCCAGTCGCTGTGGTTGGTGATGTGAATATTGTATTGAAACAAGCAACCGCTCTGGGTTCAGATTTTGCAACATTGACTTTCCGTAGAAGCGTATCTAATCTGGATGCTGGAATTGTTGCTTTTGAACTTGCTGCTTCAGTCGATACGCAAACATCTGCCGTAACCAACAATACTTTGGGTATTCTATCTAATGATTCTTTCACAGAAAATACCGGCAGAGTTATGAAATACAGCGATATAATTTTAAGTGAAACACGGGACGAAGGGTTGAGGCTTGACGATGGTGGTTCCGATGAGGGCCCATCTGGTTTCGGAAACTTTGCATTGGAAGATGGAGATAAGGCTGAGTTCTTGCTTCAACTTGATGAAAATGCTTCTTTCACGGTGTCCTAAATAACCATACAACAAACAATATTATGAGGTGAATTATGAGTATTAATGCAGAATCCATTTTGGAAAGAAAAGAGGCTTTGGTAGGAGATTTAGAAAGCACAAAGATTAAACAACAAGAAATTGAAAAAGCAAAATTAGAAAATGTCGCATTGCAAAACGCACTTGCTGGTGCAATTCAACAATGCGATGATTTTCTCAAAAAGTTAGATGATGAAGAAAGTGATGAAGGATGATGCGTTCATACCTTCAGTAACATTCCCCCCAAAGTGCAATTAAGCATGGGGGTTATTAGGAGAAAATAAATGGCTGATAAGAAAATTACAGCACTCACGGAGCTTACAGCGGCTCCCGATGTAACAGATTTGTTGCATGTTATCGACGGTCCAGCTGGAACGCCTGTTAACAAAAAACTAACATTCAGTACACTTTTCAGTGGAAATGTTCCTAGTTCCAGTGCTCAAGTACAAGTTGGCGCCACGGCGGTTGCTCTTGCTCTTGGCACTCGTACTCACTTGGTTACAAGCACACAGACAGGTGCTCTTACACTTGCTGATGGTACTGTCATTGGTCAAGAAATCTTTGTTGCAAAGGCTTCTGGAACAGACACCAATGAAATCACTCCTGCTGACACATTAGGTGCCTATGCGGTTGCTGATATTGCTGCTGTTGGTGATAATGCCTTGTTGCGTTGGACAGGTGCTTCTTGGGCACTCGTTTCCACAAGTGGTGGCGGAACTCGTGCGGTTCAAGCTGGTACAGGTGTTGCGGTTGCGTAATATCATTTAACTTTTAAAGGAGAAATTAAATGGCTGATAAGAAAATTACAGCACTTACAGAACTGACCGCTGCACCAGATGTAACAGACTTGTTGCATGTTGTAGATGGTCCTGCTGGAACACCAGTTAACAAAAAGATTACTTTTAGTACAGTCTTTGGTGGAACAGTTCCTAGTTCTAGTGCTCAAGTACAGGTTGCTAGTACAGCAGTTGCTCTTGCGCTTGGTACTCGTACTCATTTGGTTACAAGTACTGGCACAGGTGCGCTTACACTTGCTGACGGAACAGTGATTGGTCAAGAGATTTTTGTTGCCAAAGCTTCGGGAACAAATACTAATGAAATCACTCCAGCTGATACTTTGGGTGCATATGCAGTTGCTGATATAGCTGCTGTTGGTGATAACGCTCTATTACGTTGGACAGGTGCTTCTTGGGCACTTGTATCAACGAGTGGTGGTGGAACTCGGGCAGCCGATGCCGGTACAGGTGTTGCTGTTGCTTAACTATACTTTGGTGGGGGGTTTAATTACCCCCCACTACTTTTAACTAAACAATCTATCATAAGATGGAGAGAAAGATGAAGTCATTTGCAAAATATATTAGTGAGGGGGATGCGTTTAGCGTAAATACTGAACCCTTTGGTCATGTAGAAAATCCATCTAATGGGTATTTTAGTGAAGCTATCATTCAAAAAATCAATGCGATGGTAGGAAAAATTTTAGAGGGGAGCCAACAAGATAGTGGATATGCAATTGGACATATTAGAAACTCTCTTATGAAACTTGGATTGACATTTGACCAAGTTCCTCCAATGACAGAAGAAAGTGGTAGTGTTAGCTTGCCTCTTACTTTGTTTGGTGGTCGTTTTGGTAAAGATGTTGATACACCACATACTGAATTTATGAATGATGATGGTATTTCCCATCAAAGAGAAGGTGGCCTTTCGTTAAATCTGACTTATGAGATGACTGATACTAATCAATGTAAGTTGCGTGCTAAAATTATGTAATGTATAAAAAGATAACTAGTGAAAATATCACTATGTTCGCAATTAGGCATTATGATAATCCTCATTGCGAAGGTGAAAAAGAATTTTATGATGATATGAAGAGGTTTAAATATATTAAGCGTCTTTTGAGAAAGTATAAAGAGACAAATATACTCAAAGAAAGATTGATACTCAATCATATTATCATATTAAGAAATCTGTTTGGGCCAGAGGCTTGCGTGACTTTGCTCTTGTATAAAATACAGCAAGAGTATTTTGGTACACTCAAGTCTTTTTTATTGTATTTAAATATGATAAGAGAAGATGAGTTGTCTAGGATTGAGGAAGATAAATATACTTTAGATACATTAAGGAAACTGTAATGGGCAGAGCGATAGATTTATTTGTAACATATAGGTTTATAAAATTGTTGGTTACTCCATTTAAGAATACTGATGCGTTCAAACTTGGAATTATAGATGAGAATGGAAAACGAGAGTTAGAGCCAGGCACAAATAAACCAACCACACTTCGCACAACAGAAGAGAAGAGCGCATACACTGTTCTTCATAAACTTGTATTCAACATCAAAAAAATATTCGGAAAGGTGCCTGGACTTAGAACTAAGTTGGGAAGTTATGCTGCTGCGTTATTCCTTCTCAAAGATACCTTCAAAGAGTCAGTGGATGATCCAGATGTTTTTGAAAAGGAATTTATGAAATATTTGAAAGAGCAGGGATATGAAATAGATGATTCCATATCAGAGGAAGTTATAGGATTTGGTGAAGTTCTTCCTAAAGGTGAATACACATTAGCAAATGATATATTGAGTAAAGAGGAAGAGGAGTTGGCTGCAAAGAAAGGTGATAAAGTTATTGCTTACAAGGATGAGGCACCGATTGATTCCATATTGGGTGTGGATATATTTCCTGTTGTACATCTCAAAACAAAAGAAGAAATATATGTAGGGCTGGAGGATTTGAACCAATGAAATTTTGGAAAGAGGTAGATGTTCGCACTGGTCAAGAAATTGATGAAGATGCGCCAACAACTTCTGTGGCAAACGCACCGCCAGGGATGGTTGATGAACCTATCGTTAGAAAAAAGAAGAAAAAGAAAAAGGCATTATTTGACGGCAGAACTAAATCATATAGACAACATCGTGAAAGACTTGAAGCTCAAAGAGAGAAAAGAGCAAAGTTGCGTGAAAAACAGAAAAGTAAATTTGTCGAGGAAATCCTTTATAAATATTGAAAAGGTAGGGAAAAATGGCTGTAACATCAACAACAGTAAATACTACAGACACACTAGAAACTCTCAGAGTTCAGTATAATCTTCTGAATTCAGATGTTGTCACCTTGGACAATACTGTTAGTTCGGGCTCAAATGTCGCTGCTGATAATATTACCACTGGTGATGCTGCCGTTAGTATCGCAACAAGTTCTGGAAACATTACGATAGACGCTCAAGCAGGCGATGCAGATATTATCTTTAAGGGCACTGATGATGCTTCTGATATAACAGCACTCACACTTGATATGAGTGATGCGGGTAAGGCAATATTCAATGGTGCAATCTCTGCAACCACTATCACACTTTCAGCTGATGGTGGTGTGATTGTTCCAGATAACGGTAATATTGGTTCTGCATCTTCAACCGCTGCGATGCAGATTGCTTCAACAGGTATCGTAACATTTGTAGATGATATTCTAATTAAGGATGGTGGTACGATTGGTGTTGCATCGTCGGCATCTGCTATTACTATCGCATCCACAGGTATTGTCACTTTGGTGGATGATTTAATTTTAAAAGATGCCGCCACAATTGGTGTTACATCTTCCACCTCTGCTATTACTATTGCTTCAACAGGTATAGTAACATTCGTAGATGATATTCTAATTAAGGACGCTGGAACTATAGGTAACGCATCTGTTGCTGCGGTGATGACTTTAGCATCCACTGGTATTGTGACTTTTGCTGACGATATTTTAATCAAAGACGCCGGTACGATAGGCAATGCATCTGTCGCTGCTGTAATGACTTTAGCATCTACTGGTATTGTTACTTTTGCTGATGATATCTTAATCAAGGATGGTGGGACTATAGGTAATGCAACTGTCGCCGCTGTAATGACTTTAGCAGATAGTGGTATCGTAACCTTTGCTGATGATATTCTAATTAAAGACGGCGGCACTATAGGTGTTGCTTCTTCAACATCTGCTATCACAATTGCAGCCACTGGTATTGTAACACTGGTTGATGACCTATTACTCAAAGATGCTTGTACGATTGGTACTGCAACAACCGCTGGTGCGATTGCAATTGCGGCTGACGGTACAGTTGATCTTGATACTGCTGGTGCAACTGTAGCTAGTGCGGTTATAAAAACTGCTGGTTTAGAAACAATATATGTTCCCGCCGCTGCAATGTATCCAACAACGACTGGCGGCTGCGCTGCACTCGCTCAAGTAGAGGGAACCGCTGGCCGTCCAGAATTAAAGTGTTTAGACTTTGATCCTAGTAGTGATGAAAATGCACAGTTCACGGTGGCTTTTCCAAAGTCATGGAATGCTGGCACGGTCACCTTTAGAGCCTTCTTTACGGTAACAGGAACAAATACAGGAACAGTTTCATGGTCATTGGCAGGGGGTTCTACTGTTGACAATGGTGTTATTGACACTGCTTTTGGTACAGCAGTTGCTCCTACAGCAAAAGCACACAGTGGCACATCTAATGATATAAATGTTACTGCAACAAGTGGTGCTTTAACAATAGCAAACGCCGCTGATGATGCCATGACATTCTTTAACATTGAGAGAGATGTTTCGGCCGACGACCAATCAGCAGATGCCAGATTATTAGGTATTCAGATTTTCTTCACAACATCTGCTGCAACTGATGCTTAATAAGGACTAATGTAATGAGTTTTGGTTATCAAGTTTTAGGTTTTGGTGTCGTTACTCCCGCTGCCGCTGCCTCTGCTGACTTTACCGTTACGATTAGTAGTGATGTCAATAATTATAATCTTGCTACTGATCTCTCAAATAACGGTGGTAGTTATGGTGCGGGTAATTGGAACGGCAGCGATGCTATCACTGTTGTACTCAACATCGATGCCGGTGTAACCGTATACTCAGCTAATACTAGTACTCCATCTCTTGTAGTTGATTTAGCTACCTCTGACTCAGTGCTCACCATAAACAATTCTGGTAATGTGGTCGGCAAAGGTGGTGCCGGAGGAGTAGGTGACCTCAGTAATGGTGCATCTGGTGGCGCCGGTGGCCACGCAATGTCAATGCAAGATGTGACTGTCACAATTAACAACCTATCCGGCGCAAAAATACAAGGCGGTGGCGGAGGCGGTGGCGCTGGTGGTGGAACCCGTGACCGAGGGTCAGCAGTAGACGGTGAGGGTGTTTGTCAAGACGGAAGTAATTTCACTGGTGCCAGCGGTGGTGCTGGCGCTGGTACTGCTAATGCTACGGCAGCCGCCGGAAGTGCCTCAGATAACGGTAGTAATACCGGCGCTTCTGGCGCTGGTGGTGACTTTGGTGCCGCAGGGGCAAACGGTGCTGCTGCCACCGCCAGTGGTTGTAAAGTGGTCAACGGTGCTGGCGGTACGGGTGGCGCAGCGGGCAAAGCAATTCGGGCAGTGTCAGGTGTCTCTCAAACGCTCAACAACTCTGGTACAGTGGCAGGAGCAACATCCTGATGATTTTGGGTAGCAATCAATCACCTAGTGACATTGACACGATGATCATGGTGCTTAATGACACTAAAGATAGATTTGTTGAACAATACAAACCTATCAATGAAGTGCGTAGAGTTGCGTTACAGCGACTGAATGAAATGTGTAGTGCTGCAAAAAGTTGGCATTTCCCCCCAGAAAAAATCAATGAAACGGAATGTAGAGAGTTTCTCAGGGGATCAAGATTGTTGGCAGATGCTTCAATGATCAACGGTGACACGATTGAAGAAAAGGTTATCGCTGCTTTCAAATCTTTGAAAACACCAGAAATACGAGCCGCACTTGATGAGAAACTTCAAAGCATGATTGATGCGATTAATAATGAAACTGACCCAAGGAAGATATTGGCGATAGCAACGGATGAAAAATCTTATTTAAAAGCCGCAGATGATTATGCAAATGAGTGCCCAGAGTGTAAAGCATTTGCGGCGGAATTACCTTCTAGTTCAACTGTCAGACTTGTGTTTTATTCGAGCGCAAATTGTGGTGCTAATGCTTTACGAAGACTAGTTAATTTGTTAGGTCAAGAGAAAGCAACAAGTGAAACGGTATTTGATGAGACTCTTAGTGATACCTTATACCTTGCAAGACCTGATATGATAGATGTGGTTGGAATCACAGGCCATAAACCGACTGCGATTGAAAAACTAGCACATGAGATTCATAGCCTTTGGGTTCCAGTTGACCGTAGTGGAACACTACCGTCACCACTAAAACTGACCGGACCAGCAATACCAAATGTTGGGTCATTTGATGAGACATTTGAAAATGTCGCTGATGCTAGGGCAACAGATTTGTGGAATGAGAATAAAAAAATATCTGTTTTTTGGTCTGGTGGCATAGACAGTACAACCGCACTGGTTGCCTTGCTTAAAACTGTCCCAACTAATCGATTAAGTGATTTAACAGTGCATTGCAGTGACGCATCAATTGATGAGTACCCTCAGTTTTACGCTGATCATATTGATGGGAAACTAACGGTGGCAAAGACACCATTAACAACGAGGCCCACAGATCGATATTTAGCTGATGATATGTTCACAAGCAATACGACTAAAGAAATCGCAAAAGCACTAAAAACAAGTTTAGTTGTTACTGGCGAACTGGGTGACCAGTGTTTCGGGTCAAGTGCTTTTGCAAATGATCAAGACAGAATTAGTAGCACCGTTGATGATTTCTTAGCACAAGAAGATTTTCTAGATATAAGGGACCAAATTGACGCTTTATCTGACGCTTGTCCAATCAAAATCAAAACTGTGCCGACACTTATGTGGTGGTGGAACTTCACTCTCAAATGGAGTGAGGTTAGATATAGGTCACTCACTGCTGTAAATGACCCCGCAAGTTTTGCAAATGTCAGACACTTTTTTGATACAGACGATTTCCAGAGGTGGTCTATCGCCAATGATAATCTAAAAATAAAATCAACACCAGCGTCCTATAAATTTACGGCAAAAGATTACATCCACACATTTGCTAAACACGATACATATAGGGATGAAAAGTTAAAAATTGGTTCTCTCGGAGTGCGGTGGGGAACGCCACTCGCTATTGACAGTAGCTATAATATCATCAGAGCCGGTGACACAAGCACCAACCTTGATTTAGTCGAGGCCCGTTATGGCGACAGATTAAAGAGGTATGTCACATGCCTGTAAATGATAAACTGAAAAGATTGGGAGTGGGCCGCACCACAAAAAGATTTGTGGGAAAATCTCCTGTGGATAAGGTTGTCACAGAGACAATCGAAAAAACACCAGTAAAAAGATTGTCTGAAGTAGAGCAGTTCAAGAAAGAACTAGACAATATAGCAAAAAGAGCAGGGTTGATTAAAGCTGCTGAAGATGAGATGGAGAGAATTGAAGAAGAGAGACAACACAAGAAAAGGGTTGATTTTATCAACAAAACTCTCACAACACCTTTCACTCAGGGGAAAGAGGTAGATTTTGAATCAGTAAAACAAAAGACTGTAGAGGAGTATTTACCCAAGATAAATATCCCAGAACAAATAGATTATCCAGAGCCATTTGAATCAGAACCAGCGTTGAATAGGGAGCTTTCTGAATTCAAAACAAAGATTAATGAACACCTTAGAAAGATGGGGTTTGCTGGTTCTGGTGGCGGTGGTGCAGAGAAACTTGCTGATTTGACAGATGTTGATGGGTCAGCAAAAGTAAATGGTAGATTTCTTAAATATGAAGCGTCAAGTGGGCAGTTTGTCGGTGACGCTGGACCTCAACCAGATAACTTGCTTTTAGAGGATGGAACAGGTGGTTTAGTTTTAGATACATCTGATGATGCCGGTGATAATTTATTATATGAAGATGGAACTGGAGATTTTCTCTTAGTTCTAGCGTCACATGGTATTGAACTAAAAGACCACTTCACTTTCAGTAATTAATAGGAAAGAAGATGATTAAGTTATATTTACTAGTAGTTGTTGTTGGACTTGTCGGTGGTGCGGTCTATGGTGGTTATTACTACTACAAGGACACACAGTCAAGGATTCAAACTCTCACTGAAAACAATGCAAAGATTATGGCTGCAAAGGCAGCACAAGATAATACCATCAATACTTTGATTGCCGATAGAGAGAAATTTGACGAACTAAATAAAGAATTACAATCAGACTTGGACAAAGCAAATAGTTATAAAAATACTCTCATAGATAAATTACGAAAACATGACCTCGCAAAGTTGAGCATGAAAAAGCCGGGGCTGGTAGAAAAGAAGATAAACAATGGAACAAAGAAACTTTTTAGGTCGCTTGAAAGTCTCACTGGTGCTACTCCTCCCACTCCTCTTGTTAAGTAGTGGGTGTAGTAGTTGGCGTGATGTTTTACCAGTAGAGGTTAAGACTGTAGAGGTAGAAAGAAAGATACCGACACAGAATAGGCCTGGTCCAGTAAAACTGGGTGATATTTATTTTTATGTGGTGACAGAAAATACATTGGAGGATTTTAAGAAACGGTTTAAGAAAGAAAACGGCGATTTACTTTTTTATGCTTTGAGTGTCAGAGACTATGAAACTATTGCATACAACATGGCAGAGTTGAAGAGATTTATTGACCAACAAAAACAGATTATTATTTACTATGAAAAGGCCGTAAAACCCATAGATAAAAAGGAAGACAAAGATGGGAAAATTCAACGGTAAAATTAGTGCAGAATTTACACCGCCTAAAACATGGAAACTAGAAAAAACATTGTCATTTGCAGTGGATGATTTAACAAAAGCTGAGATTGGTATTCTACATAAAGTAGGTGCAAACATTTCTAGCACAGGTGAAGTTACCTGTAAAAAGGGTATGATAACGGACTTAGCATCTGTTCCAAGAGTGGTGTGGAATGTTATTGCACCTTGGGATGTTGCAAGGTCAGCGGTTATTCATGACCATCTTTATGCAGTGCTACGGGAGTACTATAATTCAGAGGGTATGGATAAAGAAACATGGAAAAAGGCACGAGCATTGTCTGATAAAATTTTCTTATTGGGTATGCAATCAGCAGAACCAAAGGTTCCGAAGTTCAAAATACACTCTGCCTATTATTCAGTTCGTATGTTTGGCAGATGGCCTGCAGCTGCTAATCCAAAGGAGAAATAAAATGGGCAAGAAATTAATGTCAGGAAAAAATCCTAAATCAAAAGGTAAAAAAATGAGTCATGGAAATTCTCATGCAAGTTCCGAAGATGTAAAGTGGGACGAAATTAATCGTGAATGGGTTTTTATCGGAAAGAGATAGGAGAGATAAAATTATACTGTGTAAAAATTGTGGACATGAATCACACTGTGGAGTCCCGCTAAGAAAGGTGATTGATAAGTCAAAACAAAACGAGGGGGGATTGTCACAAATTGAAGTGTGCAAGCACTGTCGGTGTGATCAATGCAATCCACCAGATTGGGGATAAAAATGAGTTGGAAGGACTCAGGATATGGTGTGTCCTATAGTAGGGGTATTCCGTATTACGAACTCAAAGAAATGAAAGCCTCTGTTGGGAGGTGCCATAAACTTTTTAAAAAAGAACTTCCAGCATTTGATACTATGTACTTTTTAAAGATTATGGATTATGGACAGTTACAAAGGAATTACAAATGTGGTTATGGATGATATCTGCTATAGCAGGAAGTATTCTCGGTAATGCAGCTGATGGTTGGTTTGCAGAAACTAAACTTGGCATCTGGTTCTATAAAAAGGTTGACCAGATATCCTCTTGGACTGCAAGCAGACTAAATATAGAGATGCTTGCAGAAGAGGAAGCATGGAGAAAGAAACACCCCAATGTCGCCAAGAAAATAACAGAGTTGGAATCTAGAATAAGAGAATTAGAAAGTCGGGTTAGTGGAGAGGAAGTTTAGAAGATGTCTGAATTAAGTTTAATAAAATTTTTTCCCAAGTTTTTTATAGGAAGTTTTGAGGAAAACGATTTTAGAAGTAAAAATGACTTTAGAAATAAATATACCTTTCCTGATTGGTATAAGTTTTTAAATTGTTTTTTAACTCGACAACCTACAGAGCCAAGAGATAGAACTGGGAACTTAACTTCTCCATACAAAATTGATAGTAAGTATACTTCACCAATACCCGAAGATTTGAGTAACACTAAAAGTATTTCAGCTTGTATGGAAAGTAAAGCGTTAGAAATAGAAAAATCAGCGGGTGATAAGTATATAGATATTTTTTTGACGGGTGGATTTGATTCAACCGTTATGTATGCAGCATTTTTAAAAGTTTGCGACAAATCTAAATTGAGAGCAGTTTTTCAATACAGTGAAGATTCAGAATATCATCAGACATTGAATCAAAATAATCCAGAATTATACAAATACATAATTGATAATAAATATACTTATCGTTTACTGGACCTTTCCTCAACAATTCATACAGACGATTCTATTTCTGTTTTGGGACATCCAGGCAATTTTGTTTCAAATAAAAAGTTTCTGATGGTTAAAGGTCACACTGGACGTAATGAAAGTCTTACCTCTGTGGAAGATGATGTCTTTGATGGAAAATATGATGGTGAATCTTGGGAAAAAGTAATTACTGCAATAGCTGATAAAATTGATGACTGTGACACTTCAAAAGCGATAGAAGAATTAACCCCTGTATTTAATTCTTGTCCAGTGGATATTAAAGACCCATATAAAACTTTGTGGTGGTTTAATTTTGTTTTTTCATATTCAGATAGAATTTTTGGACCGTGGTATTTAATGAAAGACTTATCATTAGAGAGAGCAGATGAGATAATTCCTTTTTTTGATTCAGAGGATTTTCAGAAATATATGATGAATGTATGTCTCACAGAAAAGAAATATATCAGTCCTTCAAAAGACAAAGTAAGTCGTAACGATGATATGGAAAAATACATGTCAGATTTTTATAAAAAAGATAAGATTGTAGATGATTCACTATCAACTGGACTAGGGCTTCCGTCAGAGTTAATGACTGAAGAAAAGAAAAAACTATTGGAAGCACGTTTAAAAATGTCCAATGAACAGAGGAACCGCTGCACATTACATTATTATCAAGATAAAGGTATTATGAGATTAAACACGGGTGAAGTTTTAGATGGTAATGAATATATGGAAAGAGAATCTGAATTGAAAGAAATATTTTTCAAATAGGAGAAACTAATGATTAGCACTTGGATTTCAGAAAGAGTTAAGGAAGCATCAAGCCATCAAGGAATTATCGTTGCAGTAGGCGCAGCGTTGGTTCTTTTTGCTGGGTTGTCCTTAACTAAAGTAGTTCTGTATGGTGCCCTCGTTTGGGGTATCTGGTCAATGTTTAAGAAGGACTAGCAGAAGTGGCGGACTTGGAAACAGAGGTCGAACTTCTCAAAAAAGAATTAGAAGACCAAAGAAAAATACATGATAGATTAGACGTTGCGATTGAGAAATTGACTGATGTTTCCAATTCCATCCATCGTATGCTTGCGGTGCATGAAGAAAAGATCAGCAGACAAGAGGAAGAACTAGAAAATCGTAGAGTTGAGATTTCCTCACAAATATCAGAACTGCACTCTAGGGTGACAACTAACACAAAAGAGATAATGACCGCTGCTGCATCACAACATGCAGAGCAAAATAGAGAAATACAGAAAATCAGGGATGAACTTGCAGCAAGAGTTGGCGTATTAGAAAAATGGAGACATGTTCTAGTAGGTGGGTCAATTGTTGTTGGATTCCTACTACATAAATTTATGATATTTCCATAAAAGTCCTTGACAATCCCATACTATGCTGTTAATATACTTAAATGTATATTGACATAAAATATCTAAACCTAGTAAGCCCCCAACTTCAACAGTTCAAGAAGAAGGGGGATTTTCTTTGGAATTTTCGTTGCCCTCATTGTGGGGATTCCCAGAAATCACGCACCAAAGCACGGGGATTTGTTTTCCGTAGAAAAAACGATTTATTCTATAAGTGTCACAATTGTGGTGTAGGATCAACACTAGCAAATCTTATAAAATATTTAGACTCAAAAACTTACGATGACTATATACTAGAACGGTATAGGGAGGAGGGGGAGTATAGAAACAAACACTCTCCAGTTCCAACGCCGGAGTTTAAATTTGATGCGCCAGTTTTTAAGAAGAATGTTTTTAAGCCTCTCCAATCCATATCATCGTTGGATTCGACACATCCGGCACGAAGATTGGTTGAAAAGAGATCATTATCTGAATACTTTGACGATCTATTTTTGTGCCCATCATTCTATAAATTCACGAATACATTAATACCCAATAAATTTTCATCCTTGTGTGCCGATCATCCAAGGTTAATGATTCCGTTTCGTAACGAGGAAGGAGAAATATTCGCATATCAAGGTAGAGCGTTCGGTTCAGAGACTCCTAAGTATATCACAATCAAACTAGATGAAGATGCAGACAAGATTTTTGGTCTGGACAGGGTAGATAAAAGTAAACCTATCCTTGTTGTAGAAGGACCACTAGATAGTTTATTCCTTGATAATTGTATTGCTATGGCAGGAGCAGACTTCAATAATTTTGAAGGTGACTTAATAATTATATTTGATAATGAACCTAGAAACAAAGAGATTTGCAAACAGATTGAGAAGGCAATAAGTCAGGGTAGAAAGATTGTAATATGGCCTGACACAGTGAAAGAAAAAGATATTAATGACATGATACTCGCTGGTTATACCAAAGAACATATACAACAAATAATAACAGAGAGCACCTTTCAGGCAGCATCGGCTAGTCTAAGGTTCGCAGAATGGAGAAAAATAAATGCCTAATAACTATCTTCCCACATCCTACCAAGAGTTTATTCACCTATCACGATATTCACGTTGGTTGCCTGAAAAAAGTCGCAGAGAAACGTGGGATGAAACGGTTGCTAGATATTTTGATTTCTTCACAGAACATCTAAAAGAGACAATTGATTTTGACCTCACTAAAAAACTGAGAGGTGAGTTAGAACAAGCGGTTCTTGGTTTGCGTGTCATGCCGTCAATGCGTTGTATCATGACGGCTGGTGAAGCACTCAAGAGAGAGAACATTGCAGGGTATAACTGTTCCTATGTTGCAGTTGACCGTCCACAGTCATTTGACGAAATTCTCTATATTCTCATGAACGGCACTGGTGTTGGATTCTCTGTAGAGCGTCAGTATGTGAATGAACTGCCATCTATTGCAGATGAGTTTCATCCCACCGAAACCACTATTACGGTTGCTGATTCTAAGTTGGGTTGGGCAAAAGCACTCAAAGAGTTGGTTGGTATGTTATACATTGGCCAGATACCCAGATGGGACTTATCAAAGATTAGACCCGCTGGCGCACCTCTAAAGACCTTTGGCGGTCGTGCCAGTGGACCAGAACCACTGGAGTCCCTATTTAATTTTACTGTGACCATCTTCCAAAATGCTGCTGGTCGTAAGTTGACTTCACTGGAAGCACATGATGTTGTCTGTAAGATTGCAGAAGTCGTTGTGGTTGGTGGTGTTCGCCGTTCTGCATTGATTAGTCTATCGAACTTATCTGATGACCGTATGCGTGATGCAAAGGCTGGTCAATGGTGGAATGAAAATCCCCAACGTGCATTAGCAAATAACTCTGCTGCATACTCTGAAAAACCAGATATGGGTATTTTCATGAATGAGTGGAAGGCTCTTTATGATTCCAAGTCGGGTGAGCGTGGTATCTTCAATCGTGAGTCTGCTGTATGGATGGCGTCCAAAAATGGACGAAGGAACACTG